>TARA_R100000426_G_scaffold1948_4_pt1 | contig 11082 bp, 4 predicted proteins | sample TARA_R100000426 | Tara Oceans TARA_R100000426 (sample SAMEA2620421) | marine metagenome | biome: marine biome (ENVO:00000447); feature: surface water layer (ENVO:00002042); material: "saline water (ENVO:00002010), including plankton (ENVO:xxxxxxxx)" | depth 5 m
TCGCCCAATGGATCCCCTGAAAAGTTTGCCGGAAGTTTTTAAAGATTACATGATGGATGATGAGGCCGACTCGTTAATGCTTGAAACAAGACTCTGAGGAAGAAATGGCGAGAAAAGACGACGACTTTACTGCGTTCGATGTTGCCGACGCCACGCCAGAGGCTCCTCCCGGCTATGAAGAAGAGGATATTTTTCGCCTCGAACCTCCAGTAGAAATCAATCTACAGGAACGAAACGAAGCATTGGCTGCGTTTAAGTCTCAGATACGCGCTGATTCGATTGAGAAGTTCCCCGATGATACGGACGAACAAATCGAGCAGCGAGTGCGCTACGCAATTGTCGGAAGAACGTACGATCCCTCCACATTCATCGAAGATCAAAGCAGAATTGTTGGGGACCCCCTCGATACAAACCTGTTTTTGACTCCTTCTGTTGTGTCCCTTCGCACCCGTGCTGGAGCATCCGGCACCATTCCGATTTTCGATGTTCAATTGCAGCGCAGCCAAGAGATGTTCGAGGGCCTGACCTTTGGCGAATCTGTTGCCAAGTTTGCTGACGCAATAACTGATCCAGATCCTGATCCTGCAACCTTGTTGACTGGAGAGCAAGCGCAAGAGCTAAGGATTGTCGATGAAAACTTCGAACTGATTCGAGAGCGAATCGACGAACCAGAAATTCTAGGAATCGAGGTCACACCCGAAAGGTTGGAGGCGCTCACATTGGCAACCACTGCTGTGGGCACAGGTGTCGGTGCCATCGGAGGGTTTAAGGCAGCGGGTCCCGTGGGCTTGGTGGGCGGCGGTCTGTTGGGTGGATTGACGGGTTTCGGTCTTGGATCGGCCTCGTCATTGGTGCTGGGCGGACTGTCCGCTTTGCCTGAAGAATACAGTTCCAGAGAATACGCCGTTGATCTCACAAAACGGCTGTACACGCTCATGGGGATCCCAGACGACATGGTGGGTTTCTTGGCGGTGTCTTCCCCTGCTGTCCGTGACGAGGCCGTAAACAACATTGTTGAGCTTGCTGAATATTTGGGTGTTGAAAAAGTCGCAGAGTGGGCGCGGGACAACGAGGTCAACTCTGCGGACGATCTGAGGAACAAAGGCTCTGAGTCAATTCGAAAACTTGAGGCAGAGCTTGAACAGCAAGACATCGTGCCGACGAACTTCTTTACGTCACTGATGGCAACTCGATCAATTCGTGAATTTGTAAACTTTGTAGGCGATGACTTTTTGTTGGGCCTTCATGAGATTGTAGATGAAGTGGGTAGGTCTGATGAGTACAAAGAGATGCGCTCTCAAGTACGGAAGGACTTTTTGGTTAAGCGAAAGGCGGATGTCGATGCTCTTTCTCGCAAACAAAAGCCCACAGATGATGATTGGGTTGCGCTCGATCGCTTTCACAACGTCGATGTAAAGATTGAAAAAGAAGACGAAATCAAGCCAGTAATTCAAGACTGGATTGACAGTTCATCGTACAACTCCTTGCCCCCTGAACTGCGCGGAGAGATGCCTGACCTGTCGACGTTCATCGAGTTTGCTCGCCAGATCAAAGAAGATCATCCGATGTTTCAATATGATCTGCCACCGGACGTGATGGGCGCAATCAAAGCGGTTCATGACATGTCGGCTACGGATGCCGAATTGCAGTCGATGATCAATGCAATCCCAACAGGTGTGTTTCGTCATTCTTTCGGATTTCCCGCGTTGATTGAAAATACAACCCCTGACTTCGATGCGGTCAAGGCGTGGGCAAATGAAACGAATCGATATTTGAACGAGGAAACAGGCGCGCGCGCGACTCGGATCACAGAAAAAGAAGCCTTGGGTGTATACCTCAAGCCTGTTCAGACGGACGATCATGGCGTTTTGATGAAACGTTCCACAATGGGTCAATTGACCGACTTGGCAAATGCGGTGCCAACACTGCTTTCCGAAGTGGAGGTCGGGTTCAGCCCCACCCCAACATCCAAGCCTTTGTTCGAGTCCCTCGGTCTTCCAAACGGTATCGCTCTTCCCACCGGCGCCGGTTTGGACCGAATGGGAGGTATCGGGATTCGACCACCAAACTCAAGTTATTTTGCTAAGGCTCACGCAAGACTTGTCACGGGAACAGGTGGCTTCGGCGTTGCATTCAACGAGATCGCTCGCTCCAAGGGTTTGAAGCCGGGAGACTTCGGATACAACTTTGCAAACCTGACGGGCGGCGCCCTCGACATGATGAATGTTGAGCGAGGCTTGCTTCAAGGCGTCAAGCGAGCCGCTACCATGACTACGGGTGCCGCAAAATACGCAAGCCGTCAAAGGTTCTATGCTCCGGGATTCAAGAATCGAGCGTTCCAACAAGAAGTCATGGGGAGCACGACACGAGATAAAAACGTGGATCCCGTGTTGAACATGCGAAACATTTTGCATGACCAAGCGATCGACATGACCAACCGGAACGTCAACCCGTTGCAGCGACCAAAAGGCGCAAGAGGCAACGACCCGCTGGTTTTAACTGCGTTCGAACGTGCAACTGCTGAAAAGATTGCCGATGCAATCGGTGTGGATTTCAAAGTTGTGCTTGCTGCTTTTGAACAAGTGACACGACAATCAGGTGAAGTGTCACGATCCGCCGAAGCAGTCATACGAAAACTCGGCAATCATCGTGTTGCTGCGTTTCGGTCATCACCTGCGTTCGGCAACATTCGTAAATCCATCAACGATGCGGTATCACAGGGTCGAATTAGCGCCGACGATGGGGCAACGTTTCTCGCACAGATCGAGCACCGCGCATTCAAGGCAGCAGACGACACGAGGACTCCTTTCAACTTTGCAGAACAAGTCATCGACGGCCTTGAGGTTCGTTTTCTGGACGAAGGCCCAGATGTCAACATGGACTTGGTTTCAGCCGCCGGCAGAAGGCGATTGCAGGGTGATGGTGATGTTCCGGCATCGGACTTTCAATACGACGCTGCAACCGGCAAAGCCGTACTAAGCATTTTCAAAGATGGAAAAATCGATGACCTCTGGTCTGCCGATTCACAATTGTTGATTCGTTTGACCGGTCCTGAGTTTTCTCAAAAGCTGATCAAGATGTTCGACCACACGGTAGACGATGCCGGCGTGGCAACGCTTACCAAAACTGGCAGTGATGAGTTGTCGTCCGCTTGGACCCATTACCGAAGAACAAAATCATTATCAGACACGTACACATCAGACCTGATGCACAACCTCTGGTTCAACCTGCATCATTTCTTTTCGAAGCTGCGAAAGCGACCCGGCCTATTGCCACGTCAAGTTCGTGAGTACTGGGATCTTGAGTTTGGTGAGCTTCCTCAGGATCGATACGCTGTGCAGGCGATTGTGTCGGATGTACGCAGGAGAAATCGGGATCCGATCATTGTAAGCGGAACTGAACAAGAGCGTTCTTTTAACGATCGTAAACGCCGTGTTGCTGCGGCCGCATCTGCAACCGAAATGAACATGTCTTTGGAGGCGTTGCGTTCATATTTCGGTTTGAAAATGCGAGTTGTAGTGGATGAGGGAGTGGATGCCCGGACTGGTCAAAGAACGCGTTCTGCACGTCAGACGTTTGACGACTTTGCCTATGACCCTATTGATATTGGTCATAAAATTTATGCACTGATCCGAGTTCAAGAGTTTCGCAAAGCACATCGTGCGGGAACTGATGTAACGGTGGGTACAGAGCGATTTTCGGTGCCGAAGTTCAGAGTTCCCGCAATCATTGATAAACAACGTCAAATGATGACTGACGCCATGGGTTTACCCCCAGATGAAATCGGTCGCAGAACCAGAGGGCGAAACTTTGCTGAGGACGGCGAGCGAGGTTTCACCGATATCGGTATGGGCAAGGACATCGAGGGTGTCACACAGGCAGATATCACTGCATTTGCAAACCGCATTCGAGAAAGAGAGGCGATGCCGCTGCATCGCAAAGCTCAAACAAAACTTCAAACAATCATCAACACTGAGCCGTTTTTGGTGTTGGAGCCAGTAGAGCAGGCCGGGCTGAAAACTTTGCTTCAAGAACTCGGCAAGAGCCCTCTTTCAAACAATCTTCCGATAAGCCTGTTGGATCCCGACGCTAACCTCACAATTTTGTCCGTGAATGAGTTCAATAAAATTATTCAGGTGGTGCAGGATACCGCTGTAAGCCCACTTCATAGGCTCGATCGAAATTCAGTTCATCCCGGCTATCTCGCAAATGTTTCTCAATATTTTGCGATGTTCAGGTTTTACGGTGTTCCCTACTTCGCTTGGGTTTCAAGCATCCTCGATTTTGTTTCGGAAAAGTTCCTCGCGGAGTTGCCGAAAATCACAAAAAAGAACGCGGATCCAGCGTTTGTAGCGCAATGGGACAAGTGGCTTCGTAGTCTGGCAGACGTGCCAAATGAGCTTGCACGGCTTGCGGAGGCGCATCCATCAAAGTTCCCATTTGAGTTTTATAAGGACATGGTCGAGGTGTTCGTACCCAGAATCGCTCTGGAAAGTGTCGACCAGCTATTTCGACTCACAGATCTGTTTGAGGGGTACAAGACTCGAATCGATGCAGACACTCGACGCGCATTTGAAAATGCCGAAACTGCTGACGCTCGGCCGTTCGGGTTTCGGGTTCCTAAAAGTTTCGAAATAGCAGACGATCCGGTCACATTGCCAGTCCTTTACAAAGAGCTTTACGCCATTCAAAATCTTTTGGATGGGTTCCATGGCATGACTCGTCAGGAGCGCAAATCACTTCAAGCGCTGCGGCAACTAAAAATTCAAAAGGTCGGACTCGATGATGCCCCCCTTACTCAGGAGCAGATGAATATTATCGCTGAGTCTGTGCAAATTTTGATGACCGGTTTGCAATCTAAGCGAGACTACGTTGTTGCGACCACAAACAGCTTGTTTGCTCGCGCAGTCGGAGATTTAGACGCGAACTCAATTAAAAATATTAATACATATAGTTTTTCTCATGAGACAGTACGAAAGTTATACAAAGATTTTTATACTGGAAATATGCTTGGAGTCAAAGCTGTAGCGACGACCGAAAAAGATCTCGGCGGATTGATAGCAAAATCAAGGGATGTATATAGGCGATCACTCGAAGAACAGAAGGCTTTCACAAAGGAAAGCGAAAGGAATTTCGAACAATATGGTGATGAGCTAAGCATGATGACAAATATTCTTGTTTATATGAAGCAAGATGAAATGTTGAATGCAATCGGGAAGCAACTTTCTGATCTCGGCTTCGCTAAATTTAGGCGGCAAATTGTTGACACGTTGGACCCTGTTGAGGGCATGCCCGCCGATCGCGCAAAATACACAGACTTGGTTGCCGAGTTTATTCGCGCTGAGTTGCGATTCGACACCAAAACAACCATAGTCAAGACACCGGATGCTGGAGATAAAGTAATACCTGCTGGCAGACCGGTGAAAGATGCGCTCGGTGTTTTTGAAGAAAAATACATCGATAACAGAAATCAAGCATACACGCGGTTCGAAAACGAGGCCCGTTTCGAGGCTGGCAGAATATTGGACTCTCTTGGCCTCCCTCGCGCTAAAGGCGACCTTGCCGAGGTGTTTTTGGGTGACAAAAAATTCCTTATTCCAGATAATCTATTGAATAGCATCAATGAAATATTTGAACAAACCAACAGGCGTGTATCTACAACTTTTTTTGGTAAATATTTCGAACGAAATATTGGTGAAAACAACATTGTTTTCTACAAGAAAAATGAAAGCATTCCAGACACTTTCGATATCGAGGCCCTTAAAAAGTTTTCGAAACAAGAATTGTCCAACACGCTCACAATGATTGGGCAGTTAGGCGATTTAGTTTTCAATCCCTCCACCCATTACCGCAGACTTTTGATTGGTGTTGGAGGCTTGCCAATGCTTCCGTACGCATTCAGTATGTTTGTGGGTGGCCTGAGCCAGATTCACGCTGGGTTGAGCACAAAAGCAGCAGGGAGGGTTGCTGCCGAAACCTTGAGAACTCCGATCGAACTGGCGGCCGACAAAATGCGCGGAGGTGGAGTCAACTTCAGCGCTGGAGTCGTGGCCAGAATGTTTGGTCACGGCAAATCTAATCCCGACACTCGGCCCCACGTCACACCTGATGGGCGCATTTTTACAGCAGAACATTTTGCAAACAACTTCATTGCCAATGGTTTCAACAAATCGTTTGCTGCGTCCGTGGCCAGCCCACAAGCATCCAACAGAATTCGTGATGCGTTCTTCAAAGCACATCCCGAGTTTACAGCGATGAGAATTGGTGGGGTCATGGGTTCTGCGATTGGCCTCATGAACGCTGGACCTGTAGGTGCTGCAACAGGAATGGCGCTCGGATCCGCTGGCGGTCTAACAATCGGAAAACTTTTGAGTCCAAATAATCCTGTGGCTCGGTTGAACAATTTTTATCGTGAAGTTTTTAATTCCATCGATCTCATTTCCAGAATCAGCATCGCGCGACAGCTTGTCGATGAGGGACAATCTTTGCAAGCTGCGGCTACAGGGACTCGAAAAATCGCTTTGGATTACAGTCAAGTATCCGCGATGGATAAAGAGTATTTCAAAGCATTCTTCGCTTTTTGGACCTATTTCTCTCAAGCGTCTCAATTGTTTGCTCGGACGTTAGTTGAAAATCCAGATAAAATTATTGCCCAACTGAAGTTAGCGCGGAACAGCCAGTTGCAGGCTTTGGATTTCGAAGATCCCGAGTTGGGGATGGCGCCGTATGACAAGACTCGTGTGACGTTGCCATTTATGATTGGCGGCAAAATGGTGCGGTTGCCGTACATGTTGGTGGCTGACATTCTTCAGCTTTTGGTAGAGCTTGTAAGTTCAATCGGCGTCGGTGTCGGACCGCTGGAGCAACAAGCCTCTTTAAACGCTGTTTTCAATCGCGCGAACCCATTCATATCACAGTTGCTTCAACAGGCAATAGGTCGGGACCCACGCGGCTTCGACTTGGATCGTGCGACATTCCAAGTCCCCTCATACATCGTGCAGTTAGACGATGACATTACTGGCGGTGCGCTCAGAGATTCCTTGGACATCCAGTTCATTCCTTACGGCTCAATCAAAAGAACTTTCGCAGACGATGAAGGAAAGTATATAAATCCCGAGAAGCTGGAGACGCCCGGCCACGGAATTTACGTTGCCAACAACAAAAAACGTGCGGCTTTCTTTTTGAATTTCTTGCAGACTCCCTTCACTGGGCGAGCGGGCAAAATGCTTGAGGCTGTGGCACGATCCAACATTGGAGTCATTGAGTCTGGTCTTCAAGTTTCTGACTTCGTCCGAGACATCTCTGGAGACAAGCCTGCATTGGCGTACATTCCGGGTGCTGTTGAGTTGGGCTTTGCGAGAGACAAAAGACAAGAAACCTTCGTACGCCCGAGTGACCGGGTTGGTGGATTCGATCTTGAGACGGCAACGCAATCCGTTCGCATGGGTCAACCCTTTACATTTGTCTCCAGCGATGGCACTCGAATTAGTTTGCCAAGAGTTCAATTTTTCCCGCTCGAAGGTACAAAAATCTTATTAGGCGGATTGGCTCCAAATCCTGTTATCGAAAAACCAATCAATCGTGCGCTTCGCGGGGACATCGAGACGTACAAGACAAAAACCGATAAACAATAAGTACCGATGTTGCTTTGATAATATAAGTCCACGTATATAGGTCATTGTGTTACCCTAAACCCGAATCCACTTCCCCTTCCCCATATGGAGTATTAAATGTCTCAAATTCCTGAACTGACCGGAGGCCGCGCCCTCGAACACGGTATTGCAATGATGGTTGACCACGGTCGCGGTGGTGGAGCCAAAATGCATGTTGGTGGTCAAGCTGCCACGAAGACGGCTGCTAGCTCCGCACTCACCAACACAACGACCGAAACCGCTTTGGATTCTTTGGCGATTCCTGCCAACACGCTTGTTGCCGGTTCGACCATTCGTGTTCAAGGAATGAGCATTGTTACTGCGGTAACAAGTAATCCCGATCTTCAGTTTTTCTTGAGCCTCGGACCAACGTCAACTGCACTGGCTAGCCGAGAAGAAATTATTACCACTACTGACGCTGAAGTAGCTGCAAATGATGTTTTCTATGTCGATGCTGTGATTCAAGTTCGCACCATTGGTTCTTCTGGTACAGCCGTAGCAATGTGTGAGTATCAAGATCCCGATGCCGTTGGGACACAAGCCAAGCGCACAATCAAGGCGTCATTTGCACTCGACACAACTGTGGAGCAGACTCTTGCTATCAGTGCTCAATGGAGTGCAGCGTCGGCGAGTAACTCCTGCCGCTCAGACGTGTTCTGCGTAGACATCGTCAACCCGTCTACCTGATCCTGAACCACTGATTCGGGGGGCTTTAAGGCCCCCTCAATCCCTTTATTAGGAGGCTCGCATGGCTCGATCAGGGTTCATCACGAATACGGCAGTGACGAACATTACGGACACATCTGTTTTCACATCTACGCTTTTGGCTGAGCAGACCACGGGTACCCCCAGTGATGCAAAGTCACGAGCGCTGCCTCAGTCTTGCTCGTTTTCACAGCTTGATTTGGTTCTCACGGAATATGCGGGCACAGATGATATTGCGGTCTACATGACGTGGGATTCGACAGGGGACGATCCGCTGACATCGAAAATCACGGGTGTAGCAGTAACTACGGGCGGTTCGAGCGGCGTGGTTCACTGTGTCATCTCATTGGACAAGCTGTTCATTACCGCCCCATCGGGACAATCAGAAGCCGGAAAATGCTACGTGTGGATCAAGCCCGGAGAACCCTGTAAGGTCAGCAAGGCTCGACTGCATTGGCACACCGAAACATAAGGAAGGACGATGCCCACATTCAACGGATCTTTTACTGGGCGCGGACAAAAAATCAGCGCTACCGATGCTGATATTAGTGGCGATGCCGTCATCACTGGAAGTTTGACCGTAAACGGGACAACGACCACAATTGCTACGACCAACAGCGTCATCTCGGACAAGCTAATTGAGTTGGCAAACGGAACCTCTGGTACGCCATCTGGCGATGCAGGGCTTGTCATTGAGCGTGGTAGCTCGAACAACGTGTTTATTGGATGGGACGAAAGCGAAGACAAGGTCACGGTTGCTACAGGCACGTTTACAGGCGCCTCAACTGGTGACTTGTCACTTACGGACGCTGCTTTGAAGACTGGCGCAATTACCTCGTCGGGAGTCGTGACCGCCACAGGTTTCACGATCGGCAGCGCCGCAATCACCGAAACAGAGCTTGAGATTCTGGATGGCGCAACACTGAGCACTGCGGAACTCAACAAGCTTGATGGTTCAACGGCCGGAACAGTTGTTGCATCCAAGGCCGTTACGGTCGACACTAACAAAGACATCACAGGGTTCCGCAACGTCACGCTCACAGGCGAGTTGGATGCTGGATCGCTGGACATCAGTGGTGATGCGGACATCGACGGCACGCTTGAAGCTGATGCCATCACAGTGGGTGGTACAGCACTGAATACCGTGATTGCTGGCGTTACAGTTACAAACGCGACCAATGCGACCAATGCGACGAATGCGACAAATGCCACGAACGCTACGAATGCCTCACATGTTCTTGTGACTGACAATGAAAGCACTGACGAGGAGTGCCTGTTGGCGTTTGTTGAGGATGCCACGAGCACCACCGGTAACGTGGGCCTTGAAATGGACGGAGACCTCACGTACAACCCAAGCAGTGGCACGTTGACGGCTACAGTGTTCAAAGGCAACATTGACGCCGTTGATGGAGACTTTGACGGCACTTTGGAAGCTGACGCGATTACAGTCGGTGGTGTCGCACTCAACACGGTCATTGCCGGTGTAACGGTCACAAACGCTACGAATGCGACCAACGCAACGAACGCGACGAATGCAACGAACGCAACAAACGCATCTCATGTCCTTGTCACAGACAACGAAAGCACGAACGAAGAAAACCTCATTACGTTTGTTGAGGATGCGACTTCGAGTACGGGCAACGTTGGTCTGGAGATGGATGGCAACCTGACCTACAACCCAAGCACGGGGACACTGTCAAGCACAGTGTTTTCTGGTAGCGGCGCCAGTTTGACGACACTCAATGCATCAAACATCTCGACCGGCACACTGTCCGCGGCGCGCATGGCTGCAACCCATAGCGCAATCTCAGAAATCAAGAATGCGAGCCTGACCATCGGTCGCGATGCCGACAACCTTATTGACTTCGGCACGGACAACGAGATCAAGCTACGAGTCAACGGTGCTGACCTTGTCAGTATTACAGGAGGAAGTTCTCTGCCGAACGTATCGGCAACGGCGACATCTGGGACAAACCAAGACGGAAAAAACATCACGATCGGTGGTGGACTGGGCACTGGTACGGGGGTCCCCGGCTCCGTTGAGATTGCATCGGGCATCCCCACCAGCAGCGGTACCGGCGCGCACAGCGCGACACCCGTGGCCATCTTTGATACCTTCGGCGTCACCAGCAACTTTGGTGGGATCGCGAACCTTGCAAACGATACAGGCATCGGTGAGATTGTTTACTTCGGAACTGAGGATGGGACCGACTCCCTTTCGGCCGGAAGACTCATGTATTTGCATCCCGGCGGAAATTGGAAGTATGCGGACGCAGACGCTGTAGGCTCCACGAATTCTTTGATTGGTATTGCACTGGGTGACGCGATTAGCGCGGGCATTCTGCTGAAAGGGTTTTTCAAACTAAACAGCTACATCGAGGGCACATTCGCGGTTGGCCAACCCTGTTACGTCAGCGAGGCAGAGTCGCAAATCGATTTCACTGCTCCATCGGCGGCGGGCGATCACGTTCGCATCGTTGGGTATGGAACAGCCACCACGAACGTCATCTACTTCAATCCGTCATCCACAACCATTACGCTCTAACAAATGCCTGATTACACAAAAGTCAACGACGTTGCAGCCGCAGACATCGTTGAGATCAACGGGGTAGCCTACGCGTCGATCGCAGAATGCAATGGCTTTACGTCGCCATCGCTGGGTGCTACCCGTTGGGTGATCGGTGCAGATGATGCACTCATTGCACATGCCGCTAACAGCGACCGC
>TARA_R100000426_G_scaffold22212_1_pt1 | contig 11078 bp, 8 predicted proteins | sample TARA_R100000426 | Tara Oceans TARA_R100000426 (sample SAMEA2620421) | marine metagenome | biome: marine biome (ENVO:00000447); feature: surface water layer (ENVO:00002042); material: "saline water (ENVO:00002010), including plankton (ENVO:xxxxxxxx)" | depth 5 m
CAAAGACATCAATGGCCAACAGGTTCCTATATACAGTTGCAAAACTGAAACAGTCCTTACTCATAAGAAAACCGGAGTTAATTATGAGTCAGAAGAGGCTGTTTCAGCAGATATCGCTGATCCTAATACAGACACTAAAGAAGAAGATATTCAAAGAGACGTAACAATTTTTGCACCTAGGTTGGGCATGGGTGCAACAAATAAAAAGGAATGATCTTAAATGTTAAAAAAGTTTATAGAGGGTGTTAAAGACGTTTTACCAGCGATTGGTGGCACTATCGGATACGCTGTTGCAGGCCCTGCAGGAGCAGCCCTTGGTTCCGGTTTAGGCTCTCTCGTCAGAGGAGATCCTGGTCAAGAAGCTTTTCAAAATGCATTATTAGCTGGGTCTATTGGTGCCGGTGGTCAACGTTTCTTATCTGGTGGCTCAGGACCAATCGGACAGTTTTTTTCAAGAGGGACAATACCAGGTGTTGTTGGTGACACAGGAATATTAAGATCATTTAGTCAACGTAGTTTTTCTCCAGGTATGACAAAGTTAGGGTTCGGTGGTAAGTATTTACCAGTTGAGCCTGAAGTAAGTGCAAGAATGATTGGAGCTAATACTCCTGTATATGATACAGGCACCGGTAAAACGATTATGACAGGTGGTCAAACAATTAGTGGAGATACATTGGCAGAATTTGATAGGTTAAAAAATTTAGGCACTGGTGAGAGCGACGTAAAAATATTAGAAATGGCAAGAGAAAATGTTTTAAGTGGCAAAGCAGGTGGTGACGAGGGCATTTTAAGTCAAGCTTTAAGCTTTGGAAAAGAAAACCCAGAATTAGTATTAGCTGGTGGTGTTTTATTAGATAGGTTAGGTTTTTTTGATGAAGGTGACCCAGATCAGTTACCTAAGCCACCAGAAATAGGCTCTCAAGGTTCATTACCTGGGGGCATAGCTAGATTAGTAAATCCTGTTTTAACTGCAGGTGGTCAATTCTCATATGACATGAGTGCAAACGGTGGCATCATGAGGGCAAAAGAAGGTAAGCAAGCTAAAAAGTTTTTGGTAGGTCCAGATGATCTTGAAGAGTTTTTAAATGATCCAAGTAGGTTTATTCAAACATCTCCTAATGCACCTAAACTTTATGATAGAGATCAAAAATTTAAGGTTCTTGAAAAATTAGGTATTGTAGGTAGAGCAGCAGAGGGTATGTTAATGGAACGAAGGTTCAACCCTGAGGGCGGTTTTCAAGAGATGAAAGAAGGTAACATAGCAAGCTTTCAAGAAAACAGTCCAAGAAGAGATTTATTTTTAGAAAGAGACGGTCCAATATCCGATGACCGTGGATCACCGGACAAGGACACTGTATTTGCAAAACTAGCTGACGGAGAGTTTGTAGTTAATGCTGACACGGTGGCTGATATAGGTTATGGTATGGGTGCAAAAAGTTTAGATCAGGCAAAAGAAATGGGTGGATCTTTCTTTTACGGATTACAAGATGCTCAAAAGAAGGGTATATTAGGTAATATGGTAGGTATGGCATAATGGCAACTCAAGAACAAATTATTAGACAAGCACCTTTTATAGAAAATAGAACAGAACAGCTTTTACAGTCTGTGTTTGGACCTGGCGGAGTTGCTAATGTAGCTCAAACAATTCCTGCTGCTAGTGTTGCAACATTTCAACCTTTACAGAATACTGCTTTTTCAGCAGCAAACACTGCAGCTAGTCAAGGTGTATCTTCTGGCATAGGAGCTTTTCAACCTTTTTTAGGGACAGCCACATCTCAGTTGGGTGCTGCAGGAAGCACCATGGGTGCAGGTATTGGAACAATAGGACAGGGTGTAGGATTTACAGGACCATCAAACGTGCAACAGTTCATGGATCCTTATCAACAACAAGTTACTCAACAAGCTTTAGCTGAGATTGACAGACAAGCTCAAATAGCACAGAACACTGCTGCTGCTCAAGCAGTCGGAGCAGGTGCTTTTGGCGGTGGTCGTGAGGGCGTGCAGAGAGCTGAGTTAGCTAGAAACTTACAAGATATTAAGTCAAGACGAATAGCTGAAGACTTACAAAGAAACTTTTTGCAGGCTCAACAACAGCAACTTAGAACCGCAGCTACTTTGGGTCAATTAGGTCAACAAACCTTGGCCGGTGGCATTGCACAAGCAGGATTAGGAGAACAACTCGGTGCTCTAGGCAGTAGAGCTCAGCAGGCAGGTTTTGCAGACACACAACAGTTATTAGGACTTGGTGCATTACAACAACAACAAGAACAAATGCAACGTGATGTGGCTCGTCAAAATATTTTAGAGGCACAAAGAGAACCGTTTGGTAGAATACAGTTCGCTTCAGATATTTTAAGAGGAGTGCCTTCATCTCAACAAACTTTCGTAACGCAGCCTTCTCCTTCACCATTTAGTCAATTACTTGGTGCCGGTGTTGGTTTAGCGGGGATTAGCTCTTTATTAAACCAAAGCGGATTTAGTATCTAATGAATGACATATACAACAGAAAAATGTTTGTCCAAGGTGCTCGAAAAGGCAGACAAGTTACATACAGTGGTTTACCTATCGGAGCAGGACAAGGAACTAGCCTGGGCGGTGCTTTATTAGGCTTCGATATTTTAGGTGGTTTTAATAAAGCTAAAGATTTAAGAACTCAAGGTGTAGAAGATCCTGCCGGTTCTTATCCTTTTCTTTCAGAAGGTATAGGTCAAGTGTTTAGCACTGTCCCTGAATATTATTCACAGGGATATAATCAATTGTTAGCTCCTTTTTTAGATGTTGCAAAATTAGGTCTTGGTGAGGGCTTAATCGGTTTAGGAGCTTCAAGATCAGAGGTTAAAGAATCTGGTTTGTTAAGTCCTGCAGGCAGATTTGAAACAGAAACTAACCCGTATGGTCTTCCTGTAAAGCCAAGTTTATTTGGTAATAAATTTCAAGATATGGTGGCGGCTTTTGACCAGCAATATCCAAGAGGCAGTGAAGAAAGAAAAGCTTTTATAGTTGAAAAGGCACAAGAGCCTGGTTTTAGTTCTAAGCTAGCCATGTATGGTGTATCCCAAACAGAAATTTCTGCTTTAAGTGATAGAATTATAGATGCAGTTGGACCTGCAGACCCTCAATTTGAAACAAAAGATGACTTTTTAAAAAAACCTGGTTCTGGTTACCAAGCAGGAGAAAACAATTTAATTAAGCTTCTTCAAGGAGAAACTTTTAAAGAAACAAGTCCTGGTGATCTTAATGTTATGCAGGAGATCATTGATGCAAGAAAACAGTCAGCACAAGGCGACGACCTAGGTGAGCAAGAAAAAACTAATTTAGAGGGAGGTTCAACCGGCACTGAACCAGGTAGTGATGAAAATATAAGTGATTATGAAAAAGAGTTAATGGGTGAATTGCAAAGTGCTGAAGATCAAAAAGAGGCTTTTAACTTTGAAGATGAAGTAGATAAATTAAAAAAAATTTTATCAGAGCAGACTGAGGTCGATGATCCTACAACACCTGCTTTACTTCTCTTACAGTTAGCTTCAAATTTAATATCTGGTAAAACAAGTGAAAGAGGTTTTACTGGTTTCTTAGACGTGTTAGGTCAAGCTAGTCAACCTGTGCTAGACACTGCTATAAAATTATCCTCTGCAGAGAGAGCTCGAAAACAAGAGATAGGTGCATCTGCAGTCGCTCTAGCCTTAGAGAAAGAAAAAGATTTAATAGAATTAGCACAAGCTCAGGCAGATAAAGTTCTTGATTTAAACACAATGTTTGATGAAAGTAGATACATTCATAAATTAATTGTTGGGCCTAACGGTGAAAAGCTTGGTTATGATACATCTGTGCCGCCAATCATAGTTAACAACATGGCTCAAGCAATGAAGTTTTTAGAACCACAACCTTTTATTGTTGAAACAGAGGATGGTAAAACTAGAACTGTTAATTTAGTTGGATATGAAATGTTAAAAACAGACTCGCCTGGTGAATATTTACCTGGTCTTAAAGACCCTGATGGATACTACAAATCTGGTGGACCTCACCAACTTTTACAAGAGATATTAAAAAACATGTCTGTTGCTCAATCTTTTACGCAAAATATATTAAACGATCAAGAATCTAGCTTTTCTTTAGTGGGTGCTCCTTACTTAGTTCAAAACTTTGCATTTAAAGCTGCCGACATAGTTGATGGTTTTTTAAATGATAAAGATTTTCAAGCACGGTTGGGTGATAATTTTTCTGTTGCAGGGGTAGAACAATTAAAGGGACAGATACAACAAATTCAAAGTGATGATAGGTATAATCAATCTCAAAAAGATATAATGGTGCAAAACTTATTACTCGAGGCATCTGGTTATAATTACAGAAACGCCTTAGTAGCAAAAAGTGAGGAGTTAATAAACGCTCCAATAAATGTCGGCGGTCAAGTTTACACTCTTAGAGAACTAGCTTTAGCAGAGCCAGGAACTTTTAATAATCAAGAAGTCATATTACCAGGTGCAACGACTGATCTGATGTTGCCGACCGGTGACTTGTTAAAGTTAGAAGGTGATGACATAATAAAAACAGCAAACGAAAGAATAGACACAATTGAACAAGCATTAAATGCTAGTCAAATAGGCTATAACCGACAAGATGGTCAATACGACGTAAGACCCATAACCGGACCAAATGGTTTTGATAATGAAGCGATAAGCATGAACGTTTTTGGTAAAGATTTAAAAATATCAAACAAAATCTCACAAGTTCAAACTTACTCCACTTTATTGGCTTTTGGTTTTGCTCAAACGATTCAACCTGATCAAAGATTGTTGAAAGACACTATTGAAAAATCATTACAGAACTTTTCTATTACAGACTTAACATCTGGTCCTAAACAAGTCAGAGGTAGAGTAGAGGCTTATATGGGTTTATTAGAAAAGTCTTATAACAATATTATTGAGAATACATTTACTCAAGACTATGCTCCAAGATATTTATACTTTGATGGTAGAAAATCAATAACTCAGTTCAAAGGTAATGATGCTGTCACATATGCTGGTAGCAATCAGAATAATTTAAATGTTAATTTCAACTCTAAAAATACAGGTGCGAACCAGTCTATAAACACTGGTCAAAATAATGCAGCAAAAGATAATTATTATAATTTAACTGAGTTTTTAAATGAAGTGAATGCGGAGGCTCTAGCACAATAATGAAAACTTATATGACATTAGCTGATGTTTTAGAGGCCGTGATGAAAGGTCAACAAAAAACAAACATGCCTGAAATAAGTCCCGGCATACCTTTGGCAGACGTTCGTGCCATGGCAGAAGGTGACTTAGTTGAAGCTGGCACAGAACCTGATTTAGCAAAAGATGCAGAGTTACCAAAAGTAAGCATACTTGGTATTGATTTTACTCAAGCTGCAGAAAAATATTCAACTGATGCTGGTCGTTTTGAAACTGCAAAAATACCTCTTGATAAAATGAAAGCCATAATTAACCAGGTGGCAACCGTGGGCATGGAAAAAGGTGTGCCTGAAGATTTGATTATGCAGGACATACAAACTTACATGAACCGTTTTGGTTACACAGAAGACATGTTACACCCTGAGTCTGCAAGAGTAAAAAACATAGATGATAGATATAAATATTTTACGAATAGACCTAACCCCTTACCTGCTTTTAAGCTTTCAAGTGATATAGCTGCCAGTGTGGGTGGTGCTATTGCAGGAGCCAGAATTGGAGCAAAGTTTGGTAGATTTTTTGGTTTACCTGGCGCAGCGATTGGTAGTATTTTTGGAGGCACCGCGGGTTTAATATCTAGTTTAGTAAACTATGAAAATTTAGTTACCGATCTTAATAAAAAAGGTGTTTTATATAGCCCCACCTTTGATGAGTTTGGTGACATGATAGGTTTTGAACAAGGCATTAACCGACCAACTCAAGAGGAGTTGAAAGAATATTTAAAAAGAGAGGCTCAGTTTGACTTAGCTTTTGGTGGTGCTCTCGTAGCTGCTAGACCTGTTCTTGGTTTATTTAAAGCAGGTTTTAATAAATTAGTTGGTGTAGATCCTAAAGTGTATCAAAGATTAAAAGATATAGGAGTGGATCCAGGTAGAGCTGAGGTTTCAAGTATTCCAATTATCAATTCTTTTCCTAACACCTTTGGTAGAATACCTTTCTTTGGTCCTGCTTTTCAAAAAGCCTATAAGAAAAATGCAGAGAAATTTGCAAAGGAAGGTGAGAGATTAATACCTGGATTTAAAGATTTAACTCTTGCAGCTCAAGGTGGACCAGCCACGATTTTGGCTGAGATGGGTGTCAATGTTAGAAAAGCTTTTTTAGATGCTAATGATGCAGCAATAAAAGAAGTGGTTAGACAATATAATACAGCTGCAGACATAGGTCAGCAAATGGGTAAAGCTTTTGATATTCGTGAATTAATAAATGTTGCTAGACCTCTTCTTAAAAAGGTTCAAGCGTATGAAGATCTTGCACCTGATAAATCAAGTGCGCAAGCTTTTAGAATTTTAAATGAAATACTCGAGCCCAAGAATCCAGCTAACATCCCTGCCAACGGATTTGTAGATTATAACAGATTTAAAGCCTTGCGATCATCAATAGCTGGTGCCATAGGTAGCATGACTGAGGCAGGCACTAAGAGAACATACAAGGAAGGTGTTCATGATTTCATGGCTATGGCTAGAGTATTGGACACAGCAGGAGGTAGACCAATTATGCCTGCTGGTATGAACCCCACAGAGTTTAACAATCTTAGAGATGCTTTTATGAAAACATTAACAGAAGCTGATACCAATTATGCTCAAACGGTTACGTTGTTCGGCGGCACAATAAATCGTAATTTTAAAGGTGTGGGAGATTTTTATATTGAAGATCAAATAAGATTGGGTGGTGATTTCACTAATGAAATATTCGAAAAGGCTTTTAAGTTTAACTCAGTTGAAGGTGTAGAAACAATAAGAAAGATATTTAGTAAAATTGATAATGGTGAACAATTATTCAAAGATGCTGTTGCATTTAAAGTAGGTAAATCTTTTAGAGATGCGTTCGTATCTGAAGGAGCAGAGAGATTTGGACCAAGAGCTGCTTTAGAAGACATGGGCACACTTCGTTTTAGTGCAGAAATGTTTAAAAAGAATTTAGGTTTAGATCAAATAACTAGTCTAGATAACTCTAAATTACAGGGACTTAATCATGCTTTGAAGACAGCAAACTTAATAGGTGACAAGGGTAAAGCTTTAGACGTGAATACTTTAAGGGACTTTTCAAATGCCACTGCTTTATTTTTTAATAACAAAAACTTCAACATGTCTACTTTCTTAGCAAGAAGAGCTCAAATCGGTGGTACAAAATCTATTTTAAGGTCTATAACAGGTGGTGGTTTAGTTGCAACCGGTGGTGCAGTGACTGCTGGTGTGTTACCAACATTGATAGGTTTGTTAGCTGCTCGATATTCATCAAGATTGTTTGCTAATCCTTTTGTTATTAGACCATTTGCCGAAGCTTTAAAGGCTGCAGCAGACGGTAGATTTTTAAAAAATCCTAAAGAAGTTGAAAACGTAGCGAGATTACTTAAAAATTTATTTGATCAAGATAAAGAATTGTTTACTGATATGGAAAATGATTTCAATGAAATACAGTCCAGAGCGGCTAATAATAGAATGTTTGATCTTGGATCAACGTTCTTTAATAACAAAGTCAACATGAACAATGCTAAGTTTGTAGGTGAAATAGTGAACAAAAATAAAAATCAAATACCTGAGGTAGCTAACACAGTTGTTTCTGCAACATCACAAGAGGCGCAGTCGCCAGAAACACAAGTTAAAATACCTGATCAAACTGAAGTAGCCAGACCAGTCTTACCTGATATTAATGAAGTTATTGATAGACCTTTGTCAGCACAAAGAGCTGAGGTTTTATTTCCACAAGATGAGTTATTACAAGCGTCGTTAAGGAGAACAACGTAATGGCTTCTAATCCAAATCTTAGAGAGGGTACGGCTAGAGCAATAGCAAATAAATTAGCTGCACCCGTTGCAGAAAAATATCCAAGAGGTGCTAATATAGAAAAGTTTATGAAAGACTCATTTGATTATCAAATGGGTTTAAATGCCGGAGGCACAGAATCAACGGATGACTTGGGTATTACTAGGTTAAATCTAGTAAATAAAGGAGTTAAGGATGATCTAGGTAGAACCATATTATCTATGCAAAAACCAACAATGACGGCAATGCCTCCAACTTTAAGTCAATTAGGTGGAGATTTTATGAGAGGACTGGGTAGCTTAATGGAGAATGTTAACCCCATCTCACTTATTCCAGGGGCAAATGCATTAGTAAGTGGGGTAAGTGCAGTTAAAGATATATTTTTTCCTGATCCACCTGTTGTAACCACAGGAGGCAGCGTTACAGGAAGTGTCACTGAAGAGCCTTTGAGCTCTGGAGTTATAGATGTCTTACCTAACAATTTTGTGCCTGTTCTTAAAACTAAACCTGATTTACCAATGGGTGATAGACTTAGAACAATGGACATGATGTATGATTTTTATAATCTACCAATTGATAAACCTGAACTATATGGTTAAAATACAGCATGATTAAACTTACAGATGCCTTGAAGGCAAGAGTGCAGGACCATGAAGGTCTGCGCACAACCATGTACCTAGATAGTTTAGGAAAGGCCACGATCGGAATCGGCCACCTTATTCAGCCTCACGAACGAGAAAGATATGCAGAAGGCGTAGAAATCTCTATGGATGAAGTAAATGAATTGTTTGAATTAGATTTAAATAAAGCAGCTGCGGGGGCTGACCATCTTATTGACGAGTGCATTGGACACGATTTACCACAACACATAGCTGAAGTGATTCTTGAGATGGTGTTTCAGCTGGGTACAAATGGCGTTAGAAAATTTAAAAAAATGTGGAAAGCAATGCGAGTTAAGGATTGGAAAACAGCAGCGGAAGAAATGAAAGATTCTAGGTGGCACTCGCAAACACCAAAACGCTGTGAGTCGTTAGCTGAAATCGTAGCTAACTCTGGGCCTAATTATTAATATTATTTACTTTTGTGAGATTCTAGGTGCTCTTCAATAGCGTCCCATACTTCAACGTTTGACCAATGATGTAACACGGCCTTTGACACGTCTTCATGTAAAACTTTTAAAGTTCTAATTCCTAAAGCAACAGGCTTACCCTTGTTCTCATATATGTGATCAACTTCATCTCTTGTGAGACTTAGGAAAACCTCACCGTTTTGATACATTATTCTCATACTCCACACATCCCTTCACAATCATTAATAGCAACGCCACCAAGCTCATCAAACATGTTAATCTGTTTGTCTTCTGCTTTTTTATCTATATCTATTTCACTCAAGGGCTTACCCTCTTTAGTAACAAATACAGTGTAGCCTTCACGCATACCTTTAAAGCCACCATTGATTTTCTTTTCAAACTCAATAACGTGTTGAAACTCATCCGGTGCTGTGTCTTTTAAATGTTTCCATTCTTTCCATGTTTTGTAAGGGCAAAAGGTGCAAGCTGACCTTGGTGGTTTAGGCATAGCGTGATCATCAAACCACTTCTTACACATGGCTCTAGTAATGTTTCTGTCTACCAAAGGATAAATATTTTTAATCCAGGGCTTTCTAGCTTCCTTAACACGATACATCTCATCACGAGATATACCCATAATCATGTCAACAACCGTGCCTTTCTTAACACGTTGTCCTTTTTTGTAACCCATTTGTTCTCTAATAAACTTATGAATAGGTTCTATTTTATAATGACCTGTGCACTGCCTGGTAAGTATACCCATGCTGTTTTTCTTCGGGTCTTTTGTAAAGAAAGGTGGGGTTCTTGAAGTATGTAAACCCTCAGCTGCCTCAATAGAATCTGTTTCAATGTTACCAGCGCTGATCACATGAATAGGATAATTTTTTATTTTAGCCTTCATCCAATCAAACCACTCATAAACTTCTTTTGGTTCTGCTTGTGTATCAGCGAACACAGCAAAGTCAGGCATTGGCCCTATCTCACCATACTCATACATAAAAGCTAAGGTGCTTGATTGCACTCCCGCTCCTAAAGATAATACGCTTAAATCAGCCATTGCTTTAACTCCTCTCCCATGACTTGTGTCGCTATGTTAATCTTATTTCTCAGACTTTGTACAATCTTGTCATCTACAGTGCCTTCAGTTACTAAGTCAACATAAGTGACTTTTGATGTTTGTCCTATGCGGTGCACTCTATCCTCCGATTGTAACCGGACTTCTAAGTCATAAGAGTTGCTGTAGTATATCACAGTGTGACTCCTGGTTAAAGTTAAACCATAGCCCCCTGTTTTTGGATTCGCTACGAAATATCTTAACTCTTCTTCGTTTTGAAACTCATCAATAATTTTTTGTCTCTCTTCATTAGACGTATCACCATAAAAGGTAGCAACGGAACTCGGACCATGAACCTTGGCTATTTCTTTTGCAATAGATTGTATATCGTGTCTATAATTAGCCCATATTAAAACTTTGCCTGATGTCTCTTCTAATATATTCATTAATTCTTTTATCCTGTTATTCTCTACTGCTTTTACTTCTCCGTTATCTAGCTTTACGTGGCCACAAACTATCTGGTGTAGCCTTAGTATTTGTGTTAATGCTGATAGCGCTGTCAATCTTTCTCCCCCTAGTTCTGCTATGGCCATTCTTTTCATAGTCATATACATCTCTAATTGTTTTGTGGTCATTGGCACATTACGTATCTGATATATTTTTTCTGGTAAATCAAGGCACTCATCTTTAAGCACACGATAAGAAAAGTTTTCTATCTTTTCAGCGAGCTCATCCAACCGTTGATATCTAACAACCATATTAAAATTATGCGTAGGCATGTTTCTTCTGACCATAACACAATATCTGTTTTTAAAAGCCCAGAAAGAACTAAAGCCTAATAAGTCTTCGTCAAGAAAAGCACATTGTGAATACAGATCTATCGGAGACCTGGTGACAGGTGAGCCTGTCATGATTCTTTTGTATTTAATTAAGGGCGCAAGTTTTAAAATACTTTTTGTTCTTGCTGCTGTGGGATTTTTAAT
>TARA_R100000426_G_scaffold2064_1_pt1 | contig 11059 bp, 13 predicted proteins | sample TARA_R100000426 | Tara Oceans TARA_R100000426 (sample SAMEA2620421) | marine metagenome | biome: marine biome (ENVO:00000447); feature: surface water layer (ENVO:00002042); material: "saline water (ENVO:00002010), including plankton (ENVO:xxxxxxxx)" | depth 5 m
TCAACTGAGTCTGTGCTGACAAAAACATCATCGGCGACTGAAAGGGAAGTCTCTATCGCATAAGATATGAGTGGCTTTCCATTTAGTTCTTTGATGTTCTTGTTTGGTATTCTTTTTGAACCGCCCCTCGCGGGTATGATCACTTTCACTTTTTTGCCTCTACAAAAACACTATAATGTTTTTGTGCAACACTGTCTTTATTTTTCTCATCAAAATTCTTAAAAATTTCATAATCAGATTCGTTATATTTCTTTTTATGTGCGTCTTTGAAACCAACTTTTTCCATGATGTTTTTTATCTTCTCGAAGTTCCACCAACTAACATGATTACCAGGAATTTGTTTCTGTAAATGTAAGGCTCTTTCTTGACATGCATCGGTGAAAAAAGTCAGAGCGTCTTCTTTGCTCTTTGTTTTAAGAATATTCTCAATCTCAGGTTCTTGAAAGACCTCGATACCTTCAGTGATACGTGCCAGATCAGGATTTCTTTTTGAGTATGGTGACATATTACTTGCCACAATAAAAACTAATTGTTCACCCAAACCAAATGAACGAAAGAATTGTTGTCTACCATCAGGGTGTGGAAACACCCAACTTGTAAGATACTCTTTGTCGCCATTCACATATGCTTTGTAGAGTCTATCACTATCAGGACATGTCACGCGAAAAACACCATCAGGTTCTAACATTCTGTAAACCTCTTTGAATGTTTGCTCTACATACTGATCAGAAATATGCTCAATGGTATGTGATGTATAAGCGGCCGTAAGAGTATTATCACCTAATGCGATTGCCTCACCACTCATCAAATCATGAGGCACATCTATTTTTGCCTGCTCACCAGAATAGCGAGTTGATGGGTGATCTAAATTTAACCACCCATCTTCACGAAAAGAGTTTGCTCCAATATTTAACGCGGTCATAAGTCTCCTTTGAATTTATTTCGAGCAGGAATCTCACAATCTAAAATGGTCTTTTCTGCTTTACCCATCGCCTTCTCAACGCTTCGGATAGATTTGATAACTCTCTCTAGCCCTGTAGGTTCAAGAGAAGATGATTGATCTGATCCTTTCATTGTTCTGTCAAGAGTGAAGTGCCTTTCAAACCAAGTTGCACCAAGACCCATCGCGGCACACTCAATTGCACCACTACCTTGAATGTAATGACCACTCAGACCGATATTTGTTCTTTTGTGATAGTACCTATTCTTGAGAGTTTTCAGCACGTTTAGATTGACATCTTCTTCTTTACATGGGTACGCAGAGGTACAGTGCATGATCGTCAACTCAGAGCCAGTCAAACAATCAACTGCGGCATCTATCTCTTCAATGGTTGACATACCAGTAGAGAGGATGATAGGTTTGTTGAATGATCGAATAACCTTTAACAACTCATGTTTGTTTACCTCAGCCGAGCCTATTTTAAATAGGTCAGCCCCAAGATCAAACATCAATTCGGCACTAGCCTCATCAAATACGCTCGCAAATAATTTTATGTCAATCTCTTGTGCATAGTCAAACAACTCTTTCCATTGATCTTTTGAAAACTCTAGGGCTTCTTTATGCTCACCGTAAGTTTTACCAAAACTATTCGGGCTATCATATGGCTTTTCATACTGCTCTTTTGTCAGACATAGTTTTGGTTCACGTTTCTGCCCTTTCGCATAATCAGCACCACAACGTTTTGCGATCAACATCATCTCTTTCATGAGATTTAAGTCACCTTGATGATTGATACCAATTTCAGCAATCACGTTTGCTTTCATAATACACACAGCCTCTCTGTTATCAAATGTGGTCTTGTTATCGCTGAACCAACAACTACGGCATGGGCTCCAAGATCAAATGCTTTCTTGACTTGTGATCTTTCCCAATATCTACCCTCTGCTAAAATAGGGATGTTCGTAGAAACTAATTCCTCTAATAATTTATAATCAGGTTCTTCACTGTATTCACAGTCTTTTGTGTAACCACTTAGTGTCGTTGTAAGACACTCACAGCCACTTTCAATGGCAGACTGTGCCTGATCAAAATTTGAAACGTCACCGATCAACTTTACACCTTCTTCATGCATTCTTTTGATATGCCCGTAACCAGATCGACCAGTCGCATCAACGGCGACGTAATCTGCACCAGACTCTACAAGACTCATCGCATCAACAAAAGATGGTGTAATACAAACGGTGCCATCTTCATGCTCACCTTTAGTCAGGCCAATAATAGGATGATCTACTCGTTTTCTTACCTCATAGACAGAGGCACAACCCCTGATTCTTAACGCCACACAACCACCTCGTATCGCCTCGTTTGCAAACTTGTAAACATCTTGCCATGCGAAACTACTACCAGGTTCTATTTGACAAGAAACTATCAACCCTTTTGGTATATTCATGATTCACTTTCTATTATCTCGGATAATTTTTCATCTACAATTATACGATCAGAATTGCTTTTGTAAAGTTCTAAAAAGTATTCAAACGATTTTTTTTCTGCGTCACCCGCATGACCAGGCATTCTATTTTTGTGACCCTCTGTTTTATAACCATCAAAGTAAATGTCAGATGGTGTTTTTGCACCTCGGTAGAATGTGTAACCAGTGATAAAAAGTTTTTCAATCGGTGCAGACAATAACATTGATATCGCCATAGAACCAGAGTATGGCTCGCAACCCAAATGATTGTATATTTTCATATAATCAGACACACCAATCCACTCGAAAGGCACATTGTTTTTATTAATACTCTCTGCATTTTTTACCACAACACTCACATGATCTGGTGACCATGTTGTTATGTTATCACCGTGACCACCCTTGATGACAGGGCACGCTAAAAATTTCACGTTGTCATAGTCGTCACTGTGTTTATCAATCAATTCACCTAGGGCAGGAATCCATGGTGTGGCAAAATTATGAAACATTAAATCTGTTCTTGAACCGTAGTCTTTCTTTACATCATTAGGTGTTTGAAAATAATTGACACGGGCAACGACATCATACTGATCTATGAGGGTGCCAGAGTTTGTATTCAATAGGTGTGGTGATGGTCCTACAAGAGCAACTCTTTTTCCATTTAGAAACTTATCAAGTTCACGCATCGGCGTATGTTTTCTCACAAATATTTTTGATACCTGCCTCTAGATCAATTTTTGGTTGCCAATACTTTTTGATGTAGTCATCTGTCTCTACCTGCATAGAGTTCTGAACACTATCAATATCTTTTGATGGTGTGACTTTGCAAGGAACATATTTTGCAATCATGTTTGCTAGGTCTATGATCTTTGTCCATTTACCATAATAGACATGAAGGTTCTTATCTCTGTCTATCGTGTCATAGTTTTGTGATAAAGTGTATAGTGCCTCACAACAATCATCGGCGTGTAAGAGATCTCTTGACTCTTCGCCATCAGTCAACATTTTTATCTCACCCTCTTTTGCCATACGAACAAAATCAGAGAGAACATGGTTCTTTTCGCTGTTAGGATCTTTTTCAAAACCATAAACATTCCACAGACTCACGATGACACCACCCAAATGTTTTGTGCATTGTTCACCAAGTCTTTTGAGTCTACCATAGGCAGAGAAATCCATCTTGCTCATTTGCGTAGATGTGAATATGAAAGGCACCTTTTTGTTTCTCAACTGCTCAAACGTATTCGACATGATCATCATATTGTTTCTATAAAACTCAAAGGTCTCTTGATACTTTTTCAAATATCTTGAACCACCAACATCAAAAGCCAAAAAGAAAACAAAGTCTGCATACTTCAATGCATGATAAAGTTCTTTGTTGTTTTGTTTACGAAGATCGTGATCACTCGTAATCTCTATGTCAAACTCGGTGACCGAATGTCCCTTACTTCTGAGATAGTCCTGAAGGTGACCACCAATTTGCCCCTCAGAACCAAGAATCAAATATCTCATGCAATACCACTCCACTCATTGTTTAGTTCTTCGACAGACTCATGTAGTTTGCCGCCGCCTCGAACACGAATAAAACGAATAGGAAAATGTTTGATTCTAGCACCTTGTCGGTCAAGATGAAGTTTCAGATTTGTTTCGGCGTGTAGAACCACACCTTCTCTTGAATACTCATCGATTCGATCAAAGAGAGAAAAATACTTTCTCATATTGTTTCTATTACTTATGGCAAATCTATCATTGTACCCACCCCAATTGTGAAAATCTGGAATGTTTATGAAGTCTAAATCAAAATCATCAAACTCTTTCTTAAAAGGCTCATCGTATAGAACATCAAGTCTTGAAAAAATTACTCTGTCATAATCATTACCAGTTTCATCTATCATATCATTCAAGATAGATCTCGACTTGATCATCTGTAAATACACTTGTCTGCCTGGCTCTAGATTACCAACGAAAGCAGGAGGCCAAGAGGGTCTGAATGTGTATGGTGCTAGATCAAATGGCACTTCATCGACCACTCTGCAATTTACAACATTTTCTCTTTCAAACTTTTTCAAGGCTATGTCAGAGAACTTTCCCTTTGTGAGATACAAAATTATATCATGATTATCAATGCGGTCAATAAGATTCTTTTTGATATTATCAAACGTATGTTCGATTGATCTGCCTGTGCAGGCAAAGCACAGCGCCGTTTTCTTTTCTAGTTGGTAAGTCATTTTATGTTTTCAAAGTCAGAGAGTATTCTGTTTTTCCAATATGGCATAAACAACTTTTCGTGATCCCATTCTTTGTTTTTCAACTCCTCATATTTTTCGTTCAAGTAGTTCTCGTTGATTTCTGTAAAGTCTTTTGAGAATAGCACAGGCAAATCTTGAAAGTGCCTAAGTGCAACACAATCAGTGACGATTGGTATCGTTTTTAGGTACAACGCTTCCCACATTCTCATCGTGTCGTATCCCATACCAGATGGTGCTAAAGTAAACTTATACTCTGACAAAGTTTTGTGGTAGTCTTTTGTATTTTGTTGAACCTCTTTATCACCTGCTCTAAACCTGCGATGACCTCTCTCTGAAATACCTTGTGCGATGTTCAACTTCGTGTTTGGGTCTGTATCGGAGAGATCATATTCTTCTAGTATGTTTTTACCAGACTCATAACCATAGAAAGAACATTCACCAGAGATATCATCTAATTTAAACCAGTCACCATTTTCGTTTGCAAACCTATCGTAGATAGATTTTCTCACACCAGCACGTTCTGTTCTTTGATCAGTCTTGGTATTGTGATTGATGTAGAGCAGATTCTTTTTGTTTGTCGTGCAACTCTCTGCTAAAGAATCTATTTGACCATTATCCCAAATTGGTTTACCAATACCTAATGGTATTCCTGTAATCTTAGGATGTTCATAGTTTGAATTTACAGCATACCACTTTTGAATATTTCTTGGCATATTGTTTACATACTCTTCTGGTGGTGAGATGTAAGAACCATAAGTTATGAGTACGAACTTTGTCTTGTCTTGGTGATTCATTATGAACCTGAAGGTGTCATTCAGATTACCAAGATTTGTTTCCCAGTCTAATCTTGTGCATATGATCGCCTTTCTCTTACCATCAGCAAGATAAGGCAACTCATCATGCTCGCCTTTGGTTTGAAAACCAAGTGGTAGCCTGTTGTCAATATCAATGTGGGAAAGGTCACGGAAAGAGGCACCATGTATGTAATCATGTTTTATCTCACCCAAACCATAACTTAAAAATTCTTTCAATTCACTTCTCTCTTTCAGTCACAATCATCGTGACTTTTTTGCTCTTTGAACTCTGAGTTTGTCATTTCATTGATTTTATTTTTTAGATTGAATCTTCGGTCATTTGTGATGTAAACTTTTCTTGCAAGTTGAATAAACTCATCATCAAACTCTTGAAGTTTTTCTTTCTCACGAATCTCATCTTCAATGACCCACAAGGTGTTATTTACCTCACAAAGATCCTCATAGACAGAATGCTCAAAGATATGTGCATGTTCACCAACAGATTCTTTCAGGTGATCTCTCTCTTTGATGGCATGTTGTTTCTTTTCCTCTTGTAGTTTCTCTGACTTGATTTCAAGAATAGAAATCTTGTCGAAACACTCACCAGCAGATACTTCAATTTTCATCCATAAACTCCTTCATAAATTCAAAAACGTCCTTGTCACCATAACGCATCCAGCGTGTTTTCATCTGACACTCTTTATAGGTATGCGCCTGATAGTCAGCGTCTTTTTCAAAGTCTGATATTACCATATTTTTTTTGTTTGGGCATAAGAAATTTTCTATCACATAACAGAACGCTTGTGGCCCAGAGTTTCTACCAACCATGACATCACAGAATGTGCTTAGGTATGAAAGTTCATTGAGATCGAATTCATTTTTACCTATGATGTCAGAGGCATTGTAAACTCTTTCGTGTTTGAAATCAGAACCGTTGCTGAAAATAAACTTATGGTTTTTATATTCATCACACAATTTTTCAACGATTGGATCAAAATCAAAGTCCACACTTTGACCAGACTTACTTTCGTTGTTGAAAACTAAGACAAAAGGCCCACCATTCTTACTAAGAAAACTGTTCACACCATCAATCTCATACCTTTCGTAATCTATGCTAGGAAAAATGTCTACGCTATCTTTTGGTATTTCAGGCAATTCAAGTTCACGCAAAATGATATTATAGTTTTCTGTATTTCTCGGAAAGGTACATGTGCCCTCTTCTTTTGGTATCTTGTTTAGTGGTTGATTTTGTGCCACCCATGTATTAATGAACAGTGTTTTTTTATCACCATTCATGGTCACCGCAAATGGCATATCATATGGTATACTACAAAAATTCAAGAAAGAATGCCATCGTAAGTAGTGTAGATTATCAATGTCTTTGATTACATGATCACCATACTGATTCGTCTCGAAAAAAGTATCAGCCTGAATGCGACCCATCATTTCTTTGATGTAGTTTCTTGATATGTGTATATCACCTAGGTGAAAGTAGTTAAAGAAAATCACATTATCATACTTCACGGTTTCTCTCCCATAATTTTTTCATACACTAGATCATCGGCCGCCTCTAGTTTTTTTACTCTGTCGTAGTTCTCGTTCACTGAGTCTATCTTACTATGATATAACTCTGCTGACAAGATGGTTTTTGGTAAATTATCAACAAAAATTATACCATCTTCATTGAAGTCCTCTTTGATAAGATTGGTGCCCCAATAGATTGGTATCGTTTTACTGGCAAAACAATCAGTAATTTTTTCGGTGTAGTATTTGTCACAACAACAATTCTCATAGACTATAGAAAACATGTATGGCAACAAAGCCTCGTCTTTTCTCTCAATCGGGTTGAAAGCCCTACCATAAACATCAAAGCCTGGATTATTTAGGCAATATTCTACACACTTGTTTCTAAGTTTATGTCCGTCTGTTGTGTTCTTACCTGATGATATAATTGACACCAAATTAGTTTTGTCTTTTGGTTCATCAGTCACCCAAGGCATGTTGCTACCAGGTGGACAAAATTCTATTCTGTCATGCAAAGATACCAACGAATAATCACATGTAAAAATCTTTTTGTAATGTGACATCACAAGTTCTAAATTGTCTTTGATAAACTGAACCGTATCACTTATGATGGCACTTGACTCACAGAGCCACGAATACATTTTATATTGCTCGCTCATATTCATGACAGAAGTGAGAAGTGAGTCAATCACAACAACAGGTTCATCTTTGTTTGAAGGCAACTGATTGTGTAGCCATGTAAAGTTTGGCTTAACTTTATCATTCGATCCGAGTCCATGACTGAACGATTGATTTATACAGTGTAGATGTTTCATATGACTTTCCACCCTTCACAGTATATGTCTTGCCAGTCTTGCTGACCCTTAGGCCCAAACCATTTTGATGGCGCTACAGTTTTACCATTCTTACCACTGAGCCATGCTGCCCACCAACTGAAACTACTGTTTGCGATAATATGACCACGACAACAACTCATGGATTGTAGTGCTTGGTAAGGATTCTTTTTATCATCATAATCATGACCAGGAAACTCTTCACGGCACCAATCTAAATCATCTGAATAAAAAACAAAACGACCATCAGGAAACTCTTTCATTGCCTCGTGATAATAATCTTTACCAGGAAAATCATGTATGCCATTGTATTGACCATAGTCACCCCGGCGAACATGAACACAAATCGGATTATCATAGGTACCTTTGTTGACATGATGCCATGCAAATATATGCTCTTTCTCATCAAAAGCAAACTGCTCACGAATTTCTTTTTCACAGTGCGAAAAATATTTTTCACTTTGAAAGTATCCTAATATGTCCATACCATCTTCAACCACATCGAAGAAGCCTGGTTCATACTTACATGCACGGTCATAGTATATTGTTTTCTCGTTTGTTTCAGTGACGTTTTTAGCCTTGATGTTCTTGAAGAAGTCAAGAAGATCTAACTTCTCCTCACCTGTCACACGATTTACAACCTTTTTGACTGAAGCATTCTTATGTGGTATGCCATACTCAAAACCTTTTTTGGTTGCTATGCCAACAAGAGCGGCATACTGAAACATTTGATTACCCAGTCGCCCAAAGTATCCGATGTTGTTGAAAGTGATCATGAGGCACCAGTCATTGTTTTGAATTTTGATTTCAGGGGCGCTCTTGTTATGCCCTCATAAAGATTAGTCGTGTTCTTTGAGTCTGCTTGATAAAAGAATGGTTTCTGAACAGCACATACGTTGAATCTAGGTTGAACATTGTACGCAAGAGTCACATCAAACGGACCATTTAGATTGTATATCGTGTTTCTACCATCCTCGATTACAGCCTTTGCATACGCAGGGTTCAAAAACAATATTGCATGACAAGCGAACACTCTTTGAATTCTAAACAAGAACTCATTGATAGGAAGTGCTTCGTATTTACCATCGCCGTGAGATGTGCCAAGGTAAAGAGCGTCAATACCTTTTGGTATTTCAAACTCATTTAGGTAGTTTTTATATTCAACCTCTACATCATCTTCTAAAATCAGAACTGGTTCGTTATCAGATAAAATTGTTTCTTCTAAGGCATGAAAATGTGACTCACCGCAACAATGTGTTAGGTAAAATTGATTCTTCTGTTTTACATCGACAGAGGTGATAGCGTTAAATCTTTCGGCATTCTTGTATTGTAGTTTATCAAGAAGTTCGACCATTTGTTCTGCTTTTGTTTTGTCAGACTCAACGTTGATCCATCTAGTTCTGGTGTTTCGTAAATCAACCTTCATTGTTCTTCTCCAGTTCTTCTTTTAGCCAATCAAATAAATCTACATACTCTGATTTACCTAACACGAAGTCCGAACGGGCATTCATCGCATGTGTATGTCTGACTTCGCCTGGTCTTTCTTTTAAGTGAGTTATGTTGTCTGATATTATTTCTGCGATTTCTTTAATCGTTCTTGGTTTACCTGTACCGATGTTTATGACCTTTTTTTCAGCGTTATCAAAAACACACTCGGATGCTAGAATGTTCGCATCTACAACATCAGATATGTGTGTGAAATCTCTTGTCTGTAAGCCATCACCAATTATAGTGAGTGGTTGACCATTTCTTTTCTGACGCAAGAACTTACCAATGACAGGTGCATAGTGACCTCTGAGAGGTGATCGATCACCATAGACGTTGAAGTATCGCAATACAACCGAATCAAGACCATGTAAGCCCTCATACACAGAACACAATTTTTCGCCTGCAACTTTTGACACAGAGTAAGGCGTTAGGCAATCTTCTTTTGCAGTCTCGTAGTTCGGAACATCACCACGACCATAGGAAGATGATGTAGAGGAGTAAATCAATCTTCGAACACCAGTTCTTTTTGATGCCTCTAAAACACTCAGCGTACCATTCACATTTGTATTTACGGTAAGAAACGGATTCTCGATTGATGGTTGTATTCTTGCTTCGGCAGCACAGTGAAAAACAGTGTCTACGTTTTCGAACAATGGTTGTATTTTTTGTAATTCACAAATATCATATGTGTAATATGTTGCCTTGTCGTTGTGATAAAAATGATCGTGACAGTCGGCCGATTCATTGTCTATGACCACAACATCGTGGTCGTCAGACACAAGACGATCCACGATATGTGATCCAATAAAACCAGAGCCACCCGTCACGATATGTTTCACTCGTCCACTACCTCTAGCGTGGCTGTGTTATCCTCTTCAACAGAAGAGCCATACAAGAATTCTTTTTTACAGGCTTCATCAAGTTGTTTCATGATATCGTCTGTAAAATATTTTTCAGGGTCTTTGTAGACACTCTTCTCAAAAGCCTTTGACCCATCAGGAAACTCAAAACGAGTTGATGACTTCTTCACGATGCCATGCTTGAGTGCGATATCGAGCAGACCATAATATGGATTCACACCAGTCTCATAATTCAACAGAACATCAACCATTGAGTTTTCTTTTGTCAAGCGACCTTTGTAAAGTTTACAGTGAATGATATTACCGATCACATCGGTACCCTCTTTCACTTTCTTCTTTGAGAGATACACAATCGTAGATGCAGCATACTTCAAGCCTGTACCACCACCCATTTCAGATGTTGGGAACATAGAACCAACAACCTTGTAGGTGTGATTTGTCATGATCAAAGGAATACCAGCAGCACCAAGTTTGAGCGTCAAGGTTCTGAACGTAGACTTGACCACTTGGGCCCTAGTCATATCACGAACATTCTTGCCCTCTGCGGTGTCTGTCATCTCTTTGATCGTTGAAAGCATACCCAAGGAATCAAGAACAACAAGCATAGGCTTCTGCTCACTCTTTGGCAACTCACGATAGTTGTCTACGATCTGAATACATTGGTGTCTAAAGTCCTCAACCGTAGACACGGGAAACACAGCGATTCGTTTTGCATCGACACCTCTTGAAGTAAGCATCTCAGATGTGACGGCTTGCTCGCTATCAAAATACAAAACAACACCATCAGGGTTGTCATTCAAAAACTTCTCTACCACACTGATAGTGAAAAAAGTTTTACCAGTTGCAGACTCGCCAGCGATAGCAAGAATCTTGTTGTCTGGCATACCACCATAGATTGATCCT
>TARA_R100000426_G_scaffold17495_1_pt1 | contig 10846 bp, 17 predicted proteins | sample TARA_R100000426 | Tara Oceans TARA_R100000426 (sample SAMEA2620421) | marine metagenome | biome: marine biome (ENVO:00000447); feature: surface water layer (ENVO:00002042); material: "saline water (ENVO:00002010), including plankton (ENVO:xxxxxxxx)" | depth 5 m
TAGGATAAATTTTGTATATATGAATTTAATACCTATATTTGGACCTACTTCAATTATGTTTTTTCATAATTTGATTTTTGGTTATTATAATTAGTTAACAAGAAACCCTTTGACACTTTCAGAGGGTTTTTTAATTTTTGCAAATATATATAAAAAATAATTTAAATAAAATTTGTCAGTTGGAAAATAATTATTATATTTGTACTATTAACTAATTAAAATATAAAATTATGAAAAGAAAACAATTTATAAAACAATACATATTACCTTATGAATATTGTCAAGAAAATATCTTGAGATATTTAGATGGATCATTAGATTATGACAATGAATACTTATTAGAAGTAGCAACATATAAAAACATAAAAATAAAATTATGAATCATATGGTGGATGAAGATCCTAATTGGCTAGACAAACTTTACAAAAACAATGATGTAACTTTTATATCAACTTGTTGTGATGCACTTCCAACATACGAAGATGTAGAAATAGACCACGATAAAGTTGCATTTGGATATTGCTCGAAATGTAATGAGTGGTCAGACTTTTATGACGAAAACGAATAATTATGAAAGAAGATAAATTCAATAATATAACATATATCTCAGATTGTTGTGGTGCTTACCCAATCGGTGAAGTACAAATAGATGACGATTACGTGACTGGTCGTTGTCTAGAATGTAAAGAAGGCACTGGCTTTCACGATGAAAGAGAAGATGATTAATAACTAATTAAAATAAATAAATATGAAAACAAATATATTTGATTTCTCAAATCTACCTCCTGAAGTAAGGAAGAAATTAGAGAATAAACTTAAAAAAGAATTTGATAAGAAAAACCTTTTTAAACTTAAATGATGAAACAAGATAAATTTATATGGTTAAAATTTAAATCACAAAACGTAGATAAGCTCATGAAGAATTCAAAAACTAGAAAGATTGTCGAAGAATTAAATGGGAAGATCTTCAAAGAAAAATTGCAAATGTGAATCTAATAGGGATGTGAATTTAATACCCCTATGAATTTAATACCCCTCTATGAATTCAATAGGGGGTTTTTTTTGTGCCATAATTCCTTATTTAGACTTATTCTAAATTTGCGTTTTTTTTGCGTTTTTTTGCTTTTTATTTTGTCATGTGGAAAATATATTTTATGTTTGTCTTAACTAATTAAAAATAATATTAACTAAATACAAAAATTATGAAACTTACATTAAATGAAATAAATACGATAATAAATTTATTGATCCCTTTTTTTGGTCTTATGACTGTAATTGTTTTGACATTATTTGTCAAACCTTTTATAAAGACATTAAAAGAGATATTTTAAACTAATTACTAACTAAATTTTATAAAAATGAAAAATTCGAATACAAATAAAAACACCGCCAAAAAGTACAACGGTCACTACAATTACGAAACTTTTTTAGTTTCCTTGTGGATTGACAATGACCCTAATTTATATCAATTGGCTCACTTTTGCGGAAAAAATAATTTAGACTTTGAAATGTTTAAAACTATTGTAAAACCGCAAAAGGGAGATTGGGAAATAGACATTAAAGATTGGGACAATCCAGCAATTAATGTTGAAGAAATAAACGAAAAATTACAAGAATTTAATGACCCAAATTACTAACTAAATACATACAACTATGAAACTAAATATAAAAACAAAGAGTAAAATATCTAATTCGTACAAGTTTAGACTTGTAGAAAAAGCCGTAAAAACTGGTTTAATTTTCGGTGCTGGACACATTAAGAAAGATGGAACGCCTAGATTTGGAAAATATAGAGGCGGTGTTAAAATTGGTGTTAAGGGTACAGGTGCTAAACATGACCCGAATAAACATGGACATTTTAAAGTTTTTGACATGACAATAAATGACTTTAGAAAAATCAATTCTAATACTTTATTTTATATTAAATTCTTTGATGTTGATACTGGAAATAAAAAAACTATAAATATTATTTAATATGAACATAAATAATAAATTGTTTGTCTTAAGACATAGAAAAGCTATTTTACACGAATTTATACGAATAGCCCATGAACAAAAAAACCCTTTATATATAAAAATGCTCTTATCTAAATTTATTAATTATAGATACAAAGAAAAGACAACAACAAATAAAAAGGGTTGGAACTATGAACACATTATAAATCTAATTTTAGACTATTATAAGAGTGAATACAATTTAAGTAGTAAAAAAGCTAATCACAAATTAAATATTTTGGTTGGTGATCTACCTGAAATTGACGATATATATTAACTAATTAAAAATAACTAATTATGAACTTATTAACACAAAATACAAAGATTAAACAAACGGGTCTATTTCTAAATAAAAAAGTATTTAACTTTTCTATTCCAGCTTATAAGAGCCAAACGGGAAAAATAACATGCCCATTTGCGGATAAATGCATTAAATTTTGTTATGCTCAAAAAGGAAATTACAAACGTTTTCCCTCTGTCAGAAATGGCATGGAAAAAAAATATGAACTAACAAAACAAAATAATTTTATTGATTTAATGAATAAGGAAATTAAACGCAAAAAACCTGATTTTGTAAGGGTGCATGATAGCGGCGATTATTACAGCCCAAAATATTTAAATAAATGGTTAACAATTGCAAAAGATAACCCAAATGTCAAATTTTACAGCTATACGAATTCAATTAAATTTGTAAAGGATCTAAAATCTATTCCCAATAATTTTGATTTTATATTTTCGGATAGTGGTAAACAGGTAAATTTAATTAATAGATCTATTGACAGACATACAAAGATTTTTAATAATGTCAAAGACTTAATTAAAGATGGTTATAAAAACGCTAGTAAAATTGATCTATTCGCCACTAAATGGTTCAATGCATCTAATAAAGTTGGTCTTATATTCCATTAATAAATTAATCATTAAATAAATTAAATTAATTATTTACCCCCTTTTTTAGGGGGTTTTTTTATGGTCTAATATTTATAAATGCTTGATTATCAATAAAAGTAAGATTAAATTCATATGAAATAGGGCGAATTTTACGCCTCAGATAACGCCTAATGCAATTAAAATACATTTTGATACCCTAACCCCAGCCGAATATTTGCGTTCCTTAGAAGCAATCTTTTTATTATGCATGCATAGTATATATTGGATAGACTCTGACGGATAAAAAACAATTTTTCTATAAATAACCTACACTCCACACAGATAACATTCTCCAACTGACAACTAACTTTCTTATATTTGCTTTATGAATGTCGAACCACATATCTGTTTTAGTTGGTGTTTAGAAAATGGCATAAAGATGTATCCAGTGCCAACACACAATAAAGAGATGTATATTGAAATTTACAATAACGGAACGATAATCAGATCACCCCAAACGTATACAGCAAAAACAATTTACGATAAGATCCATGAATTGTATTGTCATTACTACACAACGAATAATTAAATATTCCAACTGTCCTGATGACATATATATAGATAATTATATGTATACATAAGTAAGTATACTTTTTATTTTATACATAAATATGTATTGATATAAGTATTTATATAAGATATAATAATGTATATAATATATATAATTATTTATTGATATGCCACTGAGTCATTTGTCTTGGTGCAATACACAAAATAGAAACAAAGTTATTATAGTATGATAAAAGAAAAAGTAAAGATTGTAGTTCCAAGTTCTCTAGAAGAAATAACTTTAGGTCAATACCAAGACTACTTAAAAGACATAAAAAATAAAGATCAAAAAAAACATGCTGAATATATAAATAGAAAATTAGTTCAGCACATATGTAACATAGATCAAAAATATATAGATAAGATACCATTCAAAGATGTATCAAAACTATTATCTATTTTAAGCGATGCATTTAACAAAAAATACGATCTAGTTAAAAGATTTAAACTATTAGATGTCGAGATGGGTTTTATACCAAAACTTGATGACATGAGTTTAGGTGAATATGTAGATGTAGAAAACTTTCTTGGAGATTGGCACAATATGCATAAAGCGATGGCTGTACTTTACAGACCAGTCAACTTTAAGAAAAAAGAAAGATATACGATTGCAGACTATTCACCATCTGATGAAATAAGTTTGCTTATGAAAGAGATGCCACTTAACATTGTTATGGGGTCGGTGGTTTTTTTTTATCGTTTAGGGATGGAATTGTCGAAAGCTACCCTGACTTATATACGAAAAACACTGAAGACGGATACAACATTGGACTTGAAGGAAGCTTTGCAAAAACATGGGGTTGGTATCAATCAATATATGCTTTGGCTAGAGGAAATATCAGAGAATTTGACAAAGTTACAAAATTACCAATTCATCAATGCCTTACCTTCTTATCCTTCGAAAAACAAAAAAATGAGCTTGAAACAAAAATAATGAAACAGAAGTTTAAATGAAAAGCTATTACGACATAATTGATAAATTACATACTTACCTAAATGGTAATGTTTCTATAAATACTGTAACCTTTGGTGATTTGTTAGAAGTTGATTTATCAAAACAAACTATTTTTCCATTGGCACATATAACAATTCAGTCTGTGACATTTGAAGAACACATCATGAATTTAGCTTTGAATCTTATTGTCATGGATTTAGTAGATGAAGACAAAGATGACAAGCAAGATAAGTCAAAACCACATTTAGGTTTAGATAACAAACACGACATACATAACACATTACTTACTGTAGTAAATGGTTTACAATCTGCTGTAAGAAGAGGACAGTTGTACGATGATTTAGTTCACCTTAATTCTGATCCTGTAGCAGAATTATTTGAAGATAAGTTTGAAAATAAGGTATCAGGATGGAGTATGAATTTATCCTTACGTATGCCCAATAATGATATGGCACTAACTAACAGAGACGGAACAGAATGTCAATAAAAATAAAAAATACAAAAGCATATATGAAAAATTATGCCAAAAGACTAATAAAGCTATTGAAGATTGAATTAGATAGAGAGAGACAGGATAGATCTAAAATTACATACACAGGTGCATCAAAGAAGTCATTGAAAAACATTATAACTAAAGAAACGTTAAATGCATTGAACATAGATATTGTTGGTAACAAATATTTAATGGATATAGAAAAGGGTAGAAAAAAAACAGTACAAGTACATGATATAGCTAAATGGTTAGTTAAAAAACCAATAGCTTATGCAAATCAGTCTCCTGAGCTACCAGAAGTAAAAAAAATAGCTGAAACTATAGCATCTAAAATTAAGATAAAAGGTATAAAAAGATTACCATTTATAAAAGAAGCTGTAAAAGAGGACATGAAAAATTTAAAAGTTATTGCACCTATAGTTGAAGACATAGAGCTAAGTATAAATGAAATATTAATTAAAGCAGGATTTGACATGAATGATAAAACTGTAAAATTTGTATAGATGAGTGAATTCAATATAAAAAAAATGAATGTACGATCTCCTTACTATATCACTGTATCTAGGAAGAAAGATAAAGTGGTTGATGGTGAAGATTGTGAAAGAGATCAAAATGGTGAATGTATTGTTGATGATGGGGATGATGGTACTGTTTCAGTAACAAAAGACAATAGAAAATTAATATGTGGTCAAACATCTTCATTAGGTTTGTTTGTTGGCAGTATTACATATGATATATCTGCTGTTGGTAGACAGAATGGTACATTTGGTGTTGTTATATCAAATATCATTACGCCTATAAAATATAGAATAGGTAAAGCTAGTGGCATATCGGGTCTAAGTTTTCAGGAAGCAGGACTTGATGAATTTGCAACAGAATGGGAAGCTGTGGGTGGTACAGCAAGTAACTTGTCTTCAACACAAGCAAATCCTGATGGAGTATCCGTAAATGCACAAGTATCATCTTCCGATGAAAACGACATACAATTAGAGCTTAATTTACCAATAATACCTGATGCAACAGATCCTGACTTAACACTAACATTAAGCTGTCCTGCTGTATCAGCAGTTTCTAGTTCTGCTGGTTTTGTTACCATAGTAAGTTTTCATTCTATGTTGCCAGATCCACTTTACAATTACGAACATAGATTTAGAGCTACGGTAAAAGTAAATGACGTACTAATTGGCGGAAATGGCAAAACATACACAATGTCTGACAATACAATTATTTCTAATGAAGACGACAGTGTATTATTTACTGAGGTAAGAAACGCAAATAATTACTCACTAAATGCAAGAGGTACAACTAGAAGGTTTGTAGCAGCTTCTACCACTTCAGGAGCAAATAGTAATGGTGTTTCAGCCTATAAAAGAATGAGAGATGCCAATATTACAAGTAGAATGAGTGTTGAAAATAAAACTTTCTTTAGTGATGGTTCTTTTTTAGGTCTTGGTGCTTTTAGTGATCTTAAAACCACCACACTGAGCAGAGGAACTGGTACTGGTTGTTCTGCCCAATACAAAGGAGACGACTTTTTGAATAAAACAGATTATAATAAAATAACAGTAGAATTACCACCTGACTTGTCGTACGATGAATTTAATCAAGATAAAATGCCTTTTATTATAACAGTAACAAGACATCCTAAAAAAAACATTGTAGATGCTAGTGATGGTGTTGCTGACGGTGACTATATACAAAATACAAGATCACAATCTAACGGTGGTTTTACAGGTGAGCCTGTACAAGCTTTGATATGTTCAGGTGTTTTAAGAGGTGCTGATTCTAAACTAACTTTTATATTTAAAGGAAGTAATGAAACAGAATTATCTTTTAACGATGCATTAAGTATTGAACATGCAAAAATAGTCCATCCTCAACTAGAGCAAAATGGTTTATTTCCTCACATACCCTCTGAAAGCGAAGCAGACATACAACTTAAATCTTTAACTACGTAGACATGGCTAAACTTTCTTCCGCAGAATTAAAATTATATATATGGAGTGGCGACATACTTAAAAGACCTAGCACACCCACTTATACTATAAATAAAACCAAACTTGTCTACCAGACCACTATAGTGTTTGAAATAGCAGAATTAGTAAAAGATTTTATTGAAATTGAATTTGATGGTAATTATACAAATATCAATCAAACAAAAAATGTAGAATGGGAAATCACAAGAACATACGATGATGACACAACAGATAGCGACAGTGAAAAGATAAAACAAAAAGCTTTAGCATTTAGAGGCTACGGTGAATTAAACGACAATATAAATCCTGAGCTATCAAAAGATTTTATGATATCTAATTCTGTAATTAATAACCTTTGTGGTTCTGAAATCATTGTACCGTTTTATCAACAAGGAACAGATGGTGTTACCAAAGTTGTATATTTTCAAGATACAACACAACTAAAACTCAATACAACTGGTACTGCTGTTCCTTTTACAATAGCACAAGAGATAAGATTGAACCCAACTACAGATATTACCATTGACAAAACAGGCTCGTTAAGCTCAAGTAGCAACAATTCTGTAAACACAAAATCTATACCTGCAAATGCAAATAAAGTTACAATTACAAGATCCGATGGAACAACTAGAACTATAAATATCGAATGTATTGAAGAATGTAAGAATTTACCACACAAATTATCTTTTCTAAATAAATTTGGTGTAATACAAAGCATGTATTTCTTCGCACTCAAAAGAGATGGGATGAATGCAAATAGATCAGATTACAAAAAATCAATCATAGAAATACAAACTAACCCTACAACTTATAATCCATCTAGACATCAAACAAGATATATAGAGAATCAGGGTAGAGAAAGATTTACTATGAATACTGGATTTATACATGCAAGTCATAGCCAAGTAATTAAAGAGATATTAGTTTCAGAATATGTATATATACATGATACGAATAGGTTAAGTCCATCCGATAATACCTCTTCGTTAGCAGTGCCTGTTAAGGTGGTATCTGACAATGTAAACTTTTTAACTAGAAAAGATGACAAGCTTGTCAACTATGCTTTAGAATTCGAAGCAGATTCTGAATTTGTACAAAGTATTAGGTAATGACAGAGGTACAATTATATATACAAGATACAAGTAACAAAGACAGAAAAATAGACTTGTATGGAGATGAAACCATCGAAATAACCTCAACCCTACAGGATTTAAAAGATGTTGGTAAAGTATTTACAGATTTTAGCCAGTCATTTACTGTTCCTGCATCAGATGAAAACAATAAAACATTTGGTCATTTTTATTCCCCACACATAACCGAAGGTGGTTTTGATACTAGAACTAAAAAAGCAGCAAAGATATTTATAAACTTTATTCTGTTTAGAAGAGGTTTTGTACAGGTGAATTCAGTTAATATGAATCATAATAGACCAGCAAGTTATAACATAACATTTTTTGGTAATACGGTACAGTTAAAAGATTTAATTAAAGAGGATAAATTAGATGCTTTGACAGAAGCAGGTAAATCTAATCAGCTTACACTTTATGATCACACCTATGATGCTGCTACAGTTAAGGGTGGTTTTAATACTGGTATTGGTGTCCATAATTCTGTAATATATCCTCTAATAACACCAACCAAAAGATTGTTTTTTGACTCTTCTTTAAGCACAAGTGACCCCAGCAACTACTCAGGTAATTTATTTAGTATAGGCACAGATGCAACAAGAGGTTTAGCTTTTACAGACTTAAAACCTGCTATAAAATGCTCACATATTATTGAAGCTATAGAAGGTAAATATGGCATAGTATTTACAAGAGACTTTTTTGGAACTGAAGCATTTACTAATTTATATATGTGGTTAAGCTCTGCATCAGGTGATATTATAGATTATGAATTTCAAGGCAAAGAAATACAGACTATAGACATCACAAATCTTCCTGCCATAAGTATTACAGACGATAAGTTCACAACCAACCCTACTGTATCTAGTAATGACACTGTAGACTTCCAAATGAAGAAACATATATTCTCAGGTGCTTGTAAAAAGGGTTCTTTTATCATGGAACTTAAAATAACACCATCTGTAGGACAAACAGAAAAAAATTATACTATAAAAGCAATTGATGATGTCACAGGAGATACACTAGCTGAGATATCAGGTGTTGGCACACAAACCTTAAAGTTCAATAAAACTTTCTGCCACAACAGGGATCCCAGACTTTATAAAGTTAGATTTGTTGTAGAAACATATGTAGGTATTGTATTTACTGCTGAATTCAGTGCCAAATTAGCATTGTTTAGATTTACAGGTTATTCACCAACTTTTGCAGCAGCAAATAGTGGTGGAACGTATACTTCTACAAGTAAAATAATAATTAGAGACCATTTGCCTGACTTGAAGATTATTGACTTTTTATCAGGTATATTCAAAATGTTTAATCTTGTAGCCTTCTATGAGGATGACGAATCTGATACAGATTTTGGCAAAATAAAAGTTATGACTTTAGATTCGTTTTATGCAGATGCTGTAAACAATCCTACAGGTGGTACAATAGATATACAGGATTATGTTGATATATCACAACATACCGTTTCTGCATCCCTACCTTTCACTACAATACACTTTAAGTTTGAAGAGACAGATACTGTTTTAATGGAAAATCATTTTGTTACACACAACAAGGTTTTTGGTAATGCAGAATTTACTCCTGAAGGATATACAGATTTTGGTAAAAAGTACGATGTACAATTACCTTTCTCACATCTAAAGTACGAGCATTTATTAGATTTAGGTGACAATCAGACTCAAACAGAAATTCAATGGGGATATGCTGCTGGTGGTAATTTTAATGAAGACACAGGAAACTACAGTTCTAAAAATATAAAACCTTTATTGTTTTATGGCATATTTCAAACTATATCAAGTGCCAATCACTATATAAATTGGATTAGTGGTTCTGAAGATGCTATTTCGACCTACTGGAGAGCTTCAAATGCCAACGAAGCACCAACTAAAGATGGATCAGGTGTAATAACAGCAGCACCTGATTTCATGATTAACTTTGATTCTGAAGTAGACGAGTTTGAGCTAACAGATTATAACAGTTTGTTAAATACTTCTGCTACTGGTTTTGAACAGGGAGATGAGCAACAGTTAGCAAATAATTCGTTATTTAAAAAGTTCTATAGTAGTTATATTAGATCTGTATTTAATCCTCTAAAAAAGGTTGTTAAATTTACTGCGTATCTACCACCAAATGTAATAATTAGATATAAATTAAATGACCAGCTTAAATTTCAGGATAATATTTATAGAATAAATTCAATAACTACAGACATAAGAACTGGTAAAAGTACATTAGAATTATTAAACCTATTTGAGGGAGAAATAGTATGATAAAAAATATATTAGAATTATTGAACGCAGATGATTGGTATGGCATATCAGAAGATGTTGACATCGCTAAAGGTAAATATAAAGCTGTAAGCGATATTAAAGAATTAAAGCAAACACTAAAAAGAATAAGATATGGCACAAGAAGTTCTAGTTAGAATACTGGTAGACGGTGGTGGTGCGACAAGAAACGTAAATAAGGTTAAGGAAAGCTTTAATAAATTAGAGCAATCTGTAAACAGGGTACAGAAAAAAGGTAAAGATCCTAAAGCCACAGCAGGTATTGATAACGCAATCCTCATGGAAACAAGTAGACTTGCTTCAGATGCAAGTTTTGGATTTACAGCTATAGCAAACAACTTGTCACAATTAATTAACTTATTTAAAACATCTAAAGATGCAACAGGTTCGTATGCACAATCTTTAAGAAATCTTCTTAAATTCAACAACCTACTGTTAATAGGTATACAGCTACTTATAACGTTTTTACCAAAACTTATAAAATTATTTGGTGGTTCAGCTGATGCAACAAGAAAACTAAAAGATGCATT
>TARA_R100000426_G_scaffold8615_3_pt1 | contig 10825 bp, 14 predicted proteins | sample TARA_R100000426 | Tara Oceans TARA_R100000426 (sample SAMEA2620421) | marine metagenome | biome: marine biome (ENVO:00000447); feature: surface water layer (ENVO:00002042); material: "saline water (ENVO:00002010), including plankton (ENVO:xxxxxxxx)" | depth 5 m
GAGTTCACCAAGCACCGCTTAAACGCCATCCTCATTCGAGACTACATGAATCGAACATTTATGCTTAGCCCTCAACGCAGGAAGATCGCTCTCGACAAGTACAACGAGACGATGGCTGGATTGTGCAGAGCGAATCCGAATGGATGGGCAGTATAGACAAACGGTCATTTTCTGTCCTTGCACTTTCTTCTCAACATGATACACTACTTACAGACAACAACTCGGAGGTTCATATGGCTTTTACAATCACACCTACATCATCGGTTGAATCAATCGCTCAAACCGTCATCGACAATCACTCTCGCCAGCATGCGGCTTCCTTGCTTGCAGACATGTACAACAAGCAGTGGGACTTCATGGAGACCGCAATGCTCAATAAAGATTGGGAGGTTGCACAAGAGCACTCGATCAAACTCGTGAACATCGCATTGATTGCTAAGGAACACAACATCTATCGTGATATGATGTCCGCAGTCGTCGCCACAATGCCTTACAGAGGCTAATCACCCATCTATAGGGGTACTACCCTACCCCTACCCCTACAAACCTTTCACAACTCAACACAGGATATACTATGTATACTATTGGAAACTTCTCTACTGTCTCTCAAATCAAGCGTCTCAACGAATCCAGTGGACGCCACTTCTTTTCTCCATCGGCTATGCGGTTCTTCAACTGTCGTGTGCATGATAACGTGTACGGCGGATGTGTATTCGTCACCAGCGAGAAGAACGACACGCCTTACTGTGAGCCACAACCTCGGGTGTATACGGTGCGTGTAGCGATGGCGGATGGCTCCATTCAAACGTATGGGAGTCTTGGCGATTATGCGACTCGTGCAGATGCACACTCGGACGCTCGTTGGCTTGCCGCAGGTCTAAAGGATGGTACGATCGTGTACGATGAATCCAAATATGACTTTGTGCAAACCACTATCTTGGAGGAGTAAACTCCTTTCACGTGTGCATGTGTAGCATGGGCTTGCGTCCATGTTGCTTTTGCAACATCAAAAAACTTTACATAACTATGGTGAACTATCTTTTGCTGCATATGCACATAAAAAACTTTACATAACTATACAGCAACTTTTTTTTTGTGTCTACAGCATCGGGAGCTCCGAGAGCAAAAAAAATAAATCATCAAACGGACATTTATTGACCGTTTTGGGCTTGACAATTTCAATAGGGTACGTTAGAATGATAGTACATTCAATCCAAACAACTTCAAACAACGGAGCCATCCATGAATGTATTTACCGACACACAAATCAAACAACTCGCTAGTCTCGACGTTTCAGGACAGGGTGGTAAAGATGCCCAACTTGCCGATGCTTTAGGACACAAGCGTGTATCCGCTCGCTACTTTGACGCTGAAACCGATAGTGGAGAGAGTATCGAATACAAAAAACAATCGTCTACTCAGTGGTTCGACCTCATCAAACTCGCAGAGTTGACCGATGAACAGGGGGACATCGAGATTTTATGGTTCATGCACACCCAAGGTAAGATCCACACAGTGCACTCTTGCACCTATGCCGAACTTATCGAGCATCTAGAACTTAGTCGCTTACAACTTCGAGTCGTTCGACTGTTTAGCAAGGTGTGCAAGGGACTGAAACCACAGGTCAAAATCCCACTCAAGAAAAAGTTCATCTCTACTCTTCCCGTTGTATGGGAGGCGTAGAGAAACGGACATTTTTTGTCCTTGCATTTTCTTCACAATATGATACATTTATAACACTTGGCGATACTGCCGTTTTTTCAACCCACAACCTAGGATGTTAACCATGACTATTAAGCATGTTTCCCTTAACTCAATCACCCCAGCAAAAGCAACCATCGTTAACGGCGTCGAGATCGACGGCTATGTAGACGGTCAACCAATGCAGTTTGTTCGCATCGCAAACGGTCGCATCAAGCCTTCAGTCGGTACTACCATCCATACCTCCTGCGGTACGGGGCATGTAGTAGGATACACGAAGTCCAATATGCTACGTGTCGCTATCACCGACTTCAACGACGAGTTCGAGTTCATCACAGCCGATGAAACCGACATTATGGATGCAGAGGAGTATGTCGCCCGTAATGCCAATGCTTTAAACGTCGGTGTGGATTCAGACCGAGAGACATTCATTCGCTTGCACAAGTCCGAGATTACAGGACGTTTAAGCGAACGCAATGAAGAACGCATGATGGTAGCCTTCCAATACTTCGAGCCTAACGAGGTTGTAGTAGGTGGCTCTATCAAGTCGCTCCAGCCGACCGATGAGGTTGTCGTTCGAATCATTGCTGATGAGCGTGAGACCCCTGCTGAGCGTAAAGCCCGTATCAAGCGAGAGCGTGCGCTGGCTACCAAACTTGCGAATGCTATGTTGTCGGTACAGTCGGATGATTTAGACGACACCGTTCCTGCCGACATTCTTGCTGAAATGCAGGAATGTTTTGGCTAGTAATCCCTCGCTAGCACGGACATCATAGGAGTGTTTACAAGTCCCGCTCTTTCGAGAGTGTGGGCTTTTGTTTGTGGAGATCAAAAAACTTTACATAACTATAAAGCAAATAAAAGTTTTTTTTCATTCGGACAAAATATGACCGTATTGCACTTGACAATTGGGGTTCGAATATGTTATATTATTGTATAACCAATAATACAGGAGTTCACATGAACCGATCTACAGTCCGACTTTTCGCCCTTATCACCTTCTACATCGTCGCATTTATCTACATTGTAGCATGTGCATTCGATACCATCGATAACCTCGCACTTCTAGGAGCATCTATGTTCGCATTCAAACCATCTTTTACTGTAGCCAATCTGTACCGTGACGAGCGACGTTATGGAGAGTCTGACCGCATGAGAAACTATTCAGGTCTACACACCCCTGCGTACCGAGTGTTTAACTATGTCGTTAAAGCATTGTTGAAAGCAGGCTTGTACAGTGCATGCACAACCATGAACGCCCGTGGGCAATACAAGCATGTGTCCTACAAGTCCCTGTTCAGCGTGACTATCGCATACGGCTATTCGTCCGTTACTATCGGCGCACGCCAAATCTTCGCTGTTGACGAGTGGACTAGAACCATCTATCACATCGACGCTATCGGACGTTTACATGCAACCCCGTACCATCAAGGTTATGATGTATCAGATGTTATCGCTCAAGTGTCCGAGTGCATCGAGGTTCTAAAAGATTGCTATGTTGCCCCTGCTCCCGAGCCTGTACAAGAGACCCGTTGGGTTCTTAAGCAAGTGCATCAAGACCGCCCGTATCTCAAGCCTATCAAGGGCTCTAGTGTGTCGGTGCAAGCGAGACTATTGACGACCTCTAAGAACCTTATCAAGTGGAAGGTCGAATGGTACGACATGGACAACCCCTCTAGAACTCGCATGGAGTCGGGTGTGTGGGCGAAAGCCTACAAAGTCGAGATTGAGGGTGCTATCGCATGGCTACCTCACAGCATCCTTGGCGAGATATACTCGAGTCCATGGGCGGGATCGAGAGTTGCTAGACCTATCGCTACCATCGAGGTACCCGAGTGGTGGTACCAAAAGAACGTGCTTGTAATCCGCCCTGCCTAACGGCATTGTACCACCCTCCTACCTTGCCCTTACTAACGAACTACTTGGAGTCTACTTATGTTCATACCTATCTTACTATTTATCGGAGCCATGGGCATCCTAGCCAATAGCGAATCACCCCGTGAGGATCGACATTGTCGACGAGGTTGGTAGTCGCTTTGTTTCTTTTGTTTCTTTTTTTGTTGTTTCTGTGACGTCGGTTTTTGCGACGCACCCCCTCCCCCTACCATGTCGGGAGTAGCGACGAAATAAGTACTTAATGCGGGGTTTTGCGGGCTGAGCGTAGCGAGGTACACGAATATCCTCTACAAAATTTTCCAGACTTTAAAAATTTTTTGACAAAAAAATTTAAGATTTGCGCAAACTATTTATTTAGATCATGATTTAAGGAGTTCTCCCCCCATGGAAATTAGCAAGTACTCCAGACACATGGAATGTAGACTAATAATCAATTCTACTACGGATGAACGCTGCTTTACAATAGAAGATAAAGAATAAGTCGCCGGTGATGTAACACTAATTTAAGTCACTAGTTATTAACATAAGGAGAAATTCATATGTTACTTTCACTACTACTATCATGCAGCGACTATGCGATTAATGAAAAACTAGACGCTGAGCCTATTATCGCTCCGGACTTTATCGACTTTGGTCATGTAAAGTCTGGTCACGAATCCGGGATGAGACAAATCATCTTTTCTAATGGAGGTGAACTTCCCTTGGAAGTCGACCACATTGAAATTTACGGACAACGCTTTAGCATTGATCTAGATGGCTTTACTGTAGAACCTGGTTCTTGGCACGCTTTGGACCTAACATACACTCCTCAAACATATGAATTCAATGAAGGTTATCTAGATGTGTATTTAGAAGGCCAAGAAGACCCTGTGAGCTCTGTTTGGTTTCAAGGGCATGGTGACGCACCGGTAATTGAAGTGGACCCCGTAGAGCACGATTTTGGGCCTCTCTCGGAAGACTGTGATATCGACCATGAATTTTCTGTTACGAATGTAGGAAATCTAGACTTAGTCGTGAATAGTCTTTCTGAGCTTTCAACCATTCCCCAGCAGATCTCTGTAAATCTTGGATCTCTTCCTGCTTTACCTTGGGTGTTACCTCCACAGGCTCGTATTGCCTTCTGGACGGAGTTTCTTGCCGAGGGGCTACCGTTACACTCTTTAGAGATTATCGTCGATTCTAATGACCCTCTTGAGCCTAGAAAAAGCATATTAACAACCGGCGAGACAATGATCTCAACAACAATGGTCGAATCATATACTCAAGGCACGTCAATCTTTGTAGACATTATTTGGATTATTGACAACTCTGGGTCAATGCATACGTTCCAAAACAAGCTTGCTTCAAACATCGGAGACTTTATGAGTGTCTTTATGGCTTACTCTCCGGACTTCCAGATGGCTTTTATTACAACTGATTGGCCACACTTCCAAGGAAGTATGACCTTCACTCAACACACTAGAGACCTTGTACGTGAAGTGCAAGCGCTTGTTAACTCTATTGGTATTGGTGGTTCTGCGAATGAGAAAGGTATGGAAATGTTAGACCAAGCTCTTTCTACAAATGGTCGCTGGTTTAGACAAGGCGCTCAACTCGTTGCGATCTTCTTAACAGATGAAGACGATTGGTCTTTGCGTCTTCCTTCTTATTATGCACAATCTTATGACTCGTATTATAGCCAAGGCATGTTTTACCCTTTCGCTATTATTGGAGATGTGCCCGGTGGATGTACTGGTGCTTTTGCTGGTCATGACTATGCGCAACTTACAAGGATTTATAACACTCAATGGTGGTCTATTTGTGCTGATGATTGGGGATTGCAAATGGAAGACATTGCGATGGCGATTGTAAATTCTTCTGCTTACACTCTAGATCACGTTAATCCAAAGATTGATACCATCTCCGTATTTGTAAATGGACAAGAAGTAGAATCTGGTTGGAATTATGTTGAAGACACAAACACAATTGTTTTTGATTGGGACTCCGTACCTGATGAGGGAGACACTGTTGATATTTCTTATGAAATTTGGGAATGCGAATAAGCGCCTGAATGGCTAAGATGTCCGGTTTTAGGACAAAGTTGCCGTTTTAGGGCCTAAAAAGAATAAAAGTACGCTCCGCGAATTTTGATCAAACTATTTATAAGGAGCGGAGAAAAAAAGCATGATTAGAAAAGAAGTGATCTTTATCGTAAGAGCGATAAACTACATGGCGACAAACAGAAAATATGGAACGTCGGATGCATTAAAGAACCTCCCTGATGATCATAGAGTCAAAAAAATAAAAAAAATTCATGAAATTCTAACAAACCTAAAAGAGTCTGAGAAGAAATCAGTTATGAGGATTATTAAATCTGGGGTGCTACTCACCGCTGGAGATGTTGCTTCGGTTAGAGATCCTGAATCATTTAATGCTGATAAGGCTGATGTTTGGTGGAGCTATATGAACCAGTACGTTGTAAACATACTGATCGCTTATAAGATAACAAGCTTTGAAGAATTAGACAAAGAAGTAACAAAAAAAGATTATAAAGACGCCAAAAGAATTTTACCAATCATGGGAGCTTCATCCATAAGCGATGAAGACGCGAGTGTAATTGGAAAGAAATACGGCATGGATAAAGAAGAGATTATCGATACAAGAAAGGGTGGTCTTGGGAAGAAAGTTCAAACCCTATACAGGGGCTTAAGAGATATGAGCGCCAAGTCCCTCATATGGTTAACTAAGAAAAAGTCAACCTGGAATCTCACTAGGGGAGTGTCGACTTCTTTTGATGAAAATACTTCTAGAAACTTTGCGGCAAAAAGAGGTGGATATAGAATTTTAATTACAATGCAAAATGATAGTCGAGTGGGATTTCAATTTGATGATCTATCCAAATATAAAAACGAAGATGAGATTATATTTAGCGGCAATCTTCTTGTAAAAGATGATTGGAAATTAACTTACAGATCTCCTCCGAATAAAAAAAAGAAGTATCAAGCAATCGCGACAGATGGTAATGTTGAAATTTGGACTGAAGATGTTTTAATTACTTCTAGTGGTGCTGATATAAATGTAAGTATCAATGGAAGATATGCTGATAAGATACCGGTAAGTCTAAAAGGTGATGGACATAAAATGGTGGAAGATTTATTGAATAATAATTTGGCCATAGAAGTGAAGAGCCCTAGATTGCCCGGAGGCGTTGCAAAAGTAAAAATTGGTACAATCAAAACTAACACGTGGCTTTATGTAAATGCAGTAGTGGAATCTAAAGATGAAAATTAAATATATAATACTTGCAATGTTAAGGGTGATGAACACATTTGATTTAGGAGATGAGATATGGAGTTAGACAAAAAAGCTTTAGCTGTTGCTAGGTTAACAGCAGCAATATTTGAGTGGGATCCTCGAGGAAGATCTAAATACGACGATGCAGCTCAGAGAAAACAAGCGATCACAGAACTTGTAGATGAAGCTTTGCCCAATCAAAAATCCAAAGAGAATGTTATTAATATGATTCTCGCTATGGTGCTCTTAACCTCGGGAAGTGTGGCTACGGTTAGAAACCCTGAAGGTTTTTCGGATAAAAAGAAAACTAGATGGTCACATATTGTGTCTGAACCTGCTGATATGTTTCTAAAAATTTTAAAATATCCCACATATCAGTTGATAACTAAACAAGATTACATTAATGCAAATAAACTTCTTCCAATCATTGGAAACTCTTCAATGTTGGAGACAGAAGTTTACACTGTGTTCTCAAAATCGGGATTGACTAGCAAAAGACCATCCTTAGCCTCATTTATAGACAAAGGTAATCAGAAAAGAGGCATTGGTGGATACGGTGAGCTACATAGAGGCTTGTCTGATATGTCGGATGCAGTTGTATCTAGGTTGACCAATCTCTCAAAGCCATGGAATATGATGAGGGGGGTGTCTACTTCTCGAGATTATGGATCTGCAAAGGGGTTTTCACAAAAACACGGACCAAATCATGTTATGCTTTCATTTAAAAATCCAAAAAAGCGTGGATTTAATGCACTAAAACTTTCAAAGTACGGATCTGAAGAAGAAGTTATCTTGAGCGGGATTGCAAAATTTGATACTTATCAAATGACCTTTTATGCTGATGCGTTAGAAGAAGCTGGTGATCGAGATGCTAAAGAATATGCAATTCAAGTATCTCAAAGTATGATATTTGTTAGGAGAGGATTGAGTGCTTTCTATGGAGAGCAACATGGCGATGCAAAAACAAGCCATGAATTTGTTAAAACAGCCATGAGCGGAGAACCTTTTAAGATAACTGGTAAGAATGGTCTTGTTGTTACCTTAAAAGCAAGACCATCAACAGCCACTATAACACTTTTTGGTGAAATAGAATAAAAAAACTAATTATTGCGAATAATATTGGAGATGTTAACATGAAACTTACAAAAGAACAAATCAAGCAAATTATCAAAGAAGAAATTGAACAAGTTATAAAAGAACTTGAGACAGATACTCTTCAAGAAGATGAAGATGCAGCAGCAGAAAAAGAATTAATGGATGCACTTGCGCAGCCAATGCACAGATGAAAATTAAAATCAAAATAATTCGTAATCTTGATGAGATGAGTAGCATGTCTGGTGGGGCTGTGCATGGTTTTGCAGGTGGATTTGGAGATCCAGAGACTGTTGATACTTTTAACAAAGAACAAGAGCGCGAACAGCGTTTGAAGGGTGATAGATTAGTTGAAATGTACAGCACACAAGGAATTGCTGGTAAAAATACTCAACAATTAGTGTCTGCTGAGGAAGAACACGCTGGACATGTTGAAAGATCTAAAGCTCAAGGTCTTAAAAACGTGATGCAATCGGAAAAAAAGCGAACTTTAAAAATAAAAATTACCCGAAACCCTGAAAAATAGTGTATAATAGTGGTGGAGGTTACCATGAAAAAAATTTTAGAAGCAATGAAGGTTCTCGGCAAGAACATGAACGGAGAAGTAGTAACATTTGACTTCGATCACACAATAGTTAAGAGTTTTTTAAACAAATCAGCCAACGGAGAAGAGATTTATCAATTCGGAGGCGTTAATAAAGAGATAATGAAGCGAATCAAAAGCTTTAAGCAGGCTGGAAAGACAGTTTTGGTCGTTACATCTCGACAAAATCACTTGGAAGAGGGTGATAACTCAGTAAATTCACTGTTAAAAAGATTGAAAATAGATGTTGATGGTGTTTTCTACACAAATGGAGAGCCAAAAGCTCAAAAACTATATGAATTAGGGTCAATTTTACACTTTGATGACGATCCTGAAGAGAGAGATACCATTGAAGCGTACAAAAATACCCATAGAGACTTCAATATCACAGTTAAAGACCCCAACGAACTCATAAAAGACATCAATGTAGTAGCAAAAGGCGTAATTATCACGGCAGATGGGCTTGTCTTATGTGCTCAGCGCTCTGATTCTTATGAATGGGACGCACCTGGTGGTCATTTAATGGATGGAGAAGAGGCAAACTATGCTTTTTGGCGCGAAACAAAAGAGGAATTAGGGTTAGAAGTCACAGAAGTGCAATTTTTGGACAAAACTGAGACTACCTGGAAGGGTGTAACCAAGGATACATTCTACTTTGTAGGCAAAACAGACTATACTGGAGAAGAACTAGAGGGTATTATAAATCTACAATGGGAAGTTTCTGACTATTTCTGTGCTTCTTATGAAGAAGTTATGCGAAAAGTAAGTGGAAACTCCACTCAACACCTCACTGCGGTGCTTCAATTGATCCAGCAGCAGCAAGAACTACTAGAATCTCGACAACCTCACAGTAAAAATCATCGTATTAAGAAGAAAAGAATGATCGGATTGGGTGGATCTAGGACAACAGGGGCAAAAGGACTCAAAAGAGTCAAGGATTTTGAACGTTCTAAGTCTGCACCAGCAGGATTTGGCGTTCTAGAAGAGGATGATGGCGATAAACCCAAGCGAAAATTCAAAATATCCATTATTTCAGACATTGAAGAGAAGAAAAAGCGTAAAAAGCGCAAAAAGAAGAAGAAATCTAGTAAAAGAAGGGGTTCTTATTGGCCTTATTGGGGATATTCTACTGATTCTAGCGATTCTGATGGTGGTGATGGCGGCTTTGGCGGCGACGGCGGCGGTGGAGGAGGTGAATAATGTACAATGACGAAGAAAAATTGTTAAATTTCATCAAATCTGCCGGATTTTGTCTAATTATCATGCTTTTTGGGTCTTTTTTAGGGTGGGAGCCGCTAATTTTAATGATTTTGACCCTAATTTACGTCAAGGAGACCTAAAATGGGCAAAAAAACGTTCAAAACACCCAAAAATAGAGCTCTAGGGCACTCAAGAGCCATAAATTTGGCTCCAGGGGACATTGTAACGTGGAAATCTTGGGAATATAACCTAGAAACAGCCCTTTTTGAAGACAAAGAGGGCCTTTTATTGGAAATTTTAGAGGAAAATAGGCTCGAAAACATCGTTTTAATAGGTAAAATCATGCCTTTTGGGGCCTCAGAATACGAATTTATACCCTTATTTTCCCTTCAAAAAAGCCAAAAACAGGACTAATTATAACATGACTTGCAAGATTTATAACAACTGTGGTGTCGATTTTGGTGATTTAGAAAACCACATACAAGATATGTATGGTTTTTTTGATAATAAATACGACTTTGGTAAGCATCCGGAGATACATTTGGACTCTGATGAACAAAACAAAGCAGAATTACTTGGAAAAACAGCATATTACGACCCACAAACATACGAAGTGCACGTATATACTGATAATAGACACCCAAAAGACATACTAAGGTCAATAGCTCATGAGTTAATACATCACAAACAGCAACTTGAAAACAGACTTCAAGTTGGTGGCTATAACGGACCAGGGTACTATTTAAAGAACGACAAGCTCAAAGAGGTTGAGCACGAAGCCATGCTCGAAGGCAATGCATGCATGCGAGAGTGGGAAGACACTAAAAAATATAAAAATCCTAAGGAGAGCAAAAATATGTCTTTGAATGAATGGAAAAACAATGAATTAAACCAATTGTTACTTAAAAAGTTTGGTATTCTTAAAGAAGCAGCCAAACCAGACTTTATAGACATCGATGGCGATGGAGACAAAGAAGAAGATATGAAAAAAGCTGCTGCTGATAAGAAGAAATCAGGTGGTGAAAAAAAGAAGTCTTCTAAACCTAAGAAGGGTGAAGTACCTCCACAACTTCAAAAGTA
>TARA_R100000426_G_scaffold84893_1_pt1 | contig 10662 bp, 17 predicted proteins | sample TARA_R100000426 | Tara Oceans TARA_R100000426 (sample SAMEA2620421) | marine metagenome | biome: marine biome (ENVO:00000447); feature: surface water layer (ENVO:00002042); material: "saline water (ENVO:00002010), including plankton (ENVO:xxxxxxxx)" | depth 5 m
ACTGTTTCGCTACCAAGTGCAGTAGTTCCTGCAACTCCAGTAACTTCAACTGGTATTGGATTAGACCATTCTCCCTGACCCCAGGTACCTCGACCCCAACCAGTTATATTAGCCATAGGCTATTAAGCTATTCTTATAATAGCATTTGATGCATCTGCTGTTGGAAACTGAATAGTAAAATCTCCTGCTGTAGAAGTCTTATCTCCACCAAAATCTAACACAGCAACTGCTGGGTCTCCTGATGCACTATCATTAAATATAAGAGCACCTCTAGCAGTAACAGTAGCTGTGCTAAATGTTAAATCTGCAAAATCTGTTAATGCAGTAGTTCCCGATGTACTAGGATCAACTCTAGTTAAAGTTCCACCTTTAGCTGTATAGCCTGTACCACTAACTTCATTAGAAGTTGTATATGCTGTTGTAGATGCATCTAGTGATGCAGAGCTTGTATATAAAGCTAATTGAAAAGTGCTACCACCACTATTCTTAAAATTATGCACTCCTTCTAATAATTCTTTTTTAAAAGATGTACACATTGCTTGTGAAATTGCCATTATAGTCTCCTAATAATTTCAGCCATATCTTTATGACCTTGCTGTTCTAATAATCCTGCTACAGTAGCTCTATCACTAGCTATAGCTTGTTTTAAATAAAATAATACAACACTTGTCATATTGTCTTTAAAAGCTTGTGCCTGTGCTTTTACCATTGGATCAGCGTTATCACTAATAGAAATTAATTTTTCCATTATTCTTTCTGTCCAATGTTCAGGACTTAATCCTTTATTTTGGGTCGTTTTAACATCAATATTGCCTAAACTTGTTGATACATCTACTGTAAACATTATGTCACCTGTTGTCTTACAGGACCTGTCCTGTAGTTATCTTTAGTATTTTTACCCTCAGCAAAAACTTTAAATCTTGATATAGCCTCTTGAAATCTTTTTTCATAATTAACCATAATATCTGGCTCACCTTTCATAAAGGTATAAGCCTCTACTAAAGACCCATATAGTAAACAATCTGGTCCATTTGTACCTATATAACTTGTTCCATCACCACTTGTTGTTATAGATGTTGGTGTATATTCATAATGAAGTTCTGCAGTAAAATTTGCATTTGGTGTAGGTGCAACAATAAAACTATCTTCATCAAATCTAGCATAATATTTTGGCACACCTGTTGTAGAACTATCAGGATAAGCTGATCTTATAAAAGCCACATCTTTAAATAATAAATATTCATAGCCACTATTATCTACAGCTAAAGAATGTGATGATAAAAAGTCAGTAGGTGTAGATAAGTATTGATTACCTGATGTCAAAGTTCCTGTAACATTTTTTCTAAATACTGGAAGCGATACAAGTTTTTGTATCCTATCTTCTGTATTAACTATAAATTCATCTAAGTTATTTACAAAAGTAGTTTCTGTATTATTAGTGTAATCTTGTATAGCTGTTTTTAATGTTGTAAATGTCCAAGCCATTATCCTGTACTCACTTTAACTTTCCCAATTTCTGTTCTTAATACTAATCCTGTTCCTGATACAGGATTAAATCCATAGTATTCAGTAGATGATTTTCTGCCTCTATCAGGTCTTGGATTAAATAATGATTGATTATCAGATGAATCTACCTCACCAATCTTTAATTGTGGATGATCAATATCAAAACATTCAGGACAAACTCTTAATCCATTACGAATACTGTCTTGTATTTCATATTTTAAATCTTTTAATTTATAAGTAAATCCACATCTATCACAATCGCCTAAAGCTTTTTTACCTACTGCGTAACTCATCTATATAAATTTACATCAGGAACAAATTTTACCGATGCTCTTTCTCTATCAGCATCGCTTACATCATTCCAAAGTTCATCATATCTTTGTTTAATCATCCCAACTCTATTTTGTGCTTCAGGTATTTTACAAGCTAAATTATAAGCTAGAGCATATGTTAAACATGGTAAATATCTACTAGGTACATCTGCATTATTACTTGCAACATTACCTGCATCTTCTATTCTTTTTATATAGTCATATACTAATGTATATGTTTCTGCAGAATCAGGTGTTGACCATAAAACTATACTATTAGAGCTTGTGCCTTTATCAATAAAAAATTGTGTCGGCTTAGATTGTAATAGTTTACTTGCTTGATGATTATATTCTGTTCTTGATATTCTGTTTAATCTTTGATCAAACTGTTTATCTGTATCACCTGCATCTGTTCTTATAAAAGCATCTACTACTTCTAGAGCACTAGATTCTAAAGTATATGAACTAGTACCAGCAGTAAGTGTCTGAGTAGCTTGTTCTATCTTCCAAAGATTTAATCCCTTATTTTGCCACTCTAAGAAAATAAGATTCAGAGCTCTTTTAGCTCCTCTATAGTCATAACCAGAACGCAATTCACTACCACATAGATCATAAGCTTCTTCCATAATATCGCCTAAATCTAGTGTAAATGCTGTTGTTCCACTTGTTGCCATTATTTACCTTCTTTTCTTCTTATTGCTTCTTTGCCTTGCTTGGCGATTTTTGCTTGTTCTGTTTTACCTGCAACTTTTGCTCTTTGCTCCAACACAGTAAGGATTTGGATTTTTCTAGCAAAAGGTTTGTTAATTCTTTTAACTTTAGCCACAGTTCTACGAGCATCTGCTGGAGTTCTGAAAGCAATGCTAACAGTGTCTTTTGGATTTTCATCAGTATATAATCTCCTCCCACTACCTTTGGGTTTTTTTCCTGTTCCTACTTTAGGGTCTCTACGCTTTCTCAATTAACACTTCCACCTTCTACGAGCCTGCCTAATTCTTGAATTAGGATCATTTCTAGTTTTAGCTGAACTGCGTTTAAGTTGTCCTAAAGACCTTGCACAATAAGATTTTCTGCGTTTTGCTGCCTTACTACCTTTCTTAACTTTGCCTGTTACTGCTGTTTTTAACTTAGAACCAGGATTTAATCGCCTATACGCTTTAACTCCTGCTTTAGTCATACCAGCACCAGACTTAGTAGGTCTAAAATTTTTTTTATTTCTAGGCGGCATCTTCGCCTGTTTTCTCATTGGCATATTAGTTATTAATACTTCTTACCACCTTTCTTGCCACCTTTAGTAGACATTTTACTTCTCATAGGTTTTTTGCCCATAGCTTCAACTTTTCTACCACTAGAATATCCTCTATTTTCCATAGGTTTGTCATTAGTCATTTTAGTACTCATACCCGTACCAAACATTCTTTTAACATAATTTCTATTAGATTCAGCACCTATTTCAGTTGCTTTTACTTCTCTACCACCACGCATGCCCATTTTGGTTTTCATACCACCACGCATGCCCATTTTGGTTTTCATAGTGTTTTTACCACCCTTGTAACCCATTTTACTTTTCATTTTTCCTGCCATAATTTTATACCCTTACTTAGATGCAGCTTTTTTAGGTCTACCCTTTTTTTTAGCTGCTGTTTTTTTAACTGTTTTCTTTTTTGGTTTTTTACCACCAACATAAGCTTCATTAACATCAGGTGTAGATGGATCATCAGCTACATAATGACCTTTGCTATCTCTAGCTCTTACGCCATTCATCTCATCACACTTGCGTTGTGCATCTTCTAAATCTGGATCAGGACCAAATATTGGTCTCCAAATACCATCATCTGAGGCTTCTAAAACTTTATATTGAGGTGGAAATTGACCAGTCTCTGAAACTATATAATTTGCCATAATAAATACCTGTTAATCAGAATATACTTTAATCATCTCTAAAACGATAGAATAAGTATCTCCTGATGAGTGACCTTTAGTAGTAAATAAGATATCTCCTGTTTTACCACTACCTGCGTTATTTGGTAAACCACCAAAATCTTTAAAATCCATATGTCCATTACTACTTTCAGCAAGTTCCATTAATAGGACATTGCTTGTAGCATCTAAAAAAAGTTGAACAGACATACCAACGACAGCATGACTAACACGCATTACTCTAACTTCAGAACAAGATTTACCTGCTGAGTTAGAAGCTAAGGCAGATACATCCACCTTAGCTACTGCTGATTCTCCTGTGCCATCGCTAACATTAGTAAACTTCATAACACAATTTCTTTCACCATCTATTATGGTTTGTGTTGTTACTGCATCAGCCATAATCTATCTCCTATTAAGCGTCAGCAAATGGAGTTACTAAAGTGCCTGAACCTAAAATAATTCCTTCTACAGCGTATTTAGCACTACCCATTGCAGTTACCTTAATAATACTACCTGCTAATCCACCTTTAGTTGAGCCATTTAATGTAATAACATCATTAGATGCACCAGAGATAAATGTTTTACCTGTGGCATCATCAACACCTGTATATAAACCACCTACAAATTTATCTGTTCCATCTGTAAGTATGTCCATGTCAGTAGCTGCTGTTTCTACTACAAAAAAGAAAGATGCACCTAAGTTATTTGTTTGATTTGGGTCTCCATCTTCACCTGGAGCTGTTGCTACTATGCTAGGTAAAGTAAACTTACCATCAGCATCATTACAAGTTAATATTTTTCCTGCGTGTGCTGCAACAGTAAGTGTAGTGTCTGCTGTTAAGCTAACTACATTTGCATTACCTGCTGATATAAATCCTGCTAATGACTTAACTGGACCTGAAAAAGTTGTTTTTGCCATAATTTTCTCCTCGAAAATAAGTTCTATCGTCTTGGCTTGTCTGCTAGGTCAGTCTATAGAACAATTAAAAATCCTAGATATTAATAATATAACATAAAAAAAAGGGGAGCGTATGCTCCCCTAAAAGTTCTTACGAACTACCTGGTGAACCAAAGATACCTAGTGGATCAGATACACCGAAAGAATATCTTTCTCTCGCTTTATATCTAACATTACCAGTATCGAAGTCTCCATCCATAGTAGTAGTCATAGGTGCTCTAACAAAATGCTTCATTCCATCTGGAACATCTGTTGTGATAAAGAAAGCATTTGTATCAGTTAAATAATGATTAACTGAATAACCTTCTGGAATCACACCATTAGTTTTCACAGCATTAATGTCATTGTCAGCAGTTCCTACTCTGTAATCACTTTGTAGCAATCTTGTAGCTACAAATTGTAGATCACTAGGAATAATAAGCTTTCTAGCTTTTGCTGCAATTTTAAGACCTCTTTCATCAACATATTTGCCGATTTGAATGATTGCATCTTCTAAAGATGTTTCATTTAAATCTGCACCTGTTGATGGTCTATTACTATTTGTGCCACCATTTACAAGTGGGTGAGCTGTGCTAAATAAAGCGACACCATCACCAGAAGAGAAAGTAGTTGAGAATCCATTATTTAATGGAAAAGCTGCTTTCACTTGTTTTGTATAAGACATAGCTCTAGCTAATGCTTTAGTATATCTAGCTGATACTGAAACATATAGATTATCTTCCATAGCTTCTTCAGTAATGCTGAATCCTAAACCAATAGTTTCATGCGTATATCTAGCGACAAAAGATTCTTGTGCTGTATCATAAGTGATAGCTGCACCCTCATCTTTCACAGGAGCTGCTCCAAAACCAGATAACTTCAATTCTTCTTCAAAACTTCTTTCAGAATTTTCAGTTACATAGATTTCTTCGTGCTCATTCTCATAACGATTGTATTCTTCACCGAATAATGCGTTAAGACCAGGTAAGAGTTGTTTTAACTCGTTAGCTCTTGAAATAGCTGCCATAATTTATCTCCCTTAACCTATACCTGTTGTATTTAACAACTGGTGTCCGACATTAAACATAACTAGTACATCAGTAAACGAATCACCAACAGCACTATCTGGTCCATCAACAAAGTCTACGACTTTTAATGGTAGTGTGTTAGTAGTATTTGCTGTACTACCATCGACTGCGTTTTTACTTGTACCTATTGCTGTACTACCTGCAGTTTGCACAACAGCACAGTTCTTGCCAAGATCATCTTGTCCAAGAGTTTCGTCTGATTGCATTTGCATTAGTATAAATGGGTCAGAAGCAACATACGCAACAATATCATCTGCAGCAGTTGAAGCTGGATAATATTGATTTGGTGTGAATTGACCTGTTGTTGGGTCTGTGTAAGCACAACCAAGGAATACACCAATAGGTGTTAAAGATGTTGTACCAGTATCTTTTTGGATAGTGGTATTAGGGTTATCATCACCCCACTTTACAAAATCTCCAAAGAATATGTCTGTGCCATATGCATTTTTAATTTTGTAATGTGTTACTTTTCCTTGATAAGGACTTCCAACTACAGTACCAACTGGTCTTGCTCCATGTGGAGCTGCACTTGATGCCATAATTTTCTCCTAAAAAAAAATTAAATTAATCTAACAAGAAACTATGAATCTTTACCAAATGTTGTTCTTGATTTTCTTTCAAATACTTGTTTGGTAGCCATTCTTGAATCTTGATCCTTAAAATAAGTGTTATCTACAGATTCCATTTGAGACTGTGCTAAGTTAGCAAAATATTCGTCTCTAGCTTTCGCTTTTTCTAATGGCATCTTACATAACAGTTGTCCACCAATCTCAACATTACCTTTCTTTGACCACTCAGAATTATGATCCATCATATGAATCTGTAGTTCTGGATGATCCTCTAATCTACAAGGTTGCCACCCTTCTCTAAGTTTTCTTGATACATTAGGATTATCAGCATTACCTAAAAGGCTAGTTCTAATATACCTAAATACCCATCCTTCTTGTGGTGTAGGGTTTGGTAAGTTTGATGGATTTTCCCAACTTTGAATACGCTGGGAAGCCTCTCGGCTCTCTATCTCCCTAGGGGTACGCTCTGCTGATTCTTGTTCAGCATTAATATTATCTTGATTATCAGGTAAATCTGACATCTTAGTTCTCCTTTAAAAGTTGATTTGCATACTGCTCAGGCGTTATATTAAGTCGCTTTGCGAGGGCAACTTGGCTCTGTGTCAGATGAATTTTGCGAGGGGTTTTACTGCTATTCCTCGTAGCAGGTGCGACAGGATTAACTACCTGCCTTCTTGGAGTTTCTACAACTTCTTCTGCTTCCACAGGTTGTTGTTGAGATACACCAAAGAAACTTGGGAATTGTTCTCTCATTCTTGCGTCAACCTCAGAATAATACTGCTGAGAGTTCTTTTCAGGGTCTACGCCATTTGCTTGTAATGATTGATCTACATACATAGCAAATGATGTCATCTCTTTATGTATTGGCTCACTACCCATAAACCAAGGGTTTCTTTTTGACCATGCATCCATTTCTGGATCAGGTTGAGAAACATTCTCTTGTTGAGGCTCTACATATTGAGATGCAACTTGATCTTGTAATTGTTGTGCATAACTACCTGCTTGTTGTTCAGCTAAAGTAGCTTGTGCTAACTCAGACTGTGCTGCAGCCATTTCTTCTGCATTACCTTCTTCATAAGCTTTTTTAAACTTTTCTTGTGCGTTATATCTTGCCCATTGTGCATTATTAAGTGCCTGTTGGTTTAATACATCACCACCTTGATTAACTATACTTTGTAGTTTTTTATTCTCAGACATCAAGGTTTTTAAAACTCTTGTAGCTTCTTTTGATTCTCTTAAAGCTTGTTCTTTTGCTCTACGCTCTTCGTGATATTCATATTTTATTTTATTAATCCTATCACCAGCAGCTTTACTATAATCTGCTATTTCTTTATCTAAAACATCATCATCTACAGATGATTCTGTAGTTTCAGCTTTAGGTGCCCTTCTATCTTCTTCAGGTCTTTCATCTATTACTTCTACCTCAATATCTTTTGGGGTTTCAGTATTAATCTCACTTGCAACACCAAAAAATTTATCTTCTGATGTTTGTTCTGATACAGGCTCTGCGTTTGTATCTATGACTTGTTCTATACTCTCACTCATGCTCTAACTACTCCTGTTGGATCATCTACTACTGCTTCTACAGTATCATCGTTAATTAAACGAAACTCTTTACCATACATTTTCATACGAGTACCTGAATAAGCTCTAAATATTACCCAGTCACCTTCTTTGCACCAAGGTCCAGTTGGAAATCTTTTTTTATCAGCATAAGCTTCTGTGCCTAATTTTAGAACATAACCACATATATTAGATGTTTCTTCATCAACTCTAGTTTGACTAGCTTTGATAATACCACCATCTGTAGTTTCTTTAGCTTCAGGCATTGCTATAAGTATTTTCCAACCTTTAGGTACAGGTAATTGGCTCTTAACCTTTTCACTAGGTTCAGGCTTCTTTACACTTTCTGGTTTTGGGATATTTATTTCTTTTTTCTTATCCATATTTTGCACGACATAAGGTGTCGAGTTCCTATTCTTTTAAGTGTCGTTCCTTCCAATCCAGAACTTCACGCTCTGCAAGAGCTAAACCTTCTATAACTCCTGTCATTCTTTTATACTCAGGAAAGTCTTTACAACTCCCTGTTGAGATATGATCAGAACATTCATTCATTATCTCCCTCAACTTTTTAGTTAAGTAAGTTGATAGTGATTGCTCATTTATATCATTACTCATTCAATTTGCTATCATCAACTAAATCTTTAGCAATGTCAAGACCTTTTTTATAATCATCTAATACTTTATCTTCTGATCTTTCTTGTCTATCTAGCAAATCGCTAGCAATTTGCATACCTGTTTTTAGACCACTGGCTTCTTGTTGAGCTTCAATTCTTTTTTCTTCTAGCTCTTTATTAGCCACAGCTTTAGCAGCATCTACAGCAAGCTTGCTTTCATCAATCCTTAATTTACCTTCTACTTGTTTTTCTTTAATTTCAAGTTCTTTTTGTTTAGCAAGTATTAGTGGGTCTTGTGCTTGTTCTTGTATTCTAGCTTGTTCTGCTTGTGCAGCATTTGTTGTAGCCACTCTTTGTGCTGCTTCAGCTACAAGAGTAGATATTCTTTTCTCAACATCTGCAGGTAAAGGCTCGCCAACTGGAGGTAATTCTACACCCATTTCTCTTTCAACTTGATCTCTAAACTGTAATGCAAGATGTTGCATAATATAATCTGATCCAGAACTTTGTATAACTTGTGCATTTGGACTTTGTTGTACTTTTGCTTGTACATTTGGGTCTTGCTGTGCAGCCACTAATGTATTGATATGAGCTTCATGGTCTTGGAACTCATAAGCTTGTACAGGTCTACCATTAAGAATATTTTGTACTGCAGTAACTGGATCAACTGGTGGTACATCTTCTTGTGGTGGCACTATCTTATCTGCATCTTTAATACCTAATACTTCAAGCATTTGTCTATGTAATTGACCTAAATCGTATAATTGTGGTGCTTGTTGTGCTAACTGCATAGCAGCCTGATACTGCATAATTCTTTGAGCCATAGTTGCTGCATTAGGGTCTGATACTGGTAATACATCTACTCTAGCATCAAAGTCTTGTAGTGCTATTTGTTGCCCTTCTTCTACTTGATATGGATAAGATGGGTTAGTAAAGTCTTTAATAACACCCACAAGTATTTCAAACTCTCTTTTCATAGAAGCATGAAGCCTAGCTTGTACAGCAGACATAACTTTCATATTTCTTTCTAATAGTGCTAGTGTTGTGCCAACAGGTGCCTGATTATTCATATCAGATACTTTCATATCAGATATGCTAGCAAATCTTTTACCTTCCTCTACTATGTTACCTAATAGTTGAAACAAAGTTCCTGAAGGCTCTTTATAAGGTAAGAATGTAATATTGTCTCTAATAGCACCACCTGGCACATCCACATCTCTAAACTCACCAGGCATAATAGGACTATCATCACCTTTAATACGCAATCCTCTAGCTTTTAAACCACCTGGTAGATTACTTAAAGTACCTGCATCTACAAGCTGTCTAAGTATTGATGTAGCTGATTTAGCTAATCCACCTATCATATGAATCAATCCAAAACCATAGAAACCTAGTCCTGGTAAATATTGATAGTGAACAAAATGCATCCTTCTTAATTTAGCAGGATCATCTTCATAATAATTTCTTCTAATGCTTAATATAATGCCAGAAGGATTATCTATCGTTACAACATAAGGCAATGCAATACCTGTATCTTGACCATTAGCATCTTTATCTTCAAACCCTTTAAGGTCTAAATCTACCTGCATTTCTAAGATAGTATGGCGTGTATCATAGTCATAACTCTCTGATTCACCTGTCATCTCATTATATTTCTTAGTAATATCAGACGATGATGGCGTAGCATCAGGTAGCTCTATATCTCTATAAAAACCATTAACTTGCATCTTTCTTATATCATTAGATGACTTTTTCATCACATGAGTAGCTCTTTCACAAGTCTCTAAATCACTTGCACCATAATTAACTACAACATCTTCAGCAGGTACGAATATACCACTTGGTCTATTTAGTGTTGGATCAAAGTAAACTTTTCTAAATGCTGAACCTGCAAGTGGTAAAGAAAATAACATCTTTTCTGTTTCACTTCTATATTCAGTCATCTCATGGGTTAAAAGATAATTTAAGTAATCTTGAACTCTTTGACTTTGTTTTTCTTTAGCAGAATCTATTGTGCCTACTATTTTAGTTCTGACAGGACCTGCAGCAGGAAATATCTCTGCTATGGCTTGAGATTGAAACTTTATTACAGCTTCACTTAACATGGGATGAAATACACCACAGGCTCCTGCCCAAGGTGTAGTTCTTTCT
>TARA_R100000426_G_scaffold80099_1_pt1 | contig 10633 bp, 18 predicted proteins | sample TARA_R100000426 | Tara Oceans TARA_R100000426 (sample SAMEA2620421) | marine metagenome | biome: marine biome (ENVO:00000447); feature: surface water layer (ENVO:00002042); material: "saline water (ENVO:00002010), including plankton (ENVO:xxxxxxxx)" | depth 5 m
CTTTACGTTTGCAGATTGTCTCAGATAATACGTCGACAAATTGCCTAGAAGACAATCCAAGGCTGGCCCACCTGTCCATCTGTTCCCGTTGGTTTTGGAACATATCGAGAGATAGGACGGCTTTACCTGTCAATGCTGACGTGTCCAGATTGCGGGTATGTCGGCGTTTCTGGTGATACGCTTTCTCACCCCCGAACACTAGCGTATTACGGCACAGGTCACGATAAGCCCCGCTGAACACTTGGAATGACCAAGACATATCAATGCTGTTAAACACGTCCAGACGAGGAACGACACTATCTGAACCCTGACGGCTTCGAACGTCTGCTTTCAAGTCTTCGAAGTAGATAGTCCGATGGGCTTTCTTACCCGCTTCAAATAGCCTATCAACTACCCGCAACCGTCCACCCAGTGGGCTATCGGCAAGCTGTTGAGCCTGCACTTTCATCATATCTTGATGAGGAACAAGCTGATAGGTTTTAGGAATAGGCCGCATATCGACAAGCTGGCCAGTGGCTTTGTTCAATACAGCGTGGTAGTTGTCAATCTTGGTCGGCTCAACTACTTGCTGGATAGTGTCACCATACGGGGTTTTATCTTCCCAGTATGTTTGCGCCTCGATTGGCACTCGCTCAAACACTGCCCTATCAGTAAACAAGGACAAGTCGAACGGGTCGCTATGGTCGTATTGGATGCCGTCCCGAATATCTGACAGGCGGCTATTGTTTGGTACTAAATCAAGCATAAATCATGCCTTTCTGTTGTTGGTTTATTTATGGGGAGAGCCCCCGCCCTGATTCTAAGGCACAATTCGCCCAGAAAGTAAAGCTATTTTTTTGCTGGCAATTCGCCCCGCCTCGCGAAAATTGCCTGATATATCCAGACCAGTAGCAGATAAAGGAAACAAAAATTCTGCCCTTGTGATATATCCCCAAAGAAAAGTTGGCGTGGCAAATTTGTCAATGTGTCATAAATAAAACTTGCCTATCAGTTGCCGCCCAACATAGCGCACAGTTCGCACAGTTGGCAACATCGCCCGTCTGTTCTGGACAAATAAAAGAATGGCCTGATTTTGGCTGTTGGCGTTCAGTGCTATTAGCTGAAAAAATGTAATCTAAATTATTGCTGAACCGGACAGAAAAGCGATTGCCAAAACGTTGACGAGTTTTTTCGATACGCTGACCTATTTTGCTTTCTCTTGTTCTGCCTGTATATCCCCACACTGCCAAGTTGTCATATTCACTCAGCCACCATGCCCACAGATTGACATATCCTGTGGAATAAAAATCACCCAAAACATGCAGACGGATGATGACACCTTTATAAGTGGCACACAGTTCCGCTATCTCTTCATTTAATTTGGCTTCGAGTGCTGGCCCGTGTTCAATACGATGAGCAAAACGCATATTATTTCCGTAACAGTTATCCCAGTGGTAGCACTCACGGGGACACGTTGCCCGTTCTTCAAGCGTAAGTGTAAAGATAACATAGCCTTTAAACTTGCCTTTCTTAACAACGGGCAATTTCCCCTTATCAGCTATCTTGTTATTATTAGATAGTTTAAGCGCACCAGTTTTTAATTCTGCAATCGACCGCTTAGCGTTCGGATACATAGTTACTGCTGGCTTGTTTATATCTGCTTTTCTCATTTGTTATGTTTCCTTTTCTGTTGGTAAAAAAACAAAATCAGATTTATGCAGTCCTGTCAAGTACCTTCTGTTTTTGCAAATAACAAACAGCGCAGTAAGTATTGAACGCATCCCAAACATCAGCCTTCGCACCGCACCCACAAAAATACTCCTGTTTAGTAGGATGATTGCGTGGCGAGTTTGTCATGTTTAGCGTGACTGATTTGTCACGTTCAGCGTTTGTCATTTGTCAGCAAACGTCCTTCCCTTGACAGTCTTTAGGATAACACTGAGCAATCATAGCGTAATATGGATTTTTGCTGTATCTTGTCCAGCGTTTGTCATCAGCTAATTTCTCGCACTCTCTCTGTGTCATAGGCATTTCTAGTATCATTTGATTGCCTATGTACTCCCAGCCCTCGTTGAACTCCCCTTCAAGGTAGTATGTGGTATTTGCCCACATACTAATTACAAGCATAAATTCTTTCATTGGTACTTGCTCCACTTTTCATGCCATGCTTCGTTTAGTATCTCGTCATATTCTTGGTCGCTGTAATGTGTCATCATATCACGAAACCGTTTCATCTCGTGTGCAAATTGAGCGAACATTTCACACGAACCAGCCCAGTAGTCAGCCTTTTCGTACCACTGGCTTTCAAGTGCCATCGCCATTTCTTTAACTCTGCCCATCTGTCTCTTTCCTTCTTAGTTTTCTCTTCCCGTCCTGCCACCACTTAATTCTTTCTTTGATGGCTTGCTCTTCACAAAGGCCGCATAAATGTATCAATCTGTCTCGTTCATCATACGAACAGTCTTTACATTTACTCGTCATCCTCTTCCTCTTCCCTTTCTGAATCTGCAATCATGTGGTCGTAATCACAGTTGCGGCAAAATCCACCGCTGTCATAACTGTAATGCTTCAAGCGGTTATAATCCTCATGGTAGTAACCGCATCGTAAACAAGTTAAGCCGTCCATCTTGTTGTCCTTTCTATTTAACAGTCTCATTACCCATACAGGTAACTATCGAACGTGTCAAGCACAAAAGAAAACGGGGCAATCCCGAAGGACAACCCCGCTTCCCAACCAACAGAAAGGACACCCCACGTCTACGCAACTTCGTAGGGTGTACTCAGTTTTAACACGTAACCAGTGTTAGTGTCAAGCCATTTCTTTGCTTGGCGTTGAGAATTTGTCACATGAACCGTGACCCACTTTGTCAGGTCGACAGCTTCACCCTGCTTAACAAGTTCGCGGCTTGTCTCACCCAGCCTTACCATACTAGCTGGCGTGAGGACTTGCCATTTCCCGTCAAACTCTCGTTCGACTATCTCAGCCTTCAGTTCCCGTCTTTTCATCTTCATCCTCTTGTTCAATTACGTGGATGTACAGGTCAACAGCATCCCGTATTAGGTCAGCAACACTGACTTGTTCTAGCTCAGTCTTTGCTCTTTCGTGTGCCATCTTTGCCAGTTTGTCCCACTGTTCTATCGGAAACAGTAGATTGTAACACTTTGTCGGTACATTCAGTTTGTTTGGTCTGGGCATTATCTTCCTCTTGCCATTCACTAACCCAATCGTAAGTTTCGTCCACGCCTCGTTTGCTAGGAACAACTCGCGTTCTATAAGAAGGGTTACGTATATGTTTAGCTATAGGGTTTCTTTTTTTCATAGTAATATATAATAAGTAAATATTATAGGATTCCCTGAAGGGTGTACCCTTAAATAGCACGAATAAAAATTATCGTCAACAATAAAAGTTGCTTGACAGCGTTTTTAGTTTGTCATATGAGTAACTCATGACTACTTGGGTAAAAGACTTTGTAACATCCTTACCTCTGCAACCAAACGGGCGGATGCGTATGGACTGCCCTGTTTGTGGAAAGAAAAACACTTTTAGTGTAGGAGAAAAGAATGGCGAACGCTTATATCATTGCTTCCATGCTGACTGTACTACTTCTGGTCGTACAGGCTTCAGGTTAACTAAAGATGTAACAACGCATCCTATGTTATTGAAAAGAAACAACAAGAGTGACGATGCTGTCACGTACTGTGCTACTTTTGAAATGCCAAATACGTTCGTTCCGATAACCCGTAGCCAAGAATCAGTGGACTATCTCAAACGAGTACACGCTTATGATGCCTATCTAGATGGTCGGGTAGACTTGCGGTTCGATTTCCAACGTAATCGAATTGTCTACCTCATTACGGATGGTAAACGTGTGGTCGATGCGGCAGGCCGAACATTAACCAATGAGAAACCGAAGTGGTGGAGATATGGAAAGTCAGGTAATCCTTTCGTTTGCGGCAGCGGACGTGTCGGTATTCTTGTCGAAGATTGTGCTAGTGCTTGCTGTGTATCTTCTGTTTTTTCGGGGGTAGCATTGCTCGGAACAAACTTACTTGACACACACATTAAAGTATTGCAGAAATACGACAAGGTATTTGTAGCTCTTGATAAGGATGCTACTCAAAAAGCCTTAGAAATTGTAAGAAAATTACAAAGTATTGTGCCGACTAACATGATGATTTTAAATCAAGACATAAAGGACATGGATGATGCAACAAGAGAGCGAGTCCTCTCAAAGTACGCTTGAACATCAGGTGTTGGGCTTCATGCTCAACCACGAGTTCTACGGTAAGGTAAAAAACATTGTCACTAAAGACATGTTCACAGGACGAGATGCAACAATCTTCGACGTGATTACCTACGGTCACAAGGAATATGGTGTCGATATGCACCCTAGTCAGGTGGCGGCACTGGTCAGTGACCGGAACCCTGCTATGCCGTCTAGCGCAGTACACGAGATATATGGTATATTAGACAAGCTATCCACGAACATATCAGAAGAGATGGCCCTCGAACAGGATGTGGTTAAAAACTTCTGGGTAAGAGATAGGGCAAGACAAATTGGTGAGAAAGCGATTGCCATCTTCACTGGCGAATCAGAACACTTTGGCGAACTCAAGACGCTTATCGACATGGTTGAAGATGGGCGAATGACAGATAGGACAACTTATAGTGAAATGGACAAAAACTTTACACAACTAGTGCAAGAAGAAACAGGTGACCCTGACTTTCCCTTTGGTTGGGATTTGTTGTCAGAGCATTTGTCAGGCATGGACAGGGGTAACCTTGGTATTATCTTCGCTCGTCCAGAGGTAGGTAAGACAACGTTCTGTTCTTTTCTTGCCGCGAACTACATTCGACAGAAGCACAAGGTAGTCTATTGGGCAAACGAGGAACCTGCTGAAAAGATTAAGTTACGTATCATTCAATCGTTTTTTGAACGCACACGACAACAGATGATAGAGGAACAGCACACATTACAACAACGCTATGATGAGGAGATAGCACCTTATCTCATTGTTATGGACTCTGTAGGCACATCTATGGAAGAACTAAACGAGTACGCCCAGTTAAATGAACCAGACGTTATGTTCTGTGACCAGCTTGACAAGTTTAGGGTCGCTGGTGATTTTAACCGTGGAGATGAACGTTTGAAGGAAACCTATGTAGTTGCGCGGGAAGTTGCTAAACGTAACAAACTTCTGATATGGTCAGTATCACAAGCTAGTTTTGAAGCGCATGACAGACAGTTTATTGATTATGCTATGTTAGATAACTCTAGGACGGGTAAGGCTGGTGAAGCAGATGTTATTATTGGCATCGGCAAAACTGGCACATCTGAAGAAGAAAACACAGCACGGCATATATGTATTTCAAAAAACAAAATAAACGGATGGCATGGTATGTTCACTAGTCATATTGACGTGCAAACTGGTGTATACTATTAATGACAACACCCAGACCTAAAGAGGCAACATGGGCAACAGCGAAACTGTACAGAGTAGATTTGTATAACGTTAAGTGGCCTCGTTCTGGTACACGTTTAGTTTGGGCTATTGTAGGTAGAAAATGGGTGCGAATCTGTGTTCCTACTGAGTGGATTAAGTTTCGCATGAGAAGAGATGAATGGGATAGTATTCCGCATGAATTGTTTGTAAAGGAAGAGACTGATGAGAGTCTTGACGTTTGACGTAGAAACTACCCACAAGGAGAAACCCAATGGTTCATCTACACCCCTGCCGTACTTCGGTAACACACTTGTCTCTGTGGGCTACAAGTGGCTGGGCATTGAACAGGTACACTACCTTTGCTTTGACCACAGCACCCAGCAACCTAGCAAGGATGGCTTCAATATATTTCAAGATGCCTTGAACCTTGCTGATGTAGTTGTAGGTCACAACATTAAATTTGATTTATCGTGGATACGCGAGTGCAACTTCAAGTATGAGGGACATGTGTATGATACGATGGTTGCTGAGTACATTCTTGCTAAAGCTAGACGTTGGCCTCTTAGCCTTGCCGCTGTTGCCGAGAAGTACGGCGGCACACAAAAAGAGAAAGACTTGATTAGCCCTTACTTTAAAGATGGCAAAACATTCTTTGACATCCCGTGGAGTATTATAGTAGAATATGGGATTGCAGATGTAATAGCTACAGAAGAAGTAGCATTAGAACAACTCAAAGCCTTTGGCTCATCGTTTGAGGAATTATTTAATGACCCTGATACCAACATTGAGGTTGTCGCTTGAGATGACAAACGTTCTTGCTCACATTGAGCAGAACGGCATCAAGATAAACAAAACAACTCTAGCTGAGATTCGTGAAGAGTACGAACAAGAACTATTTCAGTTAGAACGTAGACTAAACGAACTAGCTGCATATGTTATGGGGGATACCCCTGTTAATCTTGATAGTCCAGACGATAGGTCTATGCTGATGTACTCTTGCAAAGTCGTTGATAAGAAGACTTGGGCTAACATATTTAACCTTGGTCATGAAATCCGCGGTGCAACCAAGAAACCCAAGATGCGTAAACGTATGTCTCGTGCAGAGTTTAAGAGGTACGTAATGCGAGAGACTGACGTGATTTACAAAACTATAGGTTCACAGTGTTCGAACTGTAATGGAAAAGGTAGATACAACCCTTTAAGAAAGGATGGAAGCATTGGAAAAGCTGTTAGGATATGTCGAACGTGTTCGGGTAAAGGTGTGGTTTATGAGAGTACAGGTGAGGTTGCAGGTTTTAAGATGGTTCCTCGTGACGTATTTGATGTTGCGGCGGGTGGTTTTAAGACTGACAAGGAGACGTTAGAGGATATGTCACTATCTTTGCGAGGTGATGCTCGTGAGTTCGCACAATCTTACATACGATACTCTGCCCTGCGAACTTACCTGCGTTCCTTTGTTGAGGGTATGGAAAACAACATGGATAGCAATGGCTTCATCCACACAGAGTTTATGCAATGTGTGACAGCGACAGGCCGTTTGTCGTCTCGTAATCCAAACTTCCAGAACATGCCTCGTGGTTCTACTTTTGCAATTCGCAGGGCAGTAGAAAGCAGGTTTGAAGGTGGGCAGATACTAGAGGGTGACTACAGTCAACTAGAGTTCAGGGTTGCTGGCTATCTTGCTGACGATGACGGCATCCTGACAGACGTAGAAGCTGGCACAGACGTTCATAGTTATACAGCTAGTGTAATTGGTTGCACGAGACAAGAAGCGAAAGCACACACATTTAAACCGTTATATGGTGGTGTTAGTGGTACAGATGACCAGCAAAGATATTACAGAGCGTTCAAAGAAAAGTATCGTGGCGTTACAGAGTGGCACAAGTCTCTGCAGAAAGATGCAGTGACAAAGAAAGAGATTACCTTACCGTCAGGCAGACAGTATGCTTTCCCAGATGCTAGGTGGACTGAATGGGGTACGGCTACCAATCGCACAGCTATTTGTAACTATCCTGTGCAAGGGTTTGCCACCGCAGACCTTTTGCCTATGGCTCTTGTCAAACTACATCACGATATGAAGGATATGCAGTCGGTCATCTGCAACACAGTACACGATTCGATTGTGATTGATGTGTATCCCGGCGAAGAAGACCAGTGTGTTCAGGTGATGTCCAACGCCATGTTGTGTTTGCCACAGGAGACAAAACGTAGGTATAACAAAGAGTACAGTATGCCCGTAGGAATAGAATTAAAAATAGGAAAAAACTGGCTTGACTTACACGCCGTGTTTGAAGTATAATCAATTTACGTTAACTTTAACCCAGTGGAGAATAGCATGGGTAATTTAGAAATAGTAGAGAATGAATTTGCAGTAAGTATATCGGATGATAAAGATGCGTTGCTGGCTGCGTTAGGTCAGGACGGTGTGGCTGAGTCTAAACAAGCTGGTCCTGCAACTTTGCGTATTAACTATGATGCTGATACTGAAGAGGGGCATACGTTAAAACGTGGGACGTGGAAGATTTGGAACGGTTCAGAAAACGTATACTCTGATACTGTAGTTATTAATCCTATGGCTCGTACTTACCAATACTCTATCTTTGACCAAGAAGAAGGGCAGATTATTTGTCGCTCTATGCAGCGTAGAAAAATGACTGACCGCTTTGAGGATGATAGAGGCGGAGTTAAATGCGGTAGACTGACTCGTAAAGAAGAAGAGGACCTCGATGAGGATGACCCTCGTTTGCTTTTGAGTAAGTCTGTAACGTGTAACCTGATTATTTACGGACAGCTTGATATGGCTAACGCTGTTAATGCCGCAGGTGAAGCTTCTCCGGTGAAGGACCTACCTTTTGCAAGTTATTTTAAACGTTCGGGATTCCGCCCAATGAACGACTTTATTAAGCAAAAGCTGGGTAACTCCATCCCGTTACCGACTGCGTTAATAGAAATAAAAACTAAGCGTATGTCCAATGGTGGGGTAACCTACTGGGTTCCTCAACCCTCTTTAGTGAAGGAAGTCTCGTTGACTCCAGAGCGTAAGGAGTTATGCCAAAAGTTTTTAGATACTATCGCTGCATCTAATAACATGCTCATGAGCGATTATAAAGAAGCCCAAAAGCAAATGATGCCTGATGAGGATATCGACCTAGCTAATCGGTTAGCGGGATGATAGCCCTTCTGGAAGTACAGGACTTCCTAAAAAAAGCAGGACGGGGAGAGATTGACTCTTCCCGTTTTGACGACCTGATAGAGCAGTTTGGGGAAGACTGTAAAAACTCTTTGCGAAAGCAGTTATCATCTCGTGGTGGTTACCGTATTCGTATGTCAGGTCTAGGCCGCCCACTCTGTCAGCAGAAGATGGAACAACAGGGTCATGTCCAAGATGTTGCGTATAATGATATTATGCGTTTCCTCATGGGAGACCTTGTTGAGGCCATTGCTGTGTTCGTTATGAAAGCGGCAGGAGTGAACGTTGTCGATACCCAACGTGAGTGTAATCTAAAATTAGGTGACACAGATATTAAGGGTACTTTAGATATTATTTTAAATGACGGTCAAGATAAAGTTTGGGACGTTAAGTCGACTAGTCCGTGGTCTTTCGATAACAAGTTTTCGAACCGTGGGGGGTATGAAGTAATCAAAGAGGATGACCCTTTTGGTTACATCATGCAGGGTTTTCTATATTCGGAATCACAAGACATGCCGTTTGGTGGTTGGATAGCAATTAACAAATCATCTGGCGAATGGGATTTTGTCGAAGCACCTGCAGACCAAGAAGAGGACCGTAAAACGTACATTGCTGACGCTAGGAGCCGCGTAGAGAGCCTTCTTAAAGATAATAAGTTTAAGATACCTTTTGAGGCTGTTGACGAATCCTACACCGTTAAAGGCGAGAAAATTTACACAGGTAATAAGTTTATGCCTAAGACCTGTACGTTCTGTTCATTTAAAGAAATTTGCTGGAAGAACGCAGAGTATCATGATAAAGTTACATCTAAAGCAAAGTTCCCGCCAAAAGCTTGGTATGTTAAGTTAGTTAAACGGAAGATGTAATGCCCGTTCTCTACACAGATACCTATCCGTTGAAGCTGTTACAGCTTAATCCGATGTTGAGGTGTGTGTATGTAGAGTCCCACGAGGAAAAGGGGGGAGACCCTGCTACTGTGCAAGTTCGCGGTTTAGAAAATTCCTTGCCTCTTACTCTTCGCAATAACTATTCTGAAAGCGGTTATTTGTTGCCAAATACCGAAGCGCGAGACATACCATTAATAGAAAATCAAATTCAACATATATCATATAAATTAAGGATGGGTGTAACCATATGTCTTCCGACACTCAAGTTAAGCGAAGAGTTAAATTACCTAGAAAAGCATACCCCAAAAGTAGAACAATATCTATTAAAAAGGCTACAAATGATAAAGGACGGGTTTCCCCTGCAAGAATAATGAGAAACACTAGATATAGGTCTATGTTTGAAATCAACATAGCAAAGGCTCTTGCTGAAAGAGGTATCACTTTTGAATACGAGTCAAAGAAACTTACGTATATACCCAAGCCCCGTAACTACACCCCTGATTTTTATATACCACACAATCAGTTGTATATTGAAGCAAAGGGGCATTTAGATAAGGGAGACCGTGTAAAGATGCTGCTTATAAAGCAACAACATCCCGACCTTGATATACGATTTGTATTCTTAAATGCAAAAAATAAAATTTATAGGGGTAGTAAGACTACTTATGCTGCTTGGGCAACTAAACATGGATTTGTGTGGGCAGAGAAAGCAATCCCAGAGGAGTGGCTGAAAGATGAGTGATGACATAATTTCAAATGTAGAAAAAGCTAGTCTATTGCCTAATAGATATTATTTAATCCTAAACTATGAAGATGAAGATTCATTTTCTATGACGGCGTACGACACAACAAAGGGAAACGTCATCGACATGGAGAGTGTCCCTGCAGGAATGGTTATCTTGTCAGGCATGATAGAAATGATGGAAAATGATTTTGACCGGATTTGGGATGCAGGTATGGCTAGACTAAGTTTCGTAGCTATGGCACACTCTTTTAAACCCGATACTAAAGAAGCAGAAGATGCTATAGATAAAGTTATTAAACGAGAAGATAATATCGTAAAGGTAAACTTTGGAGAGACGCAGTGACAAGCTACATGAACATAATGAAAGAGATAGAAGAAAACGAACA
>TARA_R100000426_G_scaffold87364_1_pt1 | contig 10628 bp, 20 predicted proteins | sample TARA_R100000426 | Tara Oceans TARA_R100000426 (sample SAMEA2620421) | marine metagenome | biome: marine biome (ENVO:00000447); feature: surface water layer (ENVO:00002042); material: "saline water (ENVO:00002010), including plankton (ENVO:xxxxxxxx)" | depth 5 m
ACAGTTACTCAATTAAGAAGAATAACTCCAAGCATGTATAACAAACAGCCATTAGAGTTAGAAAATTTAATCAATCAAATTGTAGAGACTGATGGCGGACTTAGAGATACTTCTACTGCGCAAAGATTTTTGGATGCTTTGAAAAATAAATCTAACGCTGCAAAGGAAAGAATTGCTTTTGAGCAAAACTCTATCATAAAGAGGTTAGATGTCTCTGGTACTGATGAGATTGCAGATGTTGTATTTAAACCTAATAGCGCTGCAAATATTCAGATTGTAAAAGAAACTGTTGATCCAGAAACATTTGTTGAAATACAACAAGCTAGTTTATCTAAATTATTGAAAGATTCTTTTGATCCTTCCAAAGAAAAAATTACAGATATATTTAAACCAGACAGACTTAGAAGAACTCTAGATAGTTATGGAGATACAACTTTGGAGGCTATGTTTGGTAAAGAATCATTACTTGGGTTTAGAGCATTACAATCTGCGCTTGATGGTTTAACCATAGAAAAGTCAGCTGGTACACTTGTAGCTGCGGGTATTGCAGTAAACGCTTTGAGTATAGGTATGTTGCCTACCGTTGCTGGTTTAGCAATTATGAGACAAGCTTTTTCTAATCCAGCTATACTAAAATTGTTAGCTAAAAAAGACCCTGGATCTGTTGGCAGAGTAATACAATTTTTTATTAGATCTGCTAGACAACTTGGAATCAGATTGGTTGGTGATGCTATAGCAGAAGGTAGTCAACAAGCTGAAGTTGGTTTACAAAGAGGCCAAGAAGAATTACAAGATATAGAAAGACAAAACCAACAAGAGATTAAATCTTTTCAAGATTCGTTAAGGGATTTAAGGGATGAAAGTCAAAGAAATATTAGAAACTTACAAAGTAGTACGCCATTACCACAAGTTGAGCCAGTAAATGTAGATCCCCTTTCTCCTGAGAGATTAGACTTTGCAGAAAGATTAGCTAACAGACCTATTGTTTAGTTTTAGCATTTCTTTTCTTTTTCTAAATAAATCCATCATATTTTCATAGCCTTTAGGATATATATCTTTACACATGTGTATAACTTGATAATTTTTATTGTAGTGGTCGTACAAAGTATCTAAAGACTTTATGTTTGGAATATTAAAACTTAAAATTTTAAAACAATCTTTTGCAAAAGTTTCTCTTTCCTTACTTGTAAGCGTCTTTAACATTCTCTTCTACCATATTGTTTCTAGCCACGCCTTTCCATTTTTCAGCAGTTCTCAATCCACCAAGACCAAGTAAAGATAAAGTCAGAGTCATTAATCCTTCTGTATTTAATACAGGTGGTTGAATTGAAGATCCTGAAATAACAACTACCCAATTCATTATTGGAGCTAAGAAGAAGCTCCACAACAAGCCCAAACAAGCCACCCACATGATAGCCGGCCTGGCTCCCGCCACAAACACAGAAGCATGTTTAGCTTGAGCTAAATTTATTTCGTTTTGTTGCTTTGATAACTCAAACATCTGAGTTTTGATTGCATGTTCAAGTTCCATTTTTTTTGTTTTGTCTGGAACTATCTTGTCTAACAAGCCTGTTATTGGGCCTAAAAATTTATCAATCATCTGCTTCACCTCTTAATATTTTTTCTAATTTAGCTTTCTTCTCCTCAGTACTATCGACATGTAAATCTTTATCAATTATTTTTTCTAATTTCAAATAATCAATCCTTTGATTTGGAACATATCGCCAAGTGTAACCATCCTTGGCAGTAACACCAAAGACAGAAGTAGTCATGCCGATTTTTATTACAACAGCCTCCTCTCCATCAAGTTTTACTTTATCGCCTTCTTTGAATTGTGGGTTCATTTTAAAGTTTAATCCTTTGATAAAACTTACTGACCAATCCTTTAAGGCTAATCCTGAAATTACTGAAGCAACAAAAATAGACAACTCTAAATAGTATTGCTCTAAGTTCATATAGCATATTCTAAAACCCTATTTCCTCTCTGTCCAAGCCTAATGGCTTTTCTGACAAACATTTACATATATCTTTTGGAAAATGAACGTATGGCTCGTTATCCTCTTCAAACTTTGGATCCTCTTTTAAATTCATCCTTATATCGTATTCATGTTCAGGATCCCATTGATGATACCAAACGCTATCTTTCATAGCCCATACAATAATAAAAGGAACGCCACTTGATCTTGCAAAAGAGGCTCCTTTTCTTAACTTATTTGCAGACACAATAAAAGTTTCATACTTAGTTGCAGGAAAAGAACGACATTTTACTTCGCACCAAAAGCAATTATTTTTAGATTCTATCCAATAATCTAAACTGTAATTAGTTGGTAACTTATGACAAGTAACTCCCCACAAACCTTCTAAAAATCCTGCAACTCTTTCTTCTCGTTTTTGATCATCTTTGGTTTCTAAGCTTGGTGTTTTCATAGCTATTCCTCAAAAAAGTTTGGATCGACAGCCACTAATCTTTTAGTTGGCCTACCTTTTCCTCCCACTTTTACTTCTACCTCTTGAATCTCTCTAGCATTCATAAGCCTTTCTATAATTTCTTTTACCTCATAAGACTTCATGCTTCTAAATAATTCGTGCCTATCAACTTCTCTTTTTGATATACCTTCACCGTTTCTCGATCTAATGAATGAAAGCACTTGTTTAATTTTTGATTCAATAGCTGAACTTGCAACCCTATCACGACATGCTTCAATAAAAAGTAAGTCATAGTATCTAACAAAATCAACACACCATTTCATAATGTCCCCTGGAATCTTTTTTGCTTTGGGGTTCTCCGCTAAAGTAACTGAAAGGGATAGTCGCATGGCTTTTTCTCTGGATCTTGATAGTAATGGCTCTAAATTATCTTTCTCAAGTATATCTTGCCTTTTTACAATCTCAGATGCAAAGTCCTGCAACACTAATTCTGCGTCTTGGTCAAAGTCTAAGACGACTTGCTCAAGATCAATATCAGCATTGTCAATAGCTACTTCATAAAAATCATTAATAGGTCGTCTGACATAATTTACCCAATTAACAATCCTTAGTGGTGCTTCTCTAAATTTTTTAAGTTGAGCAACTCTTCTTGGTTCTTTTGATTCTACAATTAAGAATCTATTTAAAAAGCCATCTGCTATCCTTCCGCTATTCAAAGCTTTATAAAAGTTTTTAGGTACTGATAAGCCTACTAAAGTTATGTTTGGCTTATGGGTTAGCCTATTCATAAATTGATCTTTATATTGATCAGGCACATTCATCAAAGAATAATTATCTGGTCGCAAAGTACCATGGCATCGACCCCAAGCTTCCATTAAAGTTTGAAGTCCATCTTCTCTGTTAAAATTTTGCTGACCTCCTATTGACTCTAACCTTTTACCAAATTCATCCATAATAGTAATTTGAGTTGGTCTTTGTCTAAGTATTGAATGCACAGCGCCACTTGATGTATAGCCGTCTCCTACTATTAACTTTGAATGTTGTGATTCGTTAAGAATGGTTTCAACAAATGTTTTAATGTTTTCTTTTCCTTGTCCAGACTTTGCGATACACATAAAAAACAAACTAGAAAAGTTATTCATGTTGGTTCTATAAACTCTGCCACAAGATACAGATGCTAAGGATAGAGCAGCAACCATAGACAGTTCAGGCTGAGGAACTTGTGCAATATCTTCACAGAAGTTATACATGTCTTTTAACAGACCAGGTGGATCATACAAATCTTTTGGTGGTTTTATGTTATCAACTGCTTGAACAAACAAAGGAGCTTTTTGATTTTTTCTGTCATGTGTAGATTTCACACTATCTACTACTTGGTCAATTTCTCTTATGGTAAGTGGCGGATTGTTGTTAGTGTTCCACGACCTTAAAAAGAATTTTGTAAAATTTAAATTTACATTTTTGGAAATCATGTACCCAGCTATCCTTGCTGCTTGATCATTTCTTGATCCTTCGTTAACTCCATCTAAAGAGAAAGGTACAGTTATGTTTTTGTCTTTTGCCCCTGACTCTTTAGGTACACCAGTAATTTTGTACCATTCTTTTTCAGTAAAGTCTGGCAAGTCTCCAATATCATAAACACTCCACCCATCAAGAAAAACTGGTTTATAAATCGCACCGTTAGCGTGTCTGTTATATGGAGCTATAATAAGACCGCCTTCCCCTCTTATATCAATCAGTCTTTCTATTGGAGTTTCGTTTGTTCTTCTTGTTGCAAAGGTTGTGAAGTTTTCTGGATTGTTATAGTAAAAGTGCATACCTTTACCAGTTATGACTTTGTATGGCGTTACTGGTAGATTTTCCTCTACCCAAGTCATAGCTTCGGGAGTATCTGCATCAACAACAATAAACTTACCGCAAACAATAGCAACAACAAGATCATCTCTATCTTTAAACCACTCTTCAACTTTTTCTCTCTCTGGTCTTTTAGTTTTGTATTCTTCCCAAGAACCTAAATTTTTTGGGGGCTTTTTATCTTTTCTCTGCAAAGGAATTACGCTGAGGCCTTCTTCATAGTAAGCCATAGCTAATTCATAAGGAGAGTCCTCCTCTGATAAATTAATTTGAAACATTTAAGACTGTAAATCTTGTATGTTTCCAAATATAGATTCGTAAGTTAACTTACCCTCTGTTGCTTTGATTATTTGATGAGCTTGTTTTATAGATGGATTTCTATAGCCATATCGCCAAGCTTTGATAGATGCTTCAGAACAATCAAAAGTGGTTGCAGATTCTTTTACTCCTAAGAACTCAATATAGTCTTTAAGTGAATAGTGCTTTACTTTTTTGTTTTGAAACTCTGGCTCATGTCCAGATTTTTTTAGATTTTTAAGTGCTTCATCTGACAGTTTTTTTTGTCGGTGATAATAGTTTGCTTTCCAAATTTCATTCATTTTTTGCTCCTCTTAATAAATGTTTACACATAGTATAGTATAGACTATAATCTTTCAAGTTCATTAATTAAAACAGAGAGGTGAAGAGTGAGCATAAAAAATAAAATCGTTACACCTAGTCAGTTAGTAGATGATCAAGGAGCTAAAATCCTTATCTTTGGCGAAGCTGGTTCAGGTAAAACAACTATATGTGAAACAGCACCAGGCAAGACACTTGTTATATCTGCCGAAGCTGGTTTACTTTCTATTAAAGACTCTAAGAATGTTGATGCTTTAGAAGTTAAAGAGGCTGCTGAAGTCATGGAAATTCATAGACTTTTAGAATCTGGTGAAATTAAGTACGACACCGTTTGTCTAGATTCAATATCAGAGATAAGTGAAATCTTGCTTAATTTTGAAAAATCAAGAAACAAAGATCCTAGAGCTGCATACGGTAATGTGCAAGAAAGCATGACTAATGTTATGAGAGCTTATAGAGATCTTAAAATGCACGTTGTCTTTTTAGCTAAAAGTGAAAGAACTATTGCTGACGGCATACCTAACTTTGAACCAAAAATGGTTGGTACTAAATTAGGTCAAGCGGTTACTTATTTCTTTGATGAAGTATTAGCGTTAAGGATAATTGAAGATCAAGACGAAGAAGGTAATGTAATTAAAAGAAGATGGTTGCAAACTGAAACTGGTCAAGGTCATGTGGCTAAAGATAGGAGTGGTAAGTTAAATCCATTTGAAGAACCTAACCTTACAAAACTTATTGATAAGTTAGGATTTGGAAAGGCTAAACAAACCACAGAAGAAGAACCTTTAACTAAAGCGGGGTAATAATGGTAGATTTTGCAGACGTTGATTTCATTGATTCTGTTGATGAAATGCCTATTGGGCCAAGCGTGGCTCCAGAAGGAACTTATACTTGTAAGGTAATCGAAAGTGTTAAGTATGAATCTAAATCAGGCAACAACACTTTAAAAATAACTTTTCAAGTAGATAATGGTAAATATAAAGATCATGTTGAATACTTCAGTCTTTGGCATCCAACCGAAGATGTAAGAAGAATTGCAACTGAAAAGTTTACTAGATTGGCTAAAGCAGTAGGGTTTAAAAAGTACCCAGATGATGCTTCAGCTTACGTTGGTAAAGAATTACTAATGAATCTCAGAAATGTAGATGAAGATTGGCAAGATAATGACGGTAAGACTCGTACTACGACTAAAACTGTCGTGAGATCTTATGAATTTAAGAACGACTTTCCACAAACTTCTGAAACTAAATCTGATGAGGCAGAAGTAAGTCCACCTCCTTTTTAATTAAAAAATTAGGGGGAGTCTTGTATATGCTCCCCCTTCTCAAGAATCCCCTTAGCTCTATCTAAATTCATTTGCAACAAAGGACAATACTTTTGTTTTTCTTGTTGTACTTCTAAAGCATTCACCAAACATTGAAAAGCAGTCTTTAACTCTTTTCTTTCCTCTGCCATTTGATCAATTCTTTTTTCAAGATTGATTACATATATTTTTTTATTTAGTTTTTTCATCTTCCTTGTCCTCTATATTTTAATTTTGATTGTCTCCTTTTGTGTTTGTTCATAGTGCTAGTCATGGTGTTTTTATGTATGCCCTGGCTAGTTTTTTTTCCTCTAGAACCACAAACCGAATTATGTTGTTGAAAGTTTTTTGTTTTTTGCACGATTATTTAAGATTTAATTTTATAATTTCAAAAGCAACTGATACTTTTGCTAATTTTTTTTCTGCTTTTTCTAATTTTTGTTTGTGGCCAGTATCTGTCCAATCATGTGCAACTTCATCTATAAATTTTTCCATAATATCTACAGCTTCATTTACCGTATTTACTACTTCAGATTCTTCGTATTGTTCTTTCAAAGTATTCCATAAGGTTTCGTTGTATTCTTTTTCAGCTTTTTTATTTTTCTTTTTACGTCTTGTTATTTTCATAATTCCATATTTTTCAAAATGTGAGATATAACAGAAACTGTAAAGCCATTACCTAGCATTTTGAACCTTTGTGTTTTAGAAACACAGTTTGTGTAATTATCTGGAACCGTTTGAAGGCGCTCACATTCTATTGGCAATAATTTTCTCCAAGATAGTTTTTCTTCGCTTACAGCTACGTTATCTTTTTCTACTGAACTTAAAGCATTACTTTTTTCATCCTTTCTTAACTCTAACATTTGTTTTGGTTTTGTTTCTTTCCATTTAACTCGTTGTCCTTCATCATCATAGGATCTAGCTCTCCAAGCACCAGACAGTACTTTAGGCTCTCTATTGCCACCTTGCATAGTATTTAATGTAGGCGACTTACCCTCTGGCGAATAAACTCTTTTTAGTATGTCATGTCCTTTTATGTCTGTAGCAATACCCACTTGTTTAGGTTTAGTTTCAACTAAAGTATTTCCAACTCCAGCAGTACCGCCAGACTGTGCGGACAAAGAAGATGATTTTCCATTTTGAGAATAAATGCGATTACCTTGTCCACCATTTTTAATTTTGCCAACTTGTTTTGGCTCTTTCAAAGCAAAAAGACTATCGGTTGATTGTTTGTGTTGATTTGCAAGTAAGGCACCGCTTTTTTCTTGATTCGGTTGGAAAGCTCTTGATCTAGGATTGTTTGTCAATCTATCATTTAATTTGTCAGATATTTCTACATCTTTTTTTATCCAACTCTGAATTTGTCCTTTGTACATAGTCGCTGTCAAAGTCTTAGATTTACCAACATCAATATGTCTTACTAGGTTAGCTCTTGGTTCACCATCGAAATGATTTTGTAAGTATTGTGGCACTTCTTCTTGCCATTCTTCTTCCTTAACTAAAATATCTTTTAAAACTATTCCTTGATCCTTTGGCTGTTCAACATTTGGTATGTTAGTCCAATACAACCTGAGCCTATTTTGAGCTGATACAAGAGCAGAATTAATTAGGATAGGCTTTATCTTACCCTCAAATAAATCTTCTCCCTGGAAGTCTGGATAACAAGCAGAAACCTGATCTGTAATAACGTCTTGAAACTGTTGTTTCATTCTTACATTTTCTAACAAAAAGTATTTTGGTTTTATTTCTTTTAATATTCTTATGAACTCAAAAAATAATGCAGACCTTGGATCGTCAAAGGCCAACTGCTTTCCAGCAAAACTAAAACCTTGACATGGAGAACCGCAAGTTATTAAGTCAATATCTTTATAATTCTTAGGATCTACGTTACACACATCTCCGATTTGAATGGTATTTGGAAAGTTTTTTTGAGTTACTTGGATAGCGTATTTATCTATTTCACTTGCGTAATAAGTATCTACTTCAATACCACATTGTTGTAGAGCTAACTGAGTACAACTCATACCGTCAAACAAACTTAATACTTTAATCCCCATTGGTTCTCGTATAGTAAATTGTAAAAGATTTGGTAGTTTTGTTAGTAATTTTTTTGATCAAACAATTTGGCGACAAAGACTTAACCTTTTCAAAAGCATCATCAAAAGAAACACAATTAGAAGCTTCAATAGTTTTTACAGCGTCTCCTTGTTGAACTTCTGCTAGATAGTCTTGTCTAACTTCTAAGCTCATCTTGAATATTAAGTATATGTTTTGATCTTGCTATTGGATCTGCAATATACATGCGATAGATGCAATCGTCTTTATGGTCATAACCTAATATAACCTCCCCTTCAATTCTGTAATAAGCGATCATTTATTCTCCTTTTTTCTACGTGTTTCTGTAATCTCTGTAAAGTTTTTTTAGTTAGTTTACCAGCATGTCTTATTTTTGTGTTAGTCATATACTTCTCCAAACACAATCCAAACATCTATATTAGCTAACAAAAATATCAAAGTTGCAGATAACAATAATATTATAAAATCTTTTGCTGTTAATTTCATAAGCTGACTATTCCAGTCGCTATATTCCAAGAAAGTATTAGCAATCCTATTAAGATACATATTCCCAAAGCTATAGCCCACTTATCTTCTCTCATTATCTTCCTTTTCTTCTGCAAATAAATAAACTTTTTTGTTGTTGTAGCAAAGGTTTTTAAATCTTTCTACATCTTCTAAATCTTTTACTGTTAAATAAATCATAGTAGAATTCATTAAATCGCCTTTTCTTATGTCTAATTCTACTTCTATAAAATTATTTTTATTGACTTTTATTATTTCCATTTTCTTCTAATTTTTTTATTGAATTTAAGTAATTTATTTTTGCTTCTTCTTCCATAAGTTTTATTTTTCCTATACCAATTATATGGTGGTAATTATTAAGCCAATAAGTTTCTATTATATGCCCGATAGCATCGTTTCTTTTGTTAGTATCTAACAATCTTTTTACTTGCTCTACAATCTCTGTCTGAAATTTTGTAAGCGTAATATTTCTATAGGGTTTCTTTCTCATTTGTCAGGAAAGTATTTACGTTTTACGTCTGTAGCCATTATGAAAGTATCTAAGCCTTCTAAAGCCTGGTCGAATATAGGTTCTGCATAATCGCCCACTTCATCTAAAAAAGCTTGTCTGCATTCTTTAATAGATTTGAACTTTCCTTGTCGATAAGCTTCAAAATAATCTCCAGCCTTTACTTCTAAATCAATAACAACATCTTTAAACTTACTCATTTTTTTACTAACCTCAATTTGTTTTTTTGTTCAATTTGCTGTACTTGATGTTCATGGTTGAGTCTTTCAAACACCATAAGTTGCCTATCGGTTATTCTTTGGTGGTGTTCCATACATGTAGTCCAAATTTCCCAAATTGATTTCATGGCCCTTGGATCATATTGATTTTTTTCTTTTACCGATTTGGTAATTTTTTCACATCTAACTAATTGCCTTACCAATTCTTTTAACTCTTCTTCAAATGTTTGCATTACTGTCCTCTCTGAGCTTAATTTCTACAAGATTAGGAGAATTGTGGATCATAGGCTCTTCGCCCTTCATAACGTCTCTATATAGCCCTAAAGTGCCTTCTAGAGCTATCCACCCAGCTACTAAATCTTTTTCAGACATTTTGAAGATTTTACTAGCATAAGGTTTCTTTTTTTCTTGTGCGACAAAGTAAAAACCTTCTACCTTAAATCCCGCTTTTTCATAACCTCTTTTGTACCAAGAAGCTTGTAAATCATAGCCGTACTTACGAACCGAGCTAGTAAATCCTCTTGGCGAACAATCCATTGTAGTTTTGTAATCGACAATAATTATGTTCTTTTCTGAATACGGTTGGCCTATTGGATGTCTAATAACATCTGATCTTAATTTACAAAGTGTTTCTCCTTCATACCAATAGAATGATGCTTCGTATGGACTTTCAAATATAGAAGGATAATCTAGCTCATTTGGATTAAGATACTTACTCGCTTCTGGTATAAGTGCTTCTTCCATAGCAAAAATATCATCCTTTTGTTGATTATTGATAACGGTATAACCCCTTTGCTCATAGTCCGCTTTTAGCGACTTATTAGCGCTTGTATAGGGAGATCCGACTATAACTGCAATATCTTTATCAAAAGCTTCTTGACCTTCGACAATAAGGGCATGAGCTGCCGTACCAAATCTTAGGGCTGGCGTGTCCTCAATCTCTTCATATAAGGCGTGTACTTGACTATCCATAAACTTTCTTATGGTTGATGAACTTACGCCTGGGCTGTTGTGATAAAAGCTATTGGTTAGCTTTGGAAAGTAATATGCTTCGTTTAAAACATAATTCTTATGCGGTTCTAATATTTCAGGCAGACTTTGCATGTGGTTCCTCCTCTTT
>TARA_R100000426_G_scaffold7552_3_pt1 | contig 10600 bp, 13 predicted proteins | sample TARA_R100000426 | Tara Oceans TARA_R100000426 (sample SAMEA2620421) | marine metagenome | biome: marine biome (ENVO:00000447); feature: surface water layer (ENVO:00002042); material: "saline water (ENVO:00002010), including plankton (ENVO:xxxxxxxx)" | depth 5 m
TTTATGACTTTGATGGCGGAGTAACAACAACAATTGCTACAATTGAAAGAAACTATACTTCATTACTAAAGGTTGTTTCTAGTAACGATGAACTACAAAACATGAAAGCAAATGATTTGATTAAGAACGGAACATACGATGATGCAGACACAACAAATGGTGTGGCAGAAGTTTCTACTCTATTCGGTAACAGTGATAGAGCCGCTAACGCTTCTACTTTCATGAATGCGGTTGTAAATGATGGAACTTACTCAGCAAGTGGCCAAAGGTCTCTGACTCTAAGTTTGATTAACCAAACTCTAAGAGAAATTCGACAAAACGGTGGTTCTCCAAAGGTTATACTAACTGGATATGATACTCTACAAACATTGAGTGATTTGCTACAAGCACAAGAAAGATTCATGGATGGTAAAGAAATTGTGCCAACCGTAAATGGTGTTCGTGGTGTAAAGGGTCAAGAAGTCGGATTTAGAGTTTCTACTTATTACGATATTCCACTAATTCCTGTTGCGGCTATGCCATCAACAAAGCACCACTCTCTATCTACTGGACTTTCTGATATGTTGATTCTAGATACTGACCATTTGTGGTTATCAGTTATGAAACCAACTCAATACTTTGAGGATGGTATTAGTAACGGAAACCCATTCGGTGTTGGAACTCTAGGAAACCAAGCACTTTACCGAACTATTGGTGAGGTTGGTTGTTCATACTTTAGAGGACAGGGTAAGATTACAAATCTACTTTGAGGTGGTTTAAGTGACTAATACTGTAACACTTTTACCCGACCATAAGGGATTTAGTAAGCCTAGAGCCGTTGGTGATGAATACATAGCATTGGGTAGCGTAGCCATTTCTTCTTACAGAACAGGAACAACCGCTACTGCGGCAAGTCAAACTATTACTGCCGCTTTACAAACTTACACAAGAGATGCGGGTAGTTATTTGGATGATGGATTTGTTGTTGGCGACCATGTTGTTGTAGAAGGTTCAGCCGCAAATAACAATGACGATGTTATTAAAATAACTGCGCTATCCGCTACTGGTTTAACTACTGCTCAAACAGTTACAGCCGATACTGGTGGAGGAAATGAAAAGTTTACTCATGCAGGTGAAAAAATCTTAGCATCTAGTTTTGGATTAGACACTATAACTTCTGTTGAATTAGTGGGTCAATCTGACCACGACTGCCACTACATTATAGGAGATATCTCTGCGGATAAGACTTTCTTTTACCTTTATGCATATACCACAGGTTCAGCCGCTTTGTTGTCGGCTTCTCTACAATCCGGTGATTTGGGAACTGTAAAACTAAAGGTCTTTGGAAACCTTTGAGGTGATTTATTGCCTACTGTTATACTAACAGAAAAAGCAGAAATACAAAAAAAGAACTTAGCGGGTGTATTGATAACAAAAGATACACCCGTTGAGTTTCCTTTGAGGTCTGCAATATCTATGTTGGGACACCCAGACTTTATGTTTACATTTACTAAAGAAGATGAAAAAGCCATACTTGACTTAGAAGAGGCTAAACTAAAAGTGGCCGCTTTTGAGACCAAACAAGCGATAAAGACCCATCAAGATTTAGTGGATTTGCTAATACCAAAGACTGTAAAAAAGACTAGAAATACCAAACCTAAGTCTACAAAACCTAAAACTACTAAGGCAAAAACTCCAAAAAAGGAGTAGATTGACTTAGGAAAGTTATAATAGGTATTGTAACTAACGCTGTTTGAGGAGATATTATGCCTAGCGGTGGTTGTAGAACAAGTGGAGTTTTGACTGCATCGGCAACTGTTTTTACTGGCAGTTGCAGATTAGTCTCTATTCATGTTTGTGAAGTAGGTGGTAGCACAGCAGAAGTAAAAGTATTTGATGGAACTAGTAACTCCGGAAAAGAAATAGCGAGATTAAAACTATCTTCGGGACAAACGATAGAGTTTGATATGCATTCTGTTCTTTGTGAAAATGGATTATTTTTCGAGGAAGTAAGTGGTGCAGTGGCTTGTTCTATTGAGTTCTCATGAGGTTTTACAATGGCAGTTTTAAATCAAGATACTAGATTAGTAATGACTATACTTTTTGTTGGAGCAGTAAGTGGGGCTAATGTCTTTGCTTATGCTAAAATAGGAACTGGTTTTCCCTATGGTGCTTTAGCACATTCTGTATTATTTGGACTAGGAACAATAGGAGCAATTATGGTAATGAAGGCTTTGTTTGATTTAGCCCTAAATGACAAGATAGAAATTTGGCTACTAGATAGAAAAATTTCTGCGTTTTGGGAAAGAAAGGCTAGAGATGACCAACAGAGAAGAAAGATGGCTGAAAGCGCAAAGCAATATAATACTAGTTTTACCTATTCAGCAAATCAGAATGAAAACGATGAAAATACCGTTAGTAATGAGTTTTTAGCAGTCCTTCAATGAGGGGTGGCTAAATGGTTCTCGGAGATATAATGGGTTTTTCTGATTCTGACTACGCCTATAATCAATCTAGAGCGCATTCAGCAGACATTTTCTTTTTGAAAATGAGAGCATGGTTTTGGGGAGGCTTTTCTACTTTGTCTATGTTCTTAATTGGTAATATTATGGGAGTCTTTGACATTAATATAATGGGTTGGATTATAGAGAGGGTTAAAGATATTTGGAGTCATTAATATGTGGAAAAATATTCTTAAAAACTATGTTTCTATTGCTAACCAATTGTTAAAAGATTTAGAATATTTTAAACCTAAAATAGTGGGTTCGGTTGGTAAAAAGGAAAACCCAAAAGACATTGATTTGTTGTTTCCTTTAGATGTAGATTGGGATAAACTAAATAAAAAATTAAATGAGTTAGGTTGGAAATTGAGATATGCGGATGAGGATGAGTTCAACGGTGAGATTTTTTGGAACTATGAAAAACAAATAGATGGAGATTTTGTAGGTTTAGATGTATTTATAGGTGAATAATATGTCAATAATGACAGGCTTTGCCATACTAGTTGGTGAAGCCATAATAGGTTTTTACAAAAAAATTCATGCAATAAACTTTGGTGTTTATGGCGCTACTATGGTTGGTAAAACAACCCTAAGTCATCAATTAAGAACTAGAGGAGAAGTTCCTCAGATAAATGAAAGAACGGTGGGATTGCATAGGGCTTCTAGAAAAACGATAAAATTAGACGGAGATTCGCATACAATAAAGAGTGCTGATATTGGAGGAGAAGCCATCTACTGGAAAGAATGGGTAAAAGATATGCAAACTCGTAGAGTAAAATATGTTATATTCATGGTAGACCATAGGCATTTAGATAATCCTTCTAATTTAGACCATCAAGTTGCTTGGAAATTTCTAGTAGATACTATTACTGCTAGTCGTTGGCCTACCGGAAGAAAGAAAAAAGATTCTGATTATCCAATGGCAGTTGCTATTTGGGCTAATAAATATGACATTTGGGGAGATAAATATAAAAGTGAAAAGCCGATAGATAAACATGAGATATTCGAGCCGTTCTCTTATGGTATGAGGCAACTTAATGATAAGGGAATACCTTGTTTCAAATATATTGTATCAGCAAAATCAGACCCTGAAATGGTGTATAAAGGAATAACTACTATGATAAAGGATTATTGAGGAATAGAAGATGTATCAAAACCAGCAGATATTAGCACAGACGAATAATATGAATTTAGGTTTATCACCTATTAAACAGGCTAGAGCAAGTGGAGCAGTGACAGAATACCACTTTATGGCTATTAAGCCTAAAAAACAATTAGCAGAATTAACTGCTGTTTTAAAGGCAGAACCTAAGAAATTACTATTTTTAAAATATGGAAAGAAATTTAATCTCAAAGATAGATGTGTTGTATGTGGAATGCACCATATTTGGGAAGCGGGAGATTATCTTAGGCCACCTATTCCTCTAGATAAGGTAACAAAGGGTCGTCCATTAATGGGAACTTACTGCCCTAAACATGCTTCAATGTATATGCAACTAGAAATGCTACAACAGCAAATACTAGCAGATAAGCATGGCTTAGATTTCAAGGCATTTAAGCCTAAAATGCCTAAGATTTTAAAAAGCGGCCCAGTATCTAATCTAACAAAGGATGATATTGTAGCACTAACCGCAAACGGTTATTTAATAAAGCCACCAACTTTAGGAGATAACAGGTCAGCGACTAATGAAGCCGTAGAGATAATTGGAGAAATAAATATACTAACGGATAGATTGAATTATTTGATGATAAAAAAAGAAGTTAAAGTTGATGATATTAAGAAAGTAAAGGAAGAAATTAGTCAAGAAGTCGTAGAGGAATAAATATGGGAATATTAGGAACAAGTAACGGAACGGTTTTAGGGGCTGTTCAGCAAGGTCAGCAAAACAACTTCAAGTCAATGAACAACTTACTTTCTTTACAAGATAATCATGTAGAAGAATTTTTCCAATATCACGGAGAAATGTTTTTGACGGCTTTAGAACAAATGATGGAAGATGTCATAGAAAGAGTAGTTAGCCAAATGCTATCAAAACTAAAACTTACTTCTAATGGTAGTAATATTATAGTGAATGCAGATTGTCTTAGAGAATATGAGAAAATTACTCAAGAAAATATAGACTTAGACATTCAAAAACTCCTTAACTCCGCCATTAACACAGAGGTAGTAAATCAAAGAAAATTAGCAAAGCAACAATACTTAGAGTCTCAAGGGTTCAATGGTGGAGGACAAATGGCTCAACCTACCGCTACTGCCGCCATAGCAGGATTAACTGGCAATATGCAACAATATAATCAAATGCAGGGTGCTATGAATAATGGTAGTGGATATCCTATTCCACCTAGCGGAACAGATGGATATGGTAGACCATATTGGATAGATGCTCAAGGACAAATGAGTTATGAACCACCACAAAGCGGTTTAGGTTTAGGTAGTGCAATACAAAAAGGTGCGGCTTGGGCTAAATGGTTAATGTGAGTTGGTTAAATGGTTGCTTTTGAATACGATGGAGTAACTAGAAGATTTCCTGCCGCATCAGATTTTATTAGTGAACAGATGGAAAAATACATCTTAGGAACTAGTAAAGACGAGGGTTTCGTTGAACTCATTGAGCAGTCAATAAATTTAATAGAGGCAAGAGATAATGACCCTAAACAATTAACAGAACAACTAAAAGGTGTTTTTGAAGAATTGTTAGAGAATCCTCTTACTTTATACTTAAAATCTAACAGACAAGCATACAGTAGTTTTGTCAAGAGACGGCCTGAAAAAAGAAAAGAAGAAGATGAAAAAATGCTGGCAGAGGCGAGTCTTAAAAATATAGAAGAAGATAATCCTGAGTTTGATGAAAAATTAGTTGCTCAGTTAAGTGGAACAGTAGTCAGCGATGTTGCTAATGTAGGAGAACAAATTAGAAAGGATATTGTTGCGGTAATATCACAAGCAGATATGTCAGATGAAGAATTTGAAAGTGATTCTTTATCGTTAGGAATAGAGTCAGAAATAAGATTTAGAACTGCTAAAACTATAACGGGCGAAAAGAAATTAAGTTTTTCAAAAAGCAACAATAGGGGGTTTAAGAATGCACACTCTGTTATGACTTTTCCAACAGATGACGGTATGGAAGAACTAATTACAAAGGCACAAAACATAATTGTTAGATATACAGGTGCAGAAGTTACCTTCCTACCAAAGAGAGGAAAGGTTTTAATTGATAGTGCAATAGATAAAGAGGGGATTAAAAACGCAATTAAATTTTCTTCAATGAATAAATATATAGAAGATGGTGAGATTAAAGATGGCCTACAGTTTGATTACAAATTTATAGACGAACTTAATTTAAAATTAGAACAGTGGTTTGATAGGACAATTGGTGATGAATATTTTAACACTATGGTTCAAGACGGAACGCTCTATCAATTAATGGTGGAAGCCTCATTTGTTAGAGAACAAAAGAAAGAAAAAACATTAACAGAGAAAGTAAAAGAAACACTACCAGATGATGATGGTAAAATAAAAGATAAATATAGTAAATTTACTGCCTTAAAGTATAGAATACCAAAAGCGTTTGCTATTAATCTAAACTTTGATGTTACTGCGGAAGAAGAATATCCGTTGATACCTATGGAAGAATACAGAATACCCGATAGACTAAAGGGAGATAGTGAAGAAAATAAAAAGGCTAGGCAAAAAATCTACAATAAATTAAAAGAAGAGAGACAAAAAATAACTGCTCAATATAATGAATTAAGAGCCGCTACAACTGAAATAGAAGTAGATGGAAATAAATATTTGTTGATTTTTAGTGATAGTCCTGTCTACAAAAAGGCAGAAGAAGCATATGATAAGTTTGGGTTTGGTAACAATAAGATAAGAATGATAGTTCATAGTTTCTTTGATGAAAAATTTGAAATGATAAAAAAGGAAGGAACTGGTAAATTTAAAGATAAGGCTCTGTTTGATTCAGATTTCCAAGGCCAAGAAAGACTAAAGTATGCATATATAGATAGAAGAGACGAACCTATTACAGAAGCAGAAGCAAGACAAATAGAACAAGGTGACTTTAGAGTAGTGCAAGAAGAGTATGGAGAAGCATTTTCAGATTATATATTTTATAGAAAAGATAAGGTCAAACAAACCGATATCGGTAAATATGCTGATTTAGGCCTTAATGAAGAACAAAGGGCAGAGTTGTATTACAAATTTCTAACTGGGACTTTAGATGACCGAACAGAAGGGCAGAAGTTGTTAGAGGGTTTTTCAGATGCTACAAGAAGGCTAAGTTCACAAAGTTTGATGGGTCGGACTAAACAGGAAAGAGAGCGTGATAAACTAGACAGTAACATAAGTGGAGTCGGTAGAAGGCTTTACAAGCAAGACTTAGATGATATTAGCGTAGAGAAAAAAATGAAAACTAAGAGATGGATTAAACTCTATGAAACTAATAAGAAAGCGGCTCAAATATACATTCTTCTTCCTTTAGTTTCGGAAACTGCGGTTGTTGAGGGTTCTAAGATAATAGAAGGTAGTGAGTTCGGTAAAGATAAATATGAAGCAACAGCATTTACTGTTGAAGATTTAATGCAAGTAGAAGGCGATAAAAAAGATAAAGACGGTAATCCAATAATGGTAGATAATGAAGAAGATGTTTCAGTATTTTATAGCGTCTATCTTAAAAAATACACCTCTTTTAATCTAAGCCCACTAAGAGGAAGAGGACAAAATAAAGCCATGAGGGAACACTTAGATGACCTAAGTAATAGAATACTAGATATTAGAGAAACAATAGAGGGATATTGATGGGAACAACTGGATATCCAAGTGACTATTCTTTTGATGAGAAACTAAACGGTGTTGCTACATATACTGTAGCATTGGGTTTTTTTACAGGGGCTTATGATAAAGGCGTTGGATTTTATACTGACTTTGCCTCTGTAGCAGATATGTTACAAATAGCACACTTTACTGATACAACCTATCCTAGTAGAGCGCAAGTGGGTAAAATAATAAAAAGAATAGAAGGGACTGTTGATGAAACAACTAAGCGTTCTTATCGACCTATTATTACTAGAGATGAGTTTCATGATTTTCAATTTAAAAATCTACCAATGAATACTTACTACGGTGGGTATGTTGGTTTTATTCAGTTGCCTAAATTAAAAGTTAGAAAGATTGTATCTCTACAAGTTTGGCAAGGTAGCCATTATGAAGAATTAGCATCGGCTCAAGCACAAATAAGACTGTTAGAGAATCATACGGAAATAAAAATAATAACTCTTAAAACACCAAATAGCACTTATTCTTTTAATTTAGAATCCTCAAATAAAATAGTTACTACCTCTTCACCAAGACTATTAGATAGTGAATTCAACAATGCGTTTGGAATAAAGACTACTGTTAATGAAATTATTTCTTTAATTAATGAAGAAAAGCCTAGTAAAACTCAATCATTTACAAAGGCTAGAAACCACAAAGCACTACTAGATACAACTAATCAATTATCTATTTCTGATTTCTTTTACGCTTCAAAAGATAAAAGCAGTGGGAGTAATATCTTGATATCCTCTCTATTAGCAGGAGATGACGGTTCGGATTGTGTTGTTGAGATAACTACTCAACAGTCATGCACTACTACTTTATCTTCTGCAAATCTTACAGTTGAAGATTCTTCAAAACTTGCTGTTGGTATGACGGTAAGTGGAGCAGGTATAACAGGTAGTAAAACGATTAGTTCTATTACTGATGCTAATACCGTTGTCTTAGACAGTGGCTCAGGAATAACTGCTGGAACAAATACACTTAATTTTGTTTCAGTAAATCAAGATGTTCCTAGTGTATGTTCAGTATCTCGATTTACTGACAAAGAGGATGTTAGAAGGCTAGGAGATTTTTGGACTATTGCCGAAGAAGGAAGAATATTTTTCATGCAAGAGTATCCTTTCCATAGCAAGAATTCTATCATAGTAACTTATGAAGCAGGAGATAGTAGAGTCCCTGCACAAATACACGAAGCAACTACTAAATTAGTGGCGGCTGAAATATTAAGACATGATGACCAAAGCATATTGGTGACAGATACAGGGGCTAACATTTCAACTAAGGAAAAATATGATATTCTTAGAAAAGAGGCTATGGAAACCTTGAATGGAAAAAAGGATTTAGTTTATTTCTTGGATTGATTACTATGGCCTTCTACATTGATATGAAAGAAATTGATGAATTAATTAGAATACAGAAAGAAAGACAATTGGTGACGCAACAACTATCAGAGCAATTAGGTATTGATATCAGTTTTAGTGATGAAGAGGTTGCCAAATTTGCACAAGAAGAGATATTAAAAAAAGTCAATAATTCAATTAAAGAAGAGGTAGAAGCATGGATGAAGTCAGTATTATCGTAGAATTACTAACTGGAACTGATGCGGGGCAAAGTTCTTCTCGATGGAGTAGGGCTAGAGATGCTTTATCTTTAGATAATACTATAACAATACCTACTATAATTGATGTTAGGACTTTACAACCTAATAAGGGAAATAGATATGATATGAGTAACAGTGGTGGTGGGGCAACCATATTAGTCTTTGAAGATTCTCAAAGCATAGACTACCCAACAATTCATTACGATATTAGAAACGAAACTTATTCTTTTACTTTACATCTTAGGGTTATACATGACGAAAGAGCAAATAACAATCTAAATTATGGAAGAGATAGACTAAGAGATTTATATGCTATTTTAAAAAAAGTAATAGAGGATAATAGAAAAGGATTTACCGCAAGTGATGGCTCTAAGTTTAGTCAATTATTTTTAGGTTCTAGAACTGAGAGTAATGATAGGACAAAAAGATTATATGGATATAAAGTATCGCTTGAGGTAAAGAGATTTGGACTAAGCATCCCGTAGTAGTTTGTAAGTAAGTAGTGGGAGAGAGTTTGATATGGTAAAAAATACAGATATATTTTTAGGAAGTGGAGCAAGCATAACGAAAATACCGGAATTGGATATTTATTTTCCAATTCAAGAAACTAGTGGAACTGTAACTACGGTTACTGCTAACGGGTCTACTACTACCACAGTAGCAGATGTGGTATTTGGAGCAGATTTTTCTTTAGTAAATAACCTTTATGTCGGCTGTTTATTTAGAAAATATAGTTCGGGAAATGCTCTACAAACCACCCATAGGATTACTGCTAACACAGCAACTACAATCTCATTTACTCCCTCTGCTACTCTAAGTAGCGGTGACTATTTTGTAATAGACAATTATGGTGCGCCTTGTCCTGCTCCAAAAATTAATACTGATAAGAAAACACTCTTAGCCGATACTTGGTTGGGAATAGTAGAATCTTTGACCTTTCCAACAACGGAAGTGGAAATGAAACAAACAAATATTTCATTAGGTGGCAAAAGAAACTTTACTTATCAATACAAGGGAATAGAAACCGCAGGTGCGGCAGATATCAACCTTGTCGCTAATCAAGGAACATGGCTCTATTATTTCTTTGGTAAATGCACTAATGTAGATATTGGAAATGTAAATGCTAGTGATGTATTAGTTGAAGCAGGTCTTAGCGGTAGCAATCCTGCTAATAGGGCTGTTCCCGCTAGTGAGAATGGCATATACATTAATTATGATGATGTAGAAGAAACTGGGCCAATTTTTCATAGGTCAATTGGAACTGTCATGACTCCCTATGTTAATCCTGCTCAAGATACTGTTGCCGGACTACATATTGTAACTTTGCCTACTGTTGGAACAAATGGCAAAATTGAAGATGCAATAGAATATACCTTTGCAGAACAAGATGGAGATTTATTACCATCGTTTGCACTAGAACAAGTATTTAGTAAATTGGTAGACCATGATGGAGGAACTGATATCTATGAAACTGAAACAGCAGAAACAAATGAGTCATTTAACTTCGTTAAGATTGCTAGAGGATGTAGGGTCAATACTCTAACTATGACTGCTAACGAAAATGAAGAAGTAAAGATGACAGTTAATGCTAATACTAGAAATGTTCACAACCTAGAATCTAATGAAGAATATACAGCAAGAAGAGGCGTAGTAGACGAAACTAATTTCTTTAATTTTACAGCAACCCCCGAACTTAGAGAA
>TARA_R100000426_G_scaffold7552_1_pt1 | contig 10596 bp, 11 predicted proteins | sample TARA_R100000426 | Tara Oceans TARA_R100000426 (sample SAMEA2620421) | marine metagenome | biome: marine biome (ENVO:00000447); feature: surface water layer (ENVO:00002042); material: "saline water (ENVO:00002010), including plankton (ENVO:xxxxxxxx)" | depth 5 m
AGCGGCTTATGCTAGCGGTTATGTCAAGAAGAGTTGGCAAGATATGTTAAAGAAAGACCCAAAGAAAGGAACTGGTAAAAAACCAAAGGGTTCTGCTAGAAGGCTATATACAGATGAGAATCCAAAAGATACTGTTCCTGTAAAATTTAGAACAGCACAAGATGTAAGAGAAACCTTCTCAAGTTCTGCGTTTAAAGATAAATCTCACAAAAGACAATCACAAATAATTAATTTAGTAGAACAAAGAGCGAGAGTTGCGGCTAGAAGGGCTAAAGACCCCGAAGCAAAGAAGAGACTAAATTCGGCACATAAAGTAGCATTAGCAAGAAAAGAATCAAGTAAGCGAAAAACAAAGAGGATGAAAGCATGACATGGAAAGACATAATAAAACAAGACATAAAAGCAAAAATACTCGCTGAAATTAAAAAAGAAGGCGGGGCATTAGGTATGAAAAATCTAAAACAATTTGGTGAAGAAGCAGAAATAAAACGAGCCTTAGCCGAATTAGAAAAAGACGGTAAGATATTCATGCATAAAGATGGAGATATTTATACTCATAAACCAAAGTGATATAATGAATTGGATGGATATTCTCAAAAGAAAGTGGCAGGGAGAACTCGCCGCTAATAGAAAGAAATCCTTAGAGAGAACTCCATCAATAAAAATAAAGATACCTGAAATGAGTTATCCTAAGGAAGAAAAAGAAATACCCGAAGTTCTAAAGGTTATGAAAGAAAAGAAACTTGAACCAAAAGAAATGAAAGATGCTGATTTAAAGCCTGATATAGAGATGTTTAAAATCGTTGGAGAGAATAGGGATGACTATGAAGATTTTATGTTAGATGTGAATCACTACGCTATCACTGAAAAAATGAAGTATAAAAGACCTAGACCATTCCAAGTGAGTAATAAAATACCCACAACGAAAACAACAACTGATGATACTCCTGCTTTTCCTAGTGGTCACTCTATGCTAGCACATGGGCTAGAAAGAGTATTAGGTAGAAAGTTTCCAGAAAAGAAGAAACAATTAAAACAAATGGCTGATAGAATATCATTATCTAGAATACAGATGGGAAGCCACTATCCAAGCGATATAGAGGCGGGAAAAAAAATAGGATATATGTTAGGTGATGCTTATGAGTAATTGGATGGATATTCTCAAAAAGAAGAAAAAGCATCCTGCTCTTGCTAGAGCCGGAGTAAGTGGATTCAGCAAGCCAAAAAGAACTCCAAAGCACCCAAGTAAATCTCACATTGTTGTTGTAAAAGATGGTGATAAAGTAAAAACAATTAGGTTTGGACAACAAGGAGTAAAAACAAATCAAACCGCAGGACAGCGAAGGGCTTTCAAAAGTAGACATAAGAAGAATATTAAGAGGGGTAAAATGTCTGCGGCTTATTGGGCTGATAAAGTAAAATGGAGTCCTAGAAAAACAAAAGAAAAGAAAAATAAAAAGTGGCGAAAAGGAAGTTGAGCCAAAGATACTATAATGTGTAGTAGATTGAGAATGATTAGGGGTAAGTTATATGGTTGAGCAAAGACGATTCTCAATTAGGAATTTATTTAGAAGAACTACTCCTAAACCTGCTGATAGGCAAATCTACAATATAGGAATACAAGAGAGGCCAAATACCTATCATATGACTGCCCCTCTAATTTACCACATAGTAAATCAGTCGGTAATTGTTAGAACTTGTATTACTCAATTAAAGCAGGAGATATTTCGTAGAGGGTATGTTTGGGAAAAGGCATACGAGGCCATGTGTTTAAACTGTAAAAAGAAACACCAAAGGCCTGTCTCTGAATGTTCTAGATGTGGTAGTGAAAAACTAAAAGTTCCGGATGTAGACCAACTAAAATATGCAGAGGAGTTTATCGAGGGATATGTCAATAAATCGGAACAGTTGTTTATTGATGTGCTAAAACAATTAGAAGATGACCTAAATGTTATGGATGACGCTTACATCGTATTGGTAAAAGAATACTTTTTAGATGGTAATGGCGATATTAGAATGCATCGAATCAAAGAAGTATATCGTGGCGACCCTGCAACAATGTATATCTATACCGATGAATATGGAGAAAGAGGAAATACTGCTTTTACTTGTGTTAATCATAGAGAATTTTTCTCAAAGGACGCTCATGTTCCTTGTGAACAATGTGGTGCTAAGACATTCCCTGTTCATTATGTTAATAGGGCAACTGGAGAAGAACAGTATTTCTTGAAAGGAGAAGTATTACATTTTAGTAAATATAGTCCATCTAGATTATATGGTCAATCTCCTATTGTTACTTTATTTAATAATATAATGACTCTTATTGCTATGGAGAACTATGTTAATTCATCTTACACTAAGAGCCGTATGCCTAGAGGATTATTAGCAGTTCAAACTAGAAACATGGACTCCATGCAATCTTTTTGGAAAGCCGTAAAAGAAAAGATGGAACAAGACCCTCACTTTATTCCTATTATGGGAATAGAAGCAGAAGGTAAAGGTTCTGTAGAATGGATTAAATTTATGGATAGTCTAAAAGAAATGGAATATGTTTCTGTTAAGGATGATTTGAGAGATAGAATTTCTGCTTTCTTTGGAGTTAGTAAAGTGTTTATGGCAGATAATACTACTAGTGGTGGATTGAATAATGAAGGTATGCAGATATTAGTAACTAATAGAGCCGTTCAAATGGCACAGAATGTTTACAACAATTATGTATTTCCGTTTTTAGTTAAGCAATTTGGCATTACTGACTGGAATTTAAAACTACCACCGAGCGAAGAAGAAGATGAAATAGCAGTATTAAGAAAAAGAGAAATCGAAGTTAATATTGCGGCTTCTACTAAGAATCTAGGCTTTGAAGTTGAAATGGATGAGGATGGAAACTTTACTTTCAAAAAGCCCGAACCTGTTGAAGAACCTCCACAAGAAGGTTCTAGTGAGGATAAAGTCGAACTAGACCCTTATGCGGGAACTAATATTGATGCAAGCCAATTGGGACAAATGCAAGAACAACAACTACAAGGTTCAAAGAAACAAGAAAATCCAGCAACCACAAGAAATAAACCTTCTATGAGTGTAGGGCCGGATAAGCGACTAACGGGATTACCCGAAGATGCTGGCAATCAAAATGTAGATAGAAGAAGTGAGAGGAGAATACCATGACCGAAGATAATAGACAAAAAGAAATAAGACTAAGAAAAGAGTTGGCACAGGTAAGAGCCGCTAATAACAACGAAAGTAGAAAGACTACTAAAAATAGAGATTTTAGTGTAGGACTTCCAAAAGACACTACACCAAAACCAAGGCCTAGTAGTGCGGATATCCCCGATGTGATAACTCTTCCACCTAAACAGAGAGGAAAAAAAGAAAATATTCCATTCTAAGGTGATTAAATGACTTTGTTTTTCAAACAGGAAGATGAGGATGATGACTTCATACCTGACGAAATAGCAAGAGACTTAGAAGAAGATAAAAAATTACAAGAAGATTTTAGTGAGGGACTCGACCCTTTAGAAGATAGAACTAAACAAACTGAGGTAGAGGAAGCGGCTGAAAGGCTAAAAACCGATATGGCTAAAAAGCGGAGAAGAAAACCTGCTAGAGATATTAGAGTTCTTAATCAATATCTACAAGACATGAAAAATATAAAAGAAAGAGGAACAGTAGAAGATGGCGTTTATGATACAATGTCTAGAAATACTTTCAAGAAAATAAGTAAGGCCAACATAAATATCATTATCGACAAATTGGTATTTTTACAGAGTAGAAGAAATCTTTTGATGGAGCAACCTTATGAAGAATTTATTATTAATGGAAAGTTTAGATTGGGGGAAGGAGATAGTTCTGAATTAGTAGATGTTAAAAAACTACAACGGGAATATGCCGAACTAGGTGCAGACGAAGATTTTCTAACTTTTTTACAGGGGCTATATACTAGAAGATTTAGCGGTGAAATACCCCCTTCTTTAATTGATAAACCTAAAAGTAGACAACAACTGAATAGACTGCTTAGTTCCATAGTTATTGGCGACCCTACCGGTGGAATAGTTAGACAAAGGGAAATACAACAGGACATGCTTAATTCATTAAATAGAAGCATGTTTGCTTTTAGTGAACTTATGAGTGCTAAAGAATTACTAACTAAACAGATTGATGATTTGGATACTTTAAAGGATGCTGACTTAGAAATACTAATTGAAAGAAGAATGAAGGCTCTGACCTTAGCCTATTCTACTGTTCAAAGAAAAGTTGCTGAATATGTGGCGCAGAGACTACCGGATATTACTTCCGATGAGGATAGAACACCATTAAAACCGTTTAAGGGAGTAGGAGACACAAAAACACCATCCTTAGAAGAGAGAAAAAAAGAAATAGAAAACGATTTATCTTTAACTTATAATCAGTTTAAGGCTGATGGTGAGAAAAGAAGAAAAGAGCAAATAAAAGGCTTAGATGCTACTTATGAACGAAATAAAAAGAATGCTGATGACACTGAAAAAGATGAAGAGGGTAAAACAGACCTTGACAAATTAACAGAAAGGTATAATGAAAGAAAGGAATTTATAAATACATACTTTTCTGATTTTACTTCTAACAATCCTGAAGAACAACAGGGTGCTTTTAGTGAGGATGCTTATGATAAAAAAATAAAACAACTAAAAGATAGATTAAAAGATATAAATCAAGAAATCGAAGATGCGGCTAAGGTTAAAGAACAACAAGCAAGAACCTCAGCAGATATTGACGAACAAAGAAAAAAAGAAACTGCTAGATTAGAGAGATACAAAAGAGATGCCAAAAAAAGAAGGGAGTTGAGAAAATCAGACCCAAGACGACAGTTAGTTGAAGAGGCCGAAGGAGCAGTTAGAGTAAAATTAGGAGGCACTGCTAGAAGATTAACCAAAAAACAAATAGAAGATATGTTGGAAGAACTTCAGTCTGCACAGCCGGAAATATTACAGGAAGCAAGGAAAGACATTCAAAGAGAAATAGAGGGTCAGTTGAAAATAGAAAAAGAAAGACTTGCAGAAATAGAAACTAAATTAAAAACTGTAGAAAAATATAGGCCACTATTTCGTAACGCTAAGGGTCTAATTGGAGAATACACAGGAGACCAAGAGATATTCCAAGCCCAAGTGACTTTAGGTAACAAAGTAAAACTTGCCGCACAGGGAATAAAAGAAATAGACAGAATATTAAGACAACTAAACAAAGAAAACGAACAGTCTTTAGAAGAGTGGGTAGGAAACGCCGAAAAGAGTGTAAGTCTAGACCTGAATATGTATGGAAAGGTAGGAGCAGGAATAGGAGATACTACCCCTAAAGAAGTTAGACTTATTGGAGATTTAGTAGACAGAGTAAATACTAGATTTGATTCTTTACAGGAACAGATAAATATAGTTAAAAATATGTTAGACAAAAGGGATTGATAAAATGACATGGGATTATTATGAAGAAGGAAAAACATTCGATATATCTAAAGAAGAAAAGAAGTCTCAAAATATATTAGACTCTTTAAACCCTAAACAGAAAAAGAAATTAAAGAAAACATTACAAGCGGCTGAACCAACTGAATTTTTTGGCCAAGACTTTACTAAATTAGGTGATTTACTAGAGATGATTGACGGATTAGATTTTACTAAATCTGATAAGAAATTAAATAAAAAAGTAAAATCTATGGATGAAAGGAATATTGATATAGTCGCCACTGCTACGAAACTTCGTAAAGAGTATGAACTGCTTTATAGACAGATTAGAGATTTAATTTATCCAAAAAGAAAAGGTGAGAAAGATGAGTGAAGAAGAATCAATTAATAAAGAACTACTTGAAATAATAAAAGCCCTTACTGCTAAAATAGAAAACTTAGAAAAAACGGTTTACAATGACGATAATCTATTAATGAAATCCGGTTTTGTTGTTGTTGATAGCCCATCTCCTACGATGAAAGTAATAGATACTAAGGAAGAAGTAAGTGGCATGGAATGGAGCGAAATTCATAAAATGGTAGACAGTATGGGATGATATATATGCCGGAAAGAGTGACAAAGGAAGAAAGAGTTATTTCTATGACCATAGAGAAGGCCAAAGAAGTTAAAGAAATACTACATCAATCTCTTACAGATAATAATAGGCTTCCCTCTGAAGATAAAAATGAAGCAGTGAAAGTAAAAAGACCTAAAGCAAAAGAAGAGGAAAATGTTCCAGAAAGTCAAAAAGAAGGAACAAATGTAGGTTACGGCCAAGCCGGAGATACATATGAGTTCTAAAAGGCGGGTTTGTTTTGAAACTCGGCTCTTTAGAAAAGGATAAGCGTTCTTCGGTAGAGTTAGTAAAATTATTTGAGATATCTAGAGTTGCTTTCTTATCGGCTAATAGTGACCCTAAAGAATACGGTCACAAATGGAGAAAGGCTGTAGAGCAAGTTAGAGAATCTTATGATGAATTAGATGTAGCAGGCAGAGAATTAAAGAACTTTATAGAAAGGAATCTATTAGAACACCAAGATGTTAGTGACCCCACATCTCCTCAAGCAAGAGAACTTTATGAAGATATTAAACTTATTAGATATAAATCGGATGTCGTTATAGACCCATTTGCTAAAAGATTTGGAGAGGGTGTCTTAGAAGAGTTACTAGATAATCCTGAATCTATGGTTAAGTTTGTTCATTATGCTATCAGAGATAACACTCATGCGCTAGGAAAAGAAACTCTACAAATAAAAGATATGGAAGAGGATACTTTAACCGATGGATTAGCAGGACTAGATTTAGAACCGGATGATGTAGCACTATACATAATAGAAAACTATGGTGATGGTAAAGATTCTAAAAAAGTCAAATCCAAAGTTAAAGCCGCTATGGATATGTTAGAGTTAATTTACTTTTCACAACACAGTGAAGAAGATTGGGATGAACTTTTAGATATTGATATGAAGAAAGCAGAAAAAGCCCAAAGCGACTTTATTATTCCCAACAAACCAATGTATAGAATATTTGAGATAAATGATATGAACGAACTAAAAGGATTTAGTGGAGAATATATTGTTCAAGAAAAGTATGACGGTATGAGAATACAACTGCATAAGATAGACGGTAATGTAAAGATATACTCATATAATGAAAAGGATATTACTGAAAAGTGTAAAGACATAGTTAAAGAATTAAAAGCAAAACACTTCGGGGAGTGTATTTTAGATGCAGAATTGATTTTATTTGATGGTAAAGAAGCACTGCATCGGGCTGATACAATTGCTCATGTGTTTAAAAATAAATATCCTGAAGCCACTCTAAAAGCCCATGTCTTTGATATTATGAGACACGATTCTCAAATGTTATTAGAAGAAGAATTAGATAGTAGAATTAGGACTTTGTTTAATAATTATTCACAACACTCTTCTGATGTTCTACTTTTCCCCTCAAAGAAAGATACTCGATTTGCTGATTCAATTAAGGAGGTAGCAGAATACTCTAAAGACATAATGGATATTCCTACTGCGGAAGGAGTCATGATAAAAGACATTACTTCAATATATTATGTGGGAACTAAAAAGAATCCTAAGTGGGTCAAATGGAAGAAGTTTGTAGACTTAGATGTAGTAGTTCTTAGCAAAACTAAGACAAAAAGTGGCTTGCATTCTTATAGTGTAGGAGTTGGCCCAATATTAGATGATATACCTAATACTGTTGAAATAGATGATATAAGATATCTAAATGTAGGCAAAGCACTAAACACTAAGATAGCGGTTGATGTTGGGGATATTATTAGAGTAAAGGTAGATGAAGTTAAGAAAACGGCTAACGGTTACTCTTTATTTTCTGCTAAGGTAATCGAAGTTCCGGAAGTAGAATATCCGGATAAATTAGTTACTTTAGCCATGCTTGCTAAGGACACAAAGAAGTCTTTGAACTATGATGTTTCAGCATTGGAAAAAGGAATCAAGGTAACAGATTATGTTCATGGAGAAACTACTGCTATTCTCAAATACGATATGAATGGTTTTACCCTTTATGGCTTTGAAGAAAACAATTTAATGTCAAAGAATGCTTTAGCAGATTTAGATATGTGGAAAAGCAAGGCAATAGAAATAATGAAAACAAAACAGGGAGAACTCACTGCGGCTATTCATCAATTCCTAACTAAGAAGGGAGAGCAAACAACTCGACAACTACATGAATTCTTAGTAACTAATCATAGAAGTTTGTATCAAGATATACTAGATGCTAAACAAAACAAACTAAGAGATTGGGCTGTTCAACGAGAACCGATATTAGAAGGACAGAATAATAAAATAAAGGCAGACCCCGAATTTAAATTTGGTGCAGACGAAATTAAAAAATATGAAACACCTGAAAAATATAGAGAGGGTGAGTTCAAAATATCACTTAGAGAAGATAACAATATACAATTTTCAATTAGATTAAAAGATAAAAATTTACACTGGACTATTGAGATTGATGATGAAAAAGAACTGTTTGATTTATTTGGTGCGGCGGGCAAATACCCTGCTGAGGTGTCAGAAAATGTTCAAAACAAAAAAACCATTGATTACGGTAAGATAAAATTAGGAATACAAAGAAATGGATATCACGAATATTTCTTAGAAGGTAACAAATTTGAGACTAAGTTACATATTAGGTATTTACCTGTTGAAGATAAAAAGATGTGGCTAGCATGGACTGGATATAAACAAAAACCTGCCGATAAAGCCGGAGATGAAGGTATTTGGGATATTTACGAAGATAAATTTAATTCTGTAAAAATACCAAAATAAATGGAAAATACCGTGTTCTTTAAATAGTGAAAGTTTAAAATCATTAAAACGAGAGGTATGAGTTCTGCGGTGATAAGTAATAGAACCAACGACTTTAGCATCTTAAAAAGTAATCAAGACTTGATGATTGGAGGATATGCAAGCATAGAAATCGTGGATAAACAAAACGATTTAATTACACTAAAGGCTTTAGAAGAAGCAGTAGAGAAGTATATGCAAAATCCGAAGTTTAGAAATGTAATGACAAATCACTCAAATGTTCAAGTTGGAGAAGTAGTAAAATCATATCGAGATAAAACGGGGAGATTGTGGAAAACAGAAGTAGATGATGTTGGTTTCTTCGTAGTAATTAAGTTAAGAGATGATATAGAAAAAGCCAAAGAAATAGGAAGAGGCGTAAGAAAAGGTTCATTGAGGTCATTTAGCATAGGAGGACAGGCATTACAAAAAGTAAAGAAAAGTCATCCAGAGTTAGGAGATTACAATGAAATAAGCAAACTGGAATTGCATGAGGTAACAATTTGTGAAAAAGGAATAAATCCCGAAGCAAGATTTGATATTTTAAAGCAAGATAAACAGGTGAAAAATATGAGCAAGTTAGAAAAAGCATTGGCGGAACTTGACACTCTAATGGAGCAAGTCAATACGCTACGAAAAGAAGAAGCCGAAATGATGGACACTGAAATGATGGATGATGACAAAGAATCCATGAAAGAGTCTATGGAAGATGAGAATATGATGGAAAACATGGATGATGAAAAAGAATCTATGAAAGACATGGAAAGGATGAAGGACATGGAAAGAATGCAAGATGTCCCTACTGATGACATGGAAAGAGGTGCATATGGTGACAAAATGGCAGATAAAGCCTATGTTGCTACATTGGACGGAGCAGGTGTCGAAATTGGAGAACCTGCTGATAGAATTGTTATTGATAATGGCAATCCTAAGCCAAGTGGACTTCCTGTTGTTAAAGCATTTAACAATGATGAATTAGATACACTAAACCTTTCTAACCTAAATATTGAAAAAGCATATGAGTCTTATCGACAAGAGCAACTAGAAGAAATTGCTCTAAGTAACCTAGAAAAGCAATTTAGTGCAAGATTTAAAGCAGAAAAAGCAAACCGAGAAAACATTTTGGCAAAGTCACAATATGATGCTCAAGCCGAAATAGCATCTCTAAAAGATGAGTTTACTCAACTAAGAAAGTCTTTGACTGCTGAAAAAGAAACAATTCTAAAAGCACAAAAGGCGGCAGAAGAAGAACTCCCAAGTATGGAAGATTTGGCTGAAATGGATTGGTCAGAGATTCACAAAATGGTAGGAGGTTATTAAGATGACAGGATATATTAACACAATAGCAGATTTAGAAAGACAGACATACGGACTATCGGGCATTAGCGGTCAATTGCTAAAACAAAGTGGTGCAGTTCAAGCACTACATACTGGCCACGATACCACACTAGGCGTAGGAAGCGGAACTTCATCAATAGGAGATAGGTCTGCTTTGTATAACCGAGTATTTGGTCAAAAGGTTTGGTCAATGCTAAACAGAGAATGTAATGCACTTTCAGTTATTTCAAAGAGACCATATGTTTCAAGTGGTTGGAGAGTATTGGTAGAAAGACCTGCTGGTGGTAGCGGAAATTCACTATCTATTGACCTTGATTCTACAGCATCAAACTCTGATGCACTTATTGGAGCAAGTTCACTTAAAGCAGATTTAATTGGTGGTGTTCCTGAAAATGCTAAACTAGGAACTAATGCTGATGGTTTGTTTTCTATTGCACCAAAGTATTCTACACTATTTACAAGCCCA
>TARA_R100000426_G_scaffold32602_1_pt1 | contig 10586 bp, 3 predicted proteins | sample TARA_R100000426 | Tara Oceans TARA_R100000426 (sample SAMEA2620421) | marine metagenome | biome: marine biome (ENVO:00000447); feature: surface water layer (ENVO:00002042); material: "saline water (ENVO:00002010), including plankton (ENVO:xxxxxxxx)" | depth 5 m
GAAGTATGTTTTAAAGTATGGCAAGAGACCGCATTAAATTCTAAAGAGTGGCACATCAGCTTTTTCTCTAAGCAGAGGCACGACTGCAAGCCTCTTATCTCTTTCAGCCTCCAACTGTTTTAACAAGTCTGCTTTAACAAAAGGATTGATGTCTGTTCTTTCTAATATCGTATCTCTTCTTTCTCTCCATCGTTTCATATACCTTTCCAATGCTCTGACTTGACCCTTTACAGATATAACTCCTTGCATGGTGTTTTTGTAAGCAAGAAATTCATCTGTTCTTCCGTCTTCCCTTAACTTGTTCATGCTCTGAACAACTGTATCAACTTCATTTCTTAACTCATAAAACTGTTGTGATAATCCGCCTGCTGACCTATCTCCTATTCTTAAAACCCTTTTTAAGAAAGGGATACTTGTTGCGTTAGGTGGTGTTATCTCCTGTCCTGTGACAAGTCTTGTTGATATATCAGCGAGGTCTAAGACATAGCCTCCTAGCGTTCCTGTGTAGCCTCTGACGAGACTTTCAACCTTAATAGGTGACAATCCAAAGGTTTGAGCAATCTTCGTTATAAGGGCATTGGATGATGGTCTAACTTGTAATTCTTCTTCTAACTGTAATTGATAAAAAGGAACTATCTCTGACCTTGTGAAGCTATTAAAATTACTGGTATATTCTGCTAGTGGTTTTGCTATCTGTATGCCAAAGCCTTGTTGAAAGAACGGAACTTGTAGCGATGTTCCAAGTCCTCTAAGCACAGATTTAGCAGGGTCTTTTTCCACTTGCCTGCCTAATTGTTCATCTATAAATCTTTCAGGTAAAGCCTTAAATAATAATCCTACTTCAAATGGTATTGGTATTAATGCTCTACCTAATCCAGGAAGTGGTATTATCCAGTTATCATCTCTCTCCTCTCTTCTTGCACCTTTGTATTCATCAGTATCACTAACTAATGCATAGTAAATAGCAGTTATACCCATTAAAAAAGCACCCCTACTCAGTGCAGTCACAAATATTCTTTTCTGTAAATCATTTAAAGACTCTTGATCTCCTAGTTTTTCTACTGCTGAATAATTTCCAAAAGCACTTCTACCCAATACATCTAATCCCTGTATTCTTGCATTTAAAAATGGTATTGCTGAGGTAATTATATTGAATATAGGTGATAGTCCTCTGCGACCAAAGTTTATAATTTCTAAGGCTTGATATGCAGCCTCTGACTGTGCTTGAGCCTCAGTAGCACCATCAGCTTTTAGTTTGTTATAAACAGCATTATATACAGCCATACGAGTAGCACCATCAGATTGAGTAGTCCAAGCACCTAATCCATCCCATGCTTTATAAAATAAATTCTCTACTGTTCCAGCATTATTATTATCTAATCCAAGTTGTCGTTGCGATCTACGAATAAAGTCTCTTACGCTACCTTCATCATTTTGAAAATCATAACCACCAATAATTCCAAATCTTTCTAGTTCTGATATATCACCAAAAAAGTTTTTTAATGTGTCATATACAGGTTTAAAACCTTCATCAGTATCTATTGGTGCACCTGATGTCACAGCTACAGATAAAGTATCTCTTATTAAGTTTGCAGCCATAAATCCTGGGTCTCTAGTGACCATGTCTCTTAAAAATCCTGCAGGTTTAGCTAATATCATTCCAGCAAATCCTGTAGTATCTACACCACCTAGTCCTTGTATGCCTTCAAATAATAATGGATCATCTATTTGGTATAATTTTTTCTCTCCATTTTCAAAAACAAATCTTGTTTCCATAACAGCAGTCACATTAGCAGGCTCTATTTGTGTTGCTTTTACAAATATTTCTTGTACTTCACCATTTGCATCAACTACTTCTTTTCTAATATTACCTGCAGATACAGACATATCTTGTAATAATTTTGATACTCCATCATTTCTTAAAGATGCAGTCAATATAGATAAAGAGTTTCTTGCTATAGCCTCTAATGGATTCATATTAAACTCTTTTTCAGAGCCTTCTAATCTAATTGATAACGGATTATTAGGTAGTGAACCTCCTGCTATGTTAGGTGCTTGCACAGTATCGTCTATCATTTTTTTATAAAATGGATAATAGGCAGAATTTTCTTGCCATATAATTGCAGTGCCTCTCACATCTATACCAAACTTAGATACTTCTTCTCTAAATTTATCAAGATCATCTATTTCTCTTGCATCTTTTAATGCTTTCTTTAATTTATTTCTTTCTTTTTTACTTGTTTGACTATCAATTAAATCATTAAATCTACCTATCAATTCACTTCTATTAGATTTATCGGATAGTAAACCTTTATCTTTGGCAAACCCTATAAGTTGATTGTTCCATGCTTGATAATTTTCATATACTTCTACAACTTCAGGGTAGTTTGTTTCTATAAATTCAAGTTTTTCTTCAATCTTTTCTGTACTAAAAGGAACAGGGATAACTTTACCAGTAGAATCTATTTGTGTTTTTCTTTTTAAAGCACCATAAACACCAAAGATTGCCTCTTTATTTATACTAGGATCAGCAAATAAAGGTGCTGTGATTTGAGTTAATCCGCCAAAACCCTCTGAGCCATCTATAAAGTCATTAAACTTAGTTTTAATTTTAAATGGTATAACCTTGGTTATACTAGCCTCTCCCTCTATTTGAGATACTGGAACTCCTATATTTAACATTTGTTGAAATACACCTTTACTTTTATCTGATAATCTTATGGCTGATTCTGTACTAGTATCTGCATAAAGGTTTCTTTGTCTAACTAATTCATTTTTTTCTATTTCATTTCTATAAAACTTTACTATAGGGTCATACTTATCTACATACATTCTTCTTACATAACCCCAAAAGTCTCTTATGGCTTCTAGTTTTCTATCACCTGTAATTGCATCAATTAATCTTTTACCTGCTGAATCATCAGCACTACGATAAACTGCGTTAGCTTCGTTTTGTAATTCTTCAGGAATAGCACCATCCTTAAAAGGTATATCAGGTGGTTCAGCTTTTTTATCAGGAGTGCTGTTAAAATCTAAAGCTGATTTTAAAGCTACATCAGAGGCATTAGTATTGTAGGTAGGTATCTGACCATTAGGTGTAAGTTTAGCTAGCGTCTCTGCTTTTTCTGTAGCTTGTATAAGTTGTTTTTTTGCAGAAGTTGTAGGTGCATCAGCATATCTTTTAGCTCTAGCAAAAGCAGAAAATTCTTTAAATAAATTTTCAGGATTACTAGCTTTAGCTTGTATAAATTCTCTTTCAATAGTTTCTAGCTGTAATCTTTTTTGTAATTCTTTATCAATATTATATGTGCCATTATCTTTTAATTCTCTAATGCCAGCTATGGTATTAATTTCATCAAAAGTATTAAGATCAAAAATAGCATCTTGATCTCCAGCTAATGCTGTATATAAGGCATCCTCCCTATTATCTATAAGTTGTACAGCATCTAAAACATACACGCCATCTTCTGTGTTATACCAACCACCTGCAAATACTCTATCACCTGTGACTTTAGCTAAAGCAGTAATATTTTTTATAAACTCGTCAATAGTATTTTCACTTACTCTATTTTTTTCTAATCTAATTTCTCCTATTTTTTGAGATAATGGTGCAACTGAAATACCTTTAAGTTCTACATCAGGATTTAAAATATCTACAGTAAATCCTTCAGGGTTTTCTTTTATTACATCAATTAATCTTCTAGAAACACTTTCATAACTATCAGTTTTAGTTTGTATTTTTTGTGGTGGTGCTCTTGCTTCTGTTTTATCTGCAGGTTTATCAATCATAAATGCTTGGTCTGATAATCTTAGTAATCTAGATAAAGCATTATTTTGTTGAGGTTGTAATCCTAATGTTCTTCTTATTTCACGAACAAATTTTGTCCATAAAGAATCTCCTGTTTTAGGATTGTAGTCTGTATCCTCCATAAACTTTTGTACTTTTCTATTAGTTAAACCCCATGCTAATAACTCATCTGTGTTTTTTGTAGCATTGAATAAAACAGAATCAGTTTGTTCATCATAAACTTTATCCATGCCCTTGCCCTGAAACTCTATTTTATTTCTTCTACGCTTTATAGCTTTTCTAAGATTTTCTAAACGAGAATGTAAATTATCTTTGCCACCAAATCTTTTTGCTCTTCTTAATTCTGCTTGAGTTGCAGCATGAATACCCTCATGCAATAAAGTGTCAAAACTAACTTGATGTTTTTTACTGTCTCCCATTATTACTACAACAGGATTAATGTTAACTAGTTTTCCATCAGCATTTCTTTGTTTTTGACCTGTTTGACCAAAAGAAACACCATATATTGTTTGTTTGTTTTTTCTTATATATTTTAATATTTCTACTCTGCGGTCTGCAGTAGGGGCTGTAATATCACCATCTTTTTCATAAATAAAAAATTCAAAATTAAAATCTTTGCCTCTTTCAGAACGAGTTTTATTTCTAATAAAGTTTAATTTTTTTAATACTTTTTCAGCTATTATTTTATAATCTTTACTTGGTGCATTATTAACTAAAAAATTCATAACCTGTACCATGTCCATACCTTTTAAAGATTTTTTAAGGAATGCGTCTTCTTCTTTAGCCTCTTTTGCAGTCCTAGTATATTCATCATAAGGCTTTACTGTTTCTGTGGTTTGTGTATCTGTGGTTGTGGTAGGAGTTGTTGGAGTAGGAGTTGCGACTTGAACAGGATTTACTGGTCTTGGCACACTTACATTACCCATACCCTCAGGAACTAGGTCTGTCATAAATGCAAATGTATTATTTGCAGAAGTTGTAGCAATAACTGGTGTGCCTTCCTCTGTGCTTGTGTCAGGTTGGTTTACATCATCTACAGTAGTTTCTTCTTCTTGTTGTTTTAATTCTTCATCTATTTCAGGATTAGTTTTTCTTAGCTCGTCTAATATGCTAATTCTATCTACTTCTCTTAGAGTTCTAATTTGTCCTCTTTCTCTAATACCAACTCCACCATCTTCAATTCTAGTAAATAACTCATTAGCGTTATTTATGGATGACCTACGCATAGCTTGACCTATGCTAGCAAAAAAGTTTTTTATCTTTCCAAAGATACCCTCTACCTTTGGCACAGGATTAGGAGTAAAATTTCTTGCTCTAAATACATCTGCTATAGCTTCTTCTATATACATTTCATCTATAGCATCAGGACTTGTGCCTTCTAATGACCTCATGCGTTCTGCTCTATCTGTATTTACAGATTGACTTCTAGCATAAAAGGTTTTGTTTTTAAATTTAGGGTCATAAGTATCAGGAACTTTAGCCCTTTGTACATAGCCTCTTAAAAACTGATATTCTTTTTCAGTAAATAAATCTTTAGCTCTAAGAGCATTGATGATATTGCCATCAATCCTCTCCATAATTTTTTGTTCTATTTCTTGTTCTGTTAAATTACCATCAGGATTAATATTAGATAAAGCAACAAAAATTGTGTCTGTATTTGCGTCATACTCACTGGCTACATCTCTTGCTAATTTAGGGTCTTGAACTATAGTGCCATCAGGTTTTTCAACAAGTGTTTCAGTTGATAAAATATCATCACTGATAACAATACCTGTTTCTTTTAAGCCAACACCATCCAGCATCTTACGCACTTCTTGAGCAAATTTATTTTTTCTGCCCTCTTCAATAGCTTGAGCAAAATTCAACATTTTTGGAACTGCTTCAACAGGTGGTAAAAATCTTTGTTGTTTTATAGTTTCATCTTGAACTAACTGGTCAATAGTTTCTTGTGGTAATTTACCTTCACTTTGTAATCTTTGACCAAACTCCTCAGGTGTTTCATTAAAACCTTCTGCTCTTCTAGCCATTTCAAACTCAAAGTTATCAACTACTTTATATTTAGAGCCTATAGTTCTTACTATCCTGCCACTTTTAATTAAGTCAGAAAATAATTTTGGATCATTAAAATGTTGTTCTATTTCTTTTTTAGTAAGGGTTTGTTCTTTTGCTTTCATATTTGCAACAAATGTTGCTAAATCTTCTGCACTATAATTTCTTGCACGAAAATCAGGAAAAGTTGTTTTTTTATTAAAAGGTTCTAATGAGTTTATTCTTGCTAAAAATAATTTTTTTGCACCTTTGTTTCTTGTTTTTGTAATATTTTTAAACCCTGTGACTGCCAAAGAAAATTCTTCAACTGCAGGGTCATTAAAATCTAATTCTATATTCTTAGATTCTGCTATTTGTTTTATATATTTAGGGGTAGTATTTATTTCAGATTTATCGTTTTGAATAGATGATTTATTATCTTTTTGTGATTGTGCAAGAACTGCATTGGCTACATTGTCTAACATAGCATCAAAATCTTTAGGCTTTAAATATTTTCTAGCCTCTTCAAATGTATATGTTGCATTTATTTTTAATCCTGATTTAGCAAACATCTGTTTTTTCTTTGCAGGTGTGGCATTATCAGGCACTCTACTATCATAATTAAATAAAGAAGTTGCTTTTAGTCTTACTGCATTAGGGTCAAACATAGTTTGACCAGCTTCAAATGCTGCTTTGCTGTTAATCAGACCTAAATCATATAAGACATTATTTAGTTGAAATTCAAGATTTTTAGTAAATCTTCTATTATTTTCTTTATTTTTAAATTCGATTGCTTTAGTTTCTGTATTAAAAGTTTCTACTACAGGTTTATCTAAATTAGTAGAATCTATAACAGAAAAAGTTCCGTTAGCATTCTCAATAGTTGTTAAAGATGGAGATAGTATTTCTCCTTCAGGAATTTTAACTTCAGGTACAACAGAGGCTACTTTGGGTGTTATAACTTCTATTTCTCCCTGTTCGCTAGCTTTTTCAAACTTTTTAGAATTTATAAGATTATTTTTATTCTCTCTTAGTTGTTCTTCTTGCTCTCTATATTTAATATTTTCTACGCCACGCTTGGCTAATTTTGTGTTAAGAACCGCATCAAGAATACCACCAACAGTTGCACCAACTGCAAACTCTTCCACTATACTTTCTGCTATAGGTAATTTATCGCTGTACACACCTCTAGCAACTAAGTCTTGTAATGTAGATGCGGTAGCCTCTTGTACACCTTCAGCCAAACCACCAATCCCTATAGACTTTAATCTTTCTTTAGTATCAAAGTTTTTAAGAGTGCCTTTGGTTGTTCTGCGTAAAATATTAGATATGGGTATGACTTCTGTAGCACCTACACCTGCACCTAATACTTCTGATAAAATTTCTTGAAATGGATTAACAGTTTCACCAAACTCTTCTTTTGCTCTTTGTTGTGACTCTACTTGTCTAGCAATACCAGTAGGTGCTGCAATACCAAAAGGTATAGCAGTTGCTGTGCCTCTGCTTATTAAACCAGCACCCTTTGCAGCAGCAGAACCTACACCTCCCAATAAAAACGGAACAGTAGAACCTAAACCTCTAGCAACTGTAGATATAGGTCCTTGCGTATCATTAGCAAATATTGACTCTTCTGCTAAATATTTTTTTTTAGATTGTAGGTCTTGTATAAATTTACTATCGTTGCCTACATCAAATAATCCTGCAACACCTAAAGGTACATCCAATGTAGTTTGTAAAGCACCGCCAACTATATCTTTTGGAATATTTATTGCTTGTTCAAATATAGAAGATTTATCTATATCAAAACCATCATACATAGATTTAATTTGCTGACGCAATATTGCTCTATTTTCAGGCGTTATGGTGTCATCTATAGTTAAAATCCTATCATCAGGTAATTTTATTTTTTCTGCCATTTTAAATTATTGTATGCTTGCACCAGCAGGCAATCCTGTAGCTGTTAAATCTATTCCTCTTCTTTTCGCTATTTCTTGATTAATACTATCTAAGGTCATAGCAAGACCTCGAAGTTCATTTTCTTGACCACCTTCTTCTTTTAAATCTCGATAGCGTTTAGATAAAATTTCATAAGTATCATTTAATATCCTATCAGGCTCTAAAGCTATATCATTTCTAATTTTAGCTACTTGTGCTGCATAATATTCTGCTTGATTTTGTTCTAATGAAGTACCTTCTCTTTGTCTTTTACTTTCTGCAAAATTTACAATACCTGCACCTAAATCAGATAAGTTTTTACTACTTAAAATAAGACCGCCTAGCTGTATTAAATCTAAACCTTGAGATTGTTTTTGTTTTTTTTGTTTTTCCTCTAACTCAGATTGAGCTTTTTTTAACTGTAATCCTTGTAATTCTTTTTCAGTTTCTGTTAATTCTCTAGGAGGAATAGTAGGAGTAGTAGTAGTAGTAGGTGTGCTTGGTAAGTTTCTTACGCCAAGAGCTAATCCAGAAGGAATACCTACTGTTGCACTAGTTCTCATAGGGTCAAATACTCTAGGTGTAGTAATCGATGGTGGATTTTTACCTGCTAATATAGCTTTACCTGCAGGACTATCTGCTGCAAATTCTACACCTTTTCGACTCCTTACTACTGGAGTACCTTGTCTTGTAAATAATTTAGGAATATTTCTACCTGCAAGACCAGCACCTGTTCTTAATGCACCAATACCTAATCTAGTTGCACCAGCAACTAATCCTAAACCAGGTACAAAAGTTAAACCTAATAATGCTGCATTTATTGGGTCTATATTACCTTCATCATCTATAACACCAGTAAACTCTCCAATATTTCTAAAAGTTTGTCCTAAAGCTGTACTACTACCCTCTTGCATTTGAGTAATACCTCCGCCTTCCATCATCATAGTTGGTGCTACACCTTGTAAACCTGCAGGGGTAGCAGGAACATCTTCATTTGATGTAAGATTTGCAGTATTTACTGGCATAGCACCTTGAGAAAATTGCATAACTGTTTCATCTGCTACAGTCATTGTTGGTCTGTTTTGCATAGCTATTTGATTTTTAGTTATTCTTCTTAAATCTTCTCGTCTTTGTATTTCACCTAACACTGCATATTGAGGATAACGAGCATTACCTTGCTGTATCATATTTACAAGAGAGGCATCATCAAAACTCTCTAGTTCACGCATTCTACTTATAATACTCATCGACCACCTCCAAATCCTCTATAAAGACCTAGACCTCCCAAGCCTAGTCCTAATGCCTGTTGGAATAATCCTGGTTGTTGTTGAAAGGTACTCACAGTTCTCTGAGGGGTGACAGGGATACCTCTTAATATATTACTAAAGAAACCAAGTTGTTGTTGTGGGAATGCAGACTGTCTCATAAAGTCTTCATATCCCAAATCTAATCCTGCTTGCCTTAATGCTCTTTGTTGTGAACCTATACCTGATAATGCACCTATTCTTTGTAATGCAGATGCTTGTTCTGCCTCACCTAAACCTGCAAGTTGTTGTGCTGCAGATTGTCCAAATCTTTGTGATAACTCAAAAGCACTTTGACCAAACCTTTCTTGAGCTTGTCTAGCTGCCTCTTCTTGTTGTTGAGCAGTAAGACCAAGTCTTGCAGCTTGTTGTTTAGCCTGTTCACCAAATTGAAATGCTTGTTGTCCTAACATTTCTTCTCGTTGTCTTGCTTGTTCACCTAAACCAACTTGTTGTAAACCTAATTGTGCAGCACTTAAATCTGCTGCTCTTTCAGCACCTAACTGTCGTAATGCTGTATCAAAAGCTCTTTGACTTCCTCTAGCTTGTATATCACCTAATTGTTGACCTAAATTTCTTTCTCTTTCTGCCTGTAAAATAGCCTCACGATAGCCACCTAATCCACCTGCTTGAGTTGCTCTATCAGCTATTTGATCGCCTAATATTTCAGACTGTCTTCTAGCCTCTCTTTTTTCTATATCTACAACTTGTTGTTGAAACGGAGATATAAACCTTTGTAAGTTTTGTTCAAAACCTATTGGTTGATATTGTTGTGTAGGAACTTGTGCGGTATAGCCTGATGTTCTCACAGATGGATCATAACCTGCATCAAAAGTTCCAGCTTGATATTGAGATGTAATAGGAGAAGATAGACCAGTCAATATTTGTTCTGCTTGTCTAAATTGTCGTGGTGTTCCTGCTTGTGCAAAACCTCTAGTCATAGCTTGAGCACCTAATTCATCAGGTGAAAAGAATGCTAACCTTTGACCACGATATGGTTGATAACCCTGTAAAGACTCAGACTCTGCTCTACCTAAAAGCCTACGAAAATATGGCTCTACATAAGGCGGTAGAGATTCACTATAAACTGTTTGTTCTGCTGGTGCACTACTTCCTCCGCTACTTCCACCCATATTTACTCTCCTTGTTCAAATTTATATTCATAAAATCTAGAAGTTTCCTTCCAACCTTTTTCTTTTTTAATCCAATTCCAAAAACCTGCTCTACCTAAAGCCTCTATGCCATCGCATTTATTGTCTTTTGCCCAACGATACAAGGTATCAAAACCATCTTCTACCCAGTCTGCATATCTTTTACCTGCTATATGTTCTATATTTAACATGCGTAAACCACTAGGATAATCATGTAATTGTGTTATCGCTGTGCCTATTATATTTGTAGAGTCAGACTCAAATATAATCCAAAGACTACATCTATTTTCTAAACAACGCATATAAATATCATTAGGATAAACTCTACCACCTGATCTCTTACAAGAACGCAAAAGTATT
>TARA_R100000426_G_scaffold25555_3_pt1 | contig 10581 bp, 9 predicted proteins | sample TARA_R100000426 | Tara Oceans TARA_R100000426 (sample SAMEA2620421) | marine metagenome | biome: marine biome (ENVO:00000447); feature: surface water layer (ENVO:00002042); material: "saline water (ENVO:00002010), including plankton (ENVO:xxxxxxxx)" | depth 5 m
TGGTGAATCTGGATCAAGTCTATTGTAAGATGTTGCTTGAGGGTAAATAGGAAATCCAGAATTTGGGATGCTACCAGATGAATTTGCAGACACTTGTTTATTATGACCTGCCCACATATGAACTATAAATCCTTTGGTGTGATTTTGACCATAAGTTGCATTTGGACTATACTTGTTCCAAAACAACAATCGTGGTTTATAATCACGACCTTTATTACATCTTCCTTTTAAATTTACATCATTGTTACACTCCCAAAGTATTGCATTTTTTGCTGAATTTATAATTCTACCATCATCACTACTTACGCCTTCCATATCTCTATCTGAACCACATACAGTACCAGAAAAGAAAGGGTTTTCGTAAGCTGAAAGACCTTTCTCGAATGATGTATCTAAACTTTCTTCATAAGGAAAAACATCTGGTATAGCATTGAAATATTGTTCTCCCATAGCAGCAACTTTACCATCTTTACTATCTTCTTTATAATTAAATTGTATCTTTCTTTTCAAACCTGTTTTTAGTTCTTTATATTCTGATGTTTTACTTCTATCTAATTTATATGTCCAGTCAATTGCATTTGAAAAAGGTTGGTAAAAGTCATCAAAAGGTTCCATAGTAACTTGTCTACTTGTTTCATCTGTTGTAATTTTTAAATTAAAAGCATGTGCTATGCCTTTAATAAAATCTATCTGCCTATATTCAGAATTTATTAATTTTGATAAATCAAATTTTTGACCCCACTCTAAATAATCTGGATTAAATAAATACTGTATAGAACCATTGTTACCATCTAACTGGACATTATAAGCATAAAAAGTACCTGCTGCTGCAGGATGTTGTCTGTTATGATAAAATCTTATGTAAGGTAAAACTCTATCACCTTTGTTAAGCCATATTGTTTCATTAAAATCTACTTTTAATATTTTATTTTTACCTTCAAAACTACCACTACCTGATTGTAAAGCAAATTCATGTGGATTAAATTCATGTTCTTGATATGCAGGTGGACTTTGATATGACCAAATACTTTCACCTTTTGTTATTACTAATACACCTATTTGTACTTTTGTGTCATGTAAATGCCAAGAAGGGTCAGAAGCAGAGCCAGAATAAACTAAGTTGTTTATTGTTAGTTTTAGACCTTTAAACTTTATAGTGTAATACCCATATTCTGGCACATAAAAGTTACCATTACTATTTCTATATCCATATACTGTGTTGCCCCAGTCACTTACTGTAGAATGTGTGGGGTCACAGTTACCTATCTCTCCACAACCATAATTATCGATTGTTACTGTTGATGAATCTTCAATTTCAAAATAATGTAGTTTTGAAAAATTACCTGTTGGAGACTGACTAGAAAAAGTACCACTTATAGGGTATCTTACTTGTTGTACTGTTCCTTTTGCTATGTTTGAAGCTTGTAAAGGAATATTAGCAGAACCTAATCTTGCTTTAAAAGAATATCTATCTGTTCTTTCTGATGGGTTATTGTATTTTGCATTTGGAAGTAACCATACTAATTTCTTGAACATATCTGTGTTCATAAAGTTAGAATTTATTGTATAACCAATATTGTTAAATATTTTGTCGATAGTATTTTTTACCCATATTGCAGGTCTCCAATCTGATGTAGGTAAAGGTGTGCCATATGGATTTTGAAACTGATCGTAACCATAATATCCATTAAAACCTGTAGATGGAGTACCTGTATTTGCTATCCTTTCACTTTTTGTAAATAAAAATTGTACAGTAGCTGTACTTCCGCTAGGATTAAAATCACCATAACTTGTTATTGGCCATGTTATATGTGATGCGTTTGATTCACAATCTGTTTGTTCCCAACCTTTACTACCTTTTATTTCAAATACATTGCAATTTAATGGTGTGCCAGAATCAATATCTGTACCCCAATCTATTTCTGCTAAACTTTTTTCTTCTATGAGAGATGCCCAACTCATATTGTTGCCAAAAAAAACACAATCATAAAAAGATGCTTTAGTTCCATAACCTCCTGCACCTGTAACTTTCAAAAGACCATCTAAAGAGTATAAATTATTTACTAATATTCTACACTTTTTTAAAGTAGATAAGTTGGCATCAAAATTAGATTTACTATCGTAAAAGTTTTTTAATATTCTGTTGTTGTGCTTAGTAGCAGGTATTTTAAATGTTTTACTAAAAGTACCACTTGTTGAAGTAATTTTTTTTATATCTGAAATTTGAAAAGTCAAAGATAAAGGAAAGTCAACATGATTACCTACATCTAACTCACCTACAACACTTTGATCCCAAGAAACTTCTGTAAGTGGAAATGCTTTTACAAAAGACAAATAACCATTGAATCCATTACCACATAATATTCTAATTGCAACCTGTGAAGCATGACTACCACCTTGTGTCCATTCTATTGTATGTGTTCCTGCTGCAGTATTTAAGACTATATCTTCAAAACCTCCTGAAGCTGTAGGTATGTTTGAGTGTTGATATAATCTTAAAAAATTTGAGGTACCAGAAGTTGGAGTAGAGTTATAGCCAACTTTATATTCAAGTTTATATCTTCTGCCAACTTCAAAATATTTACCACTCGCTTTTGTGTTTCTTAATATTCTTTGATTAAATGGTAAAGTTGGACAAAAGTGTGCTTGATTTGCAGTAATAAACCACCCTCCACTTGGTGGACAAGAAGTGTAACCAACATTCCAACCTCCACCAGTAAAAGCAAACCCCTCATTTGTAAGCATTTGTGTTCCTGCTGCAGCACTTAAATTATAATCTAATACTTCTAATTTTATTGACATATTGAATTAATTTCTTTGTGTGTTTTGTGCAAATGAATATACAAACTCTATATTAAACTTTACTAGACCTTGACTTTGATCTACTGTTGTTATATCGCTGTTTGTTATTATTATTGGAATATATTCTCTTGAATTATTTCTTTGTTGAGGATTTGCTTGCTGATTAATTCTTGCTGCTTCTGTTTGTTTTTCTACCCAAACATTTGGTGATGTTATTATTTCTTCCAACCATTTTGCAACACGCTTTTGTAAAGGGTCTGTATATACACTAACTGCTCTTTCTGCATTTACATTCATTACTTCCCTTCCACCTTTATAGAAATCACCACCTCTCATTGTATTATTTATAAAGTCATCATAAGGTATAGAATTGCCTGATGTGTGAAAAAAACCTGCTTGATTCATTGTCATTCTTGGTTTTTTTCTATCTATTGTATCTTTTGAAACACTTAAACTCTCAACCACATCTCTTTTAGCTGTATATGAATCTATACCACCCATTCTATTTAACCAATGAAACCTAACATAATCTACTGGGAGATGACCTCTATTTGCTACAGGTTTTGAAAGATAATACGCTTGATTAGTTTCTTCTCTATCCATCTCATAGTAATATTTATCAGTAAGCTGATCTAAAGTTCCATCTGGTCTTTTACCCTCTAAATGACAGCTATAAAGAACAGTTGTTGAAGTTATTTGATTTGTTAAAGCACCACCACTATCATTTTTACCATTAGCATTGATATAAATAGGAGATATATTTTGTATTTGATTTACATACAAAGAATCTGTACTATAAACGCCACCATAATTGTGTGTACCTCCACTATAAATGCCCGTTAGTGTATCTGTAAAATCATCTACATAAACTACGTTTTGAGAAACATTACCTGCTGTAAAAGTTTCAATTTTCATTCTAAGTGTTTTATAACCTATGTTAATTCCATTTTCACGTCTATATGCATAAGCTAAGTGAAACTGCAAAAACTCTGCTGCTTCACTTGTTCTTACAGGTTTATTAAAAACATGATTTTCTTGATGTATAGTTGTTAAGCTAAAACTATGATTTGGACAGTTTGTCAAAAATCTAATAGCATTATTACTAGAAACAATATGTTGACCTATTGCAAACCAAGTGTTGTTAGATGTTCCTCTATAGTACCATCCATCTTCACCAATTGTTGGGGTAGAATTTATAAAATGAGCTAAACTACTAAAAATTCTCCATTTTGTTGTTTCATGTATAAAACCATTTGCATCTATGATGTCAAATGTACATCCTATTCTAATCATAACGTAAGAACCATTTTCGGTTACATTATATTCACTTATTGGATGACCACCTGCAGTAGGATTACCACTATTACCTGCAACTACATTATCTTGAACCTGCAACCCACCATTCATACCACCATACTTATAGCTTTTCCATGTTCCTTTATTGATTGGACATAAACAATAAGAAAGCTGATCTTGTACTAACTCACTATAATCTATAGTAAACCTATGACCTTGAGGTGCTGTACCTGTTTGATAATGTCTATTTGAAATATCTCTTGATTTTTTTATTTTACCAATAAGTTTCCAATACTGATAATCTGGTAAGGTTGATGAGGAAACAGAAGGATCTAATCCAAAACCTGTATTATGTGCATAACGTGGTGATCTTGATGCCCAAACATAAAAATTCACATTGACTACATCCCCATGTGTAGTTCCTGAAGAAATAAAACTATTACTTGCACTAGATTCTACTCCCTCTGTAACACTACCATCATTCTTATACCAAACCACACCAAATAATGCAGGTAAGTTTGCACTATAAAGTGAAGAAAAAGTAAAGTTTCTAAAAGCATATTTTGGATAATGTGTCCATTCAATATACATGTCTTGTAGTCTTTTAAAGTTTCCTGTATTCAAATATCCCATATCTTAATATATTTTATATTTTGTGTTTAAATAATTATTTATTTCACTTGCTTCTGCATCTGTTAATATTCTATTGTAAAATATCATTTCTGCTAAATTTGCTTTTGCAAACTTACACACATCAAATCCTGTTTCATTAAAAACTATACTGCTAGTCCAACCAGAAATATCATCACTTGTTGGTGCAGCATTGTTGATGCTCATTTTTAATATCGCATCTGTTCCATTAAAAGACACTCTAACTATAGCATAATCACTTATTGAATCTCCAATGTTAATAGTTCCTGTAGCTAAAGGTGTCCTATTATTGTTTACGTTAAAAAAATATCTGTTACCTTGAAACCCAAAAACAATAGCTGCTGAATTTGCTTGACTATAAGAAAACACTCTTTGTGTATTTACATCAGAAGTGTGTTGTTTTGCAACAAAGTAAGCTGTAAAACTATTTGTTGATAGTGGTGAATTAGATGTAGAAGTCATTTCATGACTTGAACCATTAAAGTTTATATATGCTTTATCGTTTGCACCATCATAACCATATCTTAATGGCTGTTTACTTGATGTTGATTGTGCTACATTACTGTTGTTTCCAGACTGATCTGCCCACGCACTAACTCTTTGCGTTGGTATATCAAATGTCACACCACTATCTGCTTTTAACCAAATCACTAGATTACTAAAGTCTGATGGGTAAACTGATACTGGTCTGAAACATTTTGTAAAAGCACTCATTGTAAATACAAATTTTATTTGTACTAATCTATCATTTGCCACTTCTTTTACTCTTTCTATCTCCAAACTTTCATCATTTAGGTATGCTTCTACTGTTACATCTTGATAAAATTTTAAAACCATATCAAACCATTCCATTGCTAAATCTTGCAAGTTATCCCATCTTTTTTGTAAGGTAACTACTGATTGTGCTGCTTGTGGGTATAAGTTGTAAAAATTTATTTCAAACTCGTACTCCTCTCTACCATCATATATTTCTGGTATTATAGATGCAGGAGGTTGTATAAGCATTAATGGATACTTAGTATCATGATCTTCATTAACATCTGACTCATAACCAAACTTAACATCACCATAAGTCCATTTGCTTTCAAAAACTGTTATTAAATCTGATAATCTTGTTATTGCCATTATTGTCCTAGTTGTATGTTATTTTTATTATGTATTTTTTCTTGAACAGCTATTTCATAATCATTTTTTGCACTTATCCAACTTAAATAAGTTAATACTTTGTACAAATCTGTTTTCTTCACGCTATCCACATTATTATGTCCATCTTTTTTAAATACTCCTTTTTCTGCTACCATATACAAACTATTTAACCAACCATAAGGTTTTATAAATTTATTGTATAATTCTACTGTTGAGACTCTGTTTTTTCCTCCACCTCCTTTGTTTCCCCCACCAAATACGTTTGGAAAGTCTTGGTTAATCTTACGCTTTGCAAAGTCAAAAAAAAACTGAACTCCCAAACTATATCCATTGTGAGTTCTTTAAACTTCTCTGTTTTGGAGGGTATTACATCATCATCATACTCCTCATCTATTTTTCTACACAATATTGCCATTTGTTCTGGTAAAACATCAAATCTACCATGCTTCATAATTTTTATTGTGCTTTCAAGGTGTGTTGACTCTATATAATCTCCAAACGTGCTTTTTTTAAGAAACTCTTTTGGAAAAAAATACGTATCACCATCAAACTCAAATCTATCTATACCTTTTGGTTTATATTCTTCTAATAGCTTTCCTACTGTAGAAACTGCTTGTGTTACACTTTCTATATCTAATTTTTGAAACATATTTACGTTTATGCCAGTAAGATATAAAAATATATCTCTATTCATTCTCAAAACATCCACCTCACTATGTTCTGCTTCTATAGGATTACCTTCTTCATCTTTTTCATTGTACTTACTAATAATAGCATATAAACCATACCACCACCTTAGAGTTATGTCCTTCCACTCTGTTGGTATCTCATAAGTTGTGTCTTGAATTTTTATTTCTACCATAATTAATTTTTAGTTAGATGTTCTTGTTGTATTTGTTTTATAAATTCTTCTTCTTCTAAATCATCTATTAGAATATCTGCCAAACTACCAGTAACATCTTCCGTTATTACTGTAACTTTTTCTAAATCACTTTTCACATCATTTGCGTTAATTTTGTTTTTTAAAGCTGTCAAGTAGCCAATACAAGAGTAAAAACTCATGTTTGGTATTAAGAAAAGAAATTCTTGCGTTACATCTTTGTTTTTTAACATTGTAGAGTGAAAACTGTTAGAATATGCGTAAACTGCACTTAAAATATCTAAAAAGTCTTTATATTTACCACTTTCTGCATTTTCTGTAGCAAAATACATAATTTTTTTAAGTCTAAGCAAATATTTCTCAATAACATCTTTATGCCTGTCATTTAAGTATTTTACCTCACTCATTTTCACTATTTTATTATAATTTTTCAAAACTTAGCAAAATTAGTAAACAAAGTATGAATTTTTTTCCTAATTTATAGATAAACTGCAAAAAATTAACTAAAAAAAACAATTTTACCATTATTACTCCAAATTTCTTTATTTATAGCCATAACTAAGCAATCTACCATATCATCATGCTTTGCAGATGGAAATTTAGTCAATTGATCTAAAAACTCTCTATTCCAATCACCATTTAATAAACTTACCCTACCACTTTCAAGTGATGCGCTAATATCTGCTACTCTAGCCACTTTATCTTTTGTTGGTGGCTTATCTTCTTTGACATTTAGTCCAGTCTCTCTAATTAGTGTTTGCACTATTGACTTACCAGATGCTTTTGGTTCTACAAATATTCTACTTTTGTTTGTGTAACCATTTTTTTGTACCCATTGTGGTATAAATTTTACAAGTTCTGGAAACTCTTTATGTACATTTATACAATCAATTATTTGCCACCTATTGTGTTTGTAAGTGTAAGCAAGTAAAGCAGAGGGGTCATTTTTTTGATTTGCAGTATATGCAGGATCGATAACAAAGTTTACTGTTGCTTCATCTACTCTAAATCTATCTATCTTAAACCAATCTTTATGTATCATACCAGAATCTAGTGGTGTTGGTGTTTGCATTAGTTGTCCTGCATAACCATAACTACCTAAAGCACTTTTGTAATCATCTAATACTTTTTTGTTAAATCTATCTGTCCAAAACAAACCAGTTTCTTTATCATAATATTTTTTTAGTAGTGGAGGTTTAATATTTTTTTCTGATTCGTTTGTTGCAGGTATGCAAACATGATTGTAGTTTATTCTTGTCTCTCTATCTATTAAGAACCCAGTTAAATCTTCTTCATGTACTCTTTGCATTATAATTATTCTCACTCCAATATCTGCTTGATTCAATCTTGAGTAAAATGTTGTTCTATACCACTCATTTGCATTATCTCTTTCTGTTGCAGAGTTTGCCATTTGTGGTGATAAAGGGTCATCTACTATAAGAAAGTCACCTCCCTGCCCAGTTACTGTACCACCTACAGATGTTGCCCTTCTCATTCCAATATGATTATTTTCGTATCTCTCTTTTAGGTTTTGATCTTTCTTAATATGAAAAACATCTCCCCATCTTCTTTTGAACCAATCGCTAAAAATTATATCTCTGGATTTTGTTGCAAGTTCAATAGATAGTGTTGCAGAGTAAGATGAGGTTATAAATCTTAGTTTTGGTGATTTGATCCATGCCCATACTGGAAACATTACAGTTACTATTAGAGATTTAGTGCTACGAAAGGGTACGTTAATAATTATGTCTTTTGTTTTTGGTTTTTGTGCAATTATTCTTTCACATTCTTTTTGCAACAAATCACAAATATATTCATGATGCCAATTTGTAGATAGTGGTACTGATGGTTCTACCACATGCCATGCTTGTTTAAAAAACTCATAGAAACTCATCTCACAAAGTTTCTTGTTGAGGGCAAACTTTAGTGCTTGTTTTTTATTCATCTAATTCTGTGTAGTCAATATCTTCTGCATCTTCCAGACCTCTAATCTGTTTTTTAATATCATCAAGAGTTGCACCCTCATTTAAATTTATTTCTATTTTGGTGTCAGTATCTTTTTTTATTTCTGTTGCAGAAAGTTTTGGTATAGCATAGTTCATAAGTTTAGCTATAGCATCTATGTAAGCACGTGGATCTTCATCAAATAATATATCAAGTGCCATTTTAATTTTTACTGGTTGCCCTTCCAAAGCATATGCCAAAGACTTTCTAGTCATTCTAGCCACTTGTCTCATTTCAGTATTTTTTGGTTCTAATGCTTTTGGAGTCTTATTGTAGTTTTGATCTATCTTGCCAATAGAATCATACTTAACTCTTTTTTTCATAGCTTCTTTACCAACATATTTTTTACTATCATCATTCATGTTGCCAATATACAATAAACATTCTAACTATATTCACAATAAATATATAAAATTGAACATCTAATTTTTAACATTACGTTCCAATTGTAAATAAATTATGCAAAACTATAATTTTAAAACAGTACCTTCGTGACCTTTATACAACAAAAGTAAACACAATACACTTTTTACCCTAAAACATAGTATTTATAAAATTGAACTTTAGTTCTGTGTGTGTCCGTTTGTGGGGTTAAGAACAGGGCATATATTTTTTTACGGATTTGCAAACTTACAAAATTATTTTCAATAATTTAACAAAAAAAACAAAAAAATGTTAACAATTTTTAAATATATTAACAAAAAAAATTGTTTGTTTAAAAAAAATTTGCTTTTTTCTTGCATATATAAAAAAAAATCGCAGATCATACAACGTTTTTTTTTTACTTTCTAATAAAAGTTAGCTAATAAATGTAATAAGTTTTAAAGCGTTTAAATACTTGTAAAGTGTATAGTATTTAAAAGATAATTATAATACTTTAGACAATAAAAAAAGCACCTTAAAAAGATGCTTTTAATATTTATATAAACTTAGTTATTTAAAAAGGAAGTTGAAATTTTAAATCATTTATTAATGTTTTAATTTGTTTGTTTGTATAGTCTTTGGAAGATTTGACAACATTAATAAGCGTTGTGATATGTATTTTATTATCGAAACGTTTTTTTATATCGTTGTTATTATTTAAAATTTCTATTTCTTTTAAGATCCAAAAACTAAGCTCATTTATTAAATTTCTTTTTTGTTTTGATATTTTCATAATTTATTTTTTTTAAGTGTTAGTATTAATTTTTAAAAACATCCTTTAAATAATAATGTTATAATAAACAATATTAAATAAAAAGTGTTGCTATAATTTGTTAGAGGTAATTCATTTTTAGCCATAATTTTAATTTTTATAATGATGAAAAATAATTGTTGGCAAAAATTTTGCGTATTTGTCGCCCTGTTCTTGTATGAAAGGTATAAGAATGAGTATATAGTTTTTTAATTGGTCTATTATCTACCATAAAAAAAAACATTTCTAAAGGTGTACAATCATATTTTTTTGCCGTTTTTCTACATGCTAAAACTAAATTATAAATTTTGTGTTTCGGCTCTCCTTTATAATAATAAATATAATTAGTTGCATTATTTACTGTTAATTTTTTTATTTGTTTCATTTTAAAGTGTTTTTATAGTTAGTATTTATTTTAATGATAAACTAGGCCGACTTTTTTATTGTCTTGTATGGCGTTCAAATCGTTATCAGATGCGTTAATATATCCTGCATTTATTAGATCCTTTACATTTTTAAATATTTTTGCGTGTCTATCCTTTGCAAGATTAATTAAATTGTCAATTTTTGAACCTTGAGAAAATATAATTTTAAAATTTTTAGGCAATTGCAAACCCTTAAAAAATTT
>TARA_R100000426_G_scaffold9746_1_pt1 | contig 10459 bp, 9 predicted proteins | sample TARA_R100000426 | Tara Oceans TARA_R100000426 (sample SAMEA2620421) | marine metagenome | biome: marine biome (ENVO:00000447); feature: surface water layer (ENVO:00002042); material: "saline water (ENVO:00002010), including plankton (ENVO:xxxxxxxx)" | depth 5 m
CGGTAACCTTCATTATGACGTACAGACGCCAAAAGTCTCTCCATATCCATTTCTAATACTCCTTATAATTCTTAATTAAAAACTCTTCCATCCAAGTCATCTTATCATCAATGGCTACAATTTGTGTTTTAATAACAGCTATGTCTTGTTGCATTTGTGCTACAGCATCTGCTTTTTTTTCTATGGCATTAAGTCTTTCCGACCACATACCCCATGTAACACCGAAGCTCAATACTATACCTGCCAACCAAATGGCATCTTTACTATTAAAACTAAACATTGTATTCCCACTCTCCTTCATCAGAAGGATCTTTAAACATTAGACTGTCGGCATCCATCATATCATTCATGCCACCTTTTTTCAAACCAATAATACCACCGTCTGCTACTCTATATCTATCAGGTTCTGGAGGAAATCTTGCATTTTTTAATACAGGATTTATTTGTTCAAAATCTTCTGGCTTACCCTCTTGCATTTCATATATAGGTTCTTCTAATTTAAATCCTCCTCTTCCACGTGGTTCTTTAAACATATTGATTTCTTGTCTCATATTCTCTGCTTCAGCTATCCTAGCAGCCTCTCTAGTGACTAAGTCTTTGAAAGGATCTGTAAGTTGATTATAGCTTGTATTAGGTGGTATAATACCCGCAGCTACGAAGTTATTTAAAGCTTCTTCTAAATATTGATTTGCAGATCCTGTAGATATATCTGATTTTCTCAACGCCTCCATCAACAATGATATACCAGAATCTTTTAGTCTAGGTAATAATTTTAAATCTTCACGTAATGGTGGTCCTATATCAGGATTACTAGCCATAAAAATATCTCTTGCTGACTGATCTTTAAGTCTGCTCATGATACCTTCTTGTGCTCTTTCAGATATTGCCTTTGCTTTATCATCAATATCAGACATGATCATTTGTGCTCCTTTTTTTTCACTCTCAGTAGGTGCATCTAATTCTTGTATTTCTTTTCTGGCATCAAATAATTCATCTAATTCTTTTTTTACTTTTTCACTAGCCACACCTCCTGGTGCATTAGGTAACGCTCCACCTTGTTGTAGTTTAATAATACCACCGTCTTTAACTGTTACAAATTTTAAGTAATCATCATAACTACCTGATCTATACCTACCGATACTTGGATCAAAAAAAGTAAAAAAGTTTTGTTGTTGTTGTGGAGTAAATGTTTCTGATCCGGGATTCGTGGTGCTTGTGCCTTCGTCATCCTCATTTGGCTGTGTACCTGATATTGGATCAGGGTCACCCTTTCCTTGTCTATTAGCCATAGCTTGTCTATTAGCCTCTGCTCTGAACTCATTTAATTCATAATCTTGCATCAAAGGAGTTGACATCATTTGATTATAAAGATTACGATCATTAGCTACAGCTGCAGCAAAATTATCTAATTCTTCGCCTTTAAGACCTTTCTCTTTACCAAAATATGTAGCTCTCTGAGCAGCACTACTACCAAAAATTCCTGCAAGTAAGTTTACGGCTGGATTGAATTGAGTGGCTAGGTTTGCACCTTGTTCAAAAATATTTTGTGGATCTTCAAAAGGCAAAAATATATTGCTTTTTTTCATGCCTGGTTCAAAAACATCCTGTGCAGTTTTAAATACTTTTCCACTAGGTGTTCCAAAATCTCTCAAAATACCCTCTTGTTGTAGATTTCCTACAATGTCCTCTAAAACATTAGTGCCTGTTCTCATATTTATTCCTAAGCCCCTATCTATACCTGATCTTAATTTAACAATATCAGAAGGATCAAGATTATACTTTGCCATAAATTCTTTTGTTTTTGTGCCTCCAGTAAATAAACCAGCTTTGTATGCATCTTTTAAATCTTCAAGAAAGTCAGTAGTTTGTGCTCCTTTTACCTCTTGCTGTTGTCTATTTTCATTTTGGTTTTCTTTTTTACTTTCAAATTCTTTACGTTTTTTTTTAAAATCTTTATCTTCACGCATTTCTTTCATTATTTTACCAATATCTTTTTGTCGATCTTCTCTTGATTTTTCAGGAGTACTACGGACTCTTTGATTTGCAGTGCTTACATTTTTACCCTTATCGGTAAATCGAAATCCACCAGCAGGTGTTCCACCAACATATAATTTTTGAATTTTTGTCATTATGGTCTCCTCCTTCCTGCAAAATACATTATGCCTTGTTTATTTATACTACCACCTCGTTTTGCTGTTGCAATGGCTTCATATAAATTACCACCAGCTAAAGCAGCACGTTTAGCGTTAGACATGTTACCACCTATAGGTCTAAAAGGACTAGATATTGTATTAGCTGCAAACTTAGGTTTATCCTTCGTAATAAATTCATTTGACATATTGTTAGATAATTTATTTTCTTTTTTAAATTCCATTAATTCAATCTCAGCAGGTCCTGCTTCAGGTGCGTTCTCTCTTATAAAGTTAGGTTCAAATGTTTTAAGTTCTTTTGGTGCGCCAGGTGCAGGAGATACATCCTCATTTGTAACACTAGGTTGAAAATCTCTCATTAACATAAAGTTCAGCACTTCGTCAAAGTCATCTATGTCTAATCCCTCAGGCACATCATTTTCTCCTGGGTATATTGCTCTAAATAATCTTACATAGTTAGATCTCCTAATTTTATCACTTAAAGTATCATCAGCCATGTTAACAAGATTTGCTAATTTTTTTGGATCAGATAAAATTTTTGCCTGATGTCTAGCCAAAAAAGCCATAGTCAAACCTGCAAGTGGTCCACCTGCAAAGTTTGTAGCTATGAATGCACCTAAAATAGCTCCTCTACCACCTAATACTGCTCTACGTGCAACAAACTGTGCAGTCTCAGCTATTTTGGTATCATATCCTATTTGTGCAATGTCTAGTATTTTGTTTAAATTTTCTAACGCTGCTTTAGCACCGTCTTGACCATACGCTCTTCCTGTGTCTGGATTAATCATTTTACTATAAAGCTCTAGCATAAACTGCTTACCGTCTTGAGTTTCTAGTTTTAAACTATTTCTAAATTTTTGAGGATTGAATATGTTAATCATTCTAATATCTGGATTAGAAGTAACAATATTAGTTTTGAAAGCTTCTTGACTTACACCTGCTTTACTCAAAAATTCTTTTTGTTGAAATGCTAAATTCTCAATACTACCAGTTTTAATATTGTAAGGTATTGAATCAGCTGATTGTTCAAACAATTGATTCATATAAACTCTAGCAGCTCTATTTAGAGGATCTGCGTTTGGATCTGCGTTTCTTGTAACTATTTTGCTTAAGTCTTCTAAAGCTCTTGCACTAGGTCTTGTAAAAAAAGTATCAAACAATTGTTGTGCTAATTGATCATCATAGATCCATCCTTGATTCTCTACCGCACCTTGAATAAACATAGCTCTATCAACCTGTGAAAATTGTTGTGCTACAGGTGACTTATACAAAGTAGCCATAGGTGCAAAATTTTCGTTTGCAATAATTAGAGATTGTTTTACAAGCTCCATTTGTTTTACAAGAGCTGGATCTGGTACACCTCCTTGACCAACAGGTAGTCTCCAGTGTTGAATATCATTCAATCCCTCTTCTAAAGCTTTTTTAAACGGAAAAGCATGAGATGCTGCTGTGTCATTTTCTTTTACACCATATTTACTAGCGTACTCTCCCCATTTTTGATTGAATGTTTTTTGTAAATTTCTAAATTGAAAAGCATTTATGTATTCTGGTAAACCCTCAAAACTCATTAAAAATTGTTCGAAATCTGGTGCTTGTTGTAATCCTCCTATCACTTGACCATCTCCTACAGGTACAACTCCACGTCTTGTAAGATCTGCGTAACTTTTTGCAGTTTCTTTTAATCTTGCTGTAGGAATATAACCGTTACCAATACCAACTGCATCATCGAGTGCTGCAGCTTTAACATAAAAATCATTATAAAACTGATCATTCATGTATGCCCACTTGGCAAATTTTCTTTTAGCTTCATCTGTTAAAAAACCACCTGCATGCATGACTGATGTTAATGGGGCTAATTCATTTAGATTAGCCATTAACTGTTCGTCTGCCCAGTAGGCTGTTTTTGCTTTTGAAGCTCTTAAAGGTTGTCCTATAAATGGAAATACACCAACAACTCTACCGTACCACTTAGCCCAAGCTTGTGACGTTACATTTTGAATACCAAAAGGTGCTTTCATATCTAAAGCCATTTTTGCCAATTGTTCAGCATTTGAACCCTCTTTTACTCCATACCACCATCGTGCCCAATTTTTAATTTTTTTAAATGCTGGTTCTAAACCTGCAGCTCCACCCGTAAATACAAAAGCGTTTTTAGCGTTATTTAAATTTTGCACTTTTGGATCTGTTGATAGTGATGGATCAGGTAAATCTTTAAGTTCTCTTATCGCAGCGTTCAAACCGTCATAGGCTATTGATGCTCCGTATGCACCAGCACTAGCTGACCCTGCAACAGCTCCTACTTGACCTGGATATTTAGATGGGTTTAAAAATGCGTTAGCTAAACCTTTTTTGTTGTAAAAATAATAAGGTAAATTACCGAACAACTCACCCATCAATGCAAAGTTTTCTTTTGTCAAATCTGGCATCATTTTTATGGCAGAAACTTTGACTCCTTGTATTGAATCAATACCTAATTTTTTTAGTGCGTCAAATCCTTCATTACCTTTGTAAATATCTATACCAGTGCCTATAATACCTTTACCACTTTCAGTGCCACCGCCTGTTAATAATGTTAACAAGTTTCTATCATCTTCATCTACACTTGCTTTCCATTGATCTGACAAATATAATACGGGGTTATCTATTAATTGTTTTTCTTTTGCTGCGTTTTTCTTTAATCTTTGCAGTTCTGTATATGTAGCTAATTGTTCTCCTGTTAACAAAGCTGTTGGTGTTTGTGTTTCAATTTTATTTTCTTTTCTAAGTAAATTTATAAATTGTTCAAAACCATATCTCTCTTCATCAAGTTGTTTTGCACCCTCAACCGTGTCTGCTTTTGCACTATTTAGGTACATAGTTTTATCAGGCACCATTAATTTTATGTCAACTTCACCAAATCTGTTAATTAACATTTCATCAGTAAGACCATATTTACCTAGGTAGTCTTCTTTGCCACCATTCCATTCATTGTAACTCCAAAGTTCCATTATTTAAAACTCATGCCTTTCGCAAGTGCTTTACCTGATTCTACTACAATATCTCTTACATTACCGACCACTTTTCTAAGTTCTGGTGGAGTGTGATGAACCACATCTTCATAAGCATTAGTCGCAGCGTTAAATACTCTCTCTACCATACCAGGCCTATTTTTTTTCCTGTAACCCATTTCTGTCAGTTCGTAACTATCATCATCTATCGGGCCATATATTTCATCATATGGATCTACTAGTACAAACTCTTCCATGCCACCAAACATAGTTTGTTTTTTGTACGGTAAATGATCTTTTAAATTTACGTTATTACCTAGTGTGTAAGTAGGTCTACCTTCCTTATCATATGTAACAGTTGGTAAATTTCCATCTATGATGCTTTTTCTTAATAGTTCTCTCTCTTCTTTATCTGTAGGCATAGCATTTTCTATTTTTAAAACCTCTTTGCCTAGCTCATATACAATACCTGCAAGACTAGTAGTTTTTAAAAATTTACCGATTGTGGGTTTTTTAATATTATCAACCATTATAAATCATCCGCCTCTTTCCATTTAATACCTATTTCACCATCTTCTTTTAAGTAAGGTAATATTTCTTGATTTGATGAAGTATTGGCATTGTATGGCACATAAGAGCTTGGAAACTCTCCACCTACCAATTCGAATTGTTGATTTAGATTATTTCTATAATTTAACAATTCATCTCTTATCTCAGTCAAGCCAGCTGTAACCTGATCTGCGTTTGTAAATCCTGTAATTTGTAATGTTTCTCTAGCATTTCTAACGTCATCTAAGTTTAATCGACCACTAGTTTTACGAGCACGTGCTACGGCATAAGCTATAGCGTTAACTAAAACTTTATTTTGTGCAAAAGCAGGGTCAAAATTATCTCCAAATACGTCTTTACCATTAGCTGTTGAGTAATTAGCATCAAGCATTCTTTGAAACTCAACGTATTGATCTGTGCCCTCGTAAGTATTTTTTATATCTTGTGCTATCGCTCTAAATATTGTGTCTTGATCCTCAGCGCTGATCAAGTCCACAATCATACCTTTACCAATTTGTATTGCATTTTTAACAGAACCAACGATACCAGCTCTTGTAGGATCTTCAGCTAAGTTAAATAATACTTTGTCAATAGCTTTTAAGCTTGTCTCTGTGCCTTGTATTTTTCCAAATATTTCTAATTTTTGTTTAGGTTTAAATATTGCTTCTTCAGATACTTCAACATCTGTCATAGGGACAAGATCTGTTATTCGACCAGCAGGGCTCCATACAGGATTACCATTAGTTTGTAAAAGTATGTCACCGTTGGAATTTCTAGTTCTGACTCTGAATTCACCGTTTGTTAATTCTTGTACTTGATCTTGTATTAGTTCACCAGAGTCTGGGTCTGTATATTGTGCAAAAAAAGTTCTTTTTACTGTTACAGGGTCTGGTGTTGGTATGTACCTATTTGTATCAAAAGGCATGTTTTTAGGCATATATACTTGTTTTTTTAATACATTGTCGTAGACCTCTAAATACTCAAAATTAGTTCTAGGAAAGTGTATTCTAGGATCTAATTCAGATTCACGTATGTATTGTATTTGTCCTGTTAAAATATTTGTTACCTCTTTAAAAGGATCTGTAGTATTATTTCTTTCTTTTTTATACCTCTGCGGATTTTTTTTATTAGCCTCAGCAAATTCTGCTCTTGATGTAAAGAAAACATTATCACCTAATACTGAATCATAAACATACATAGGTTCATCATAATCTTGTTCTGAAGCGTATATTCTTTCTCCTATTGGTTTGTTTGCATCTTCTAAGTAATCTGCAACAGTCACTTTTGTTAGATTACCTGTCCTTGTATCGATTAAGTCAATTAGTTGTGTAGTTGCGTCTAATTTTTTTTGATGATTTGCTTTTGCTATTTCTTGAAAAAATCCTAAGTTATTAAATATTGCTTGAGTTTTTAAGTTAGCTTGATTAACACGATTTTGTTGTTCTTGTGTTAACACATATTGTGCTATTTGTTTTCTTTGCTCTTGCTCTGCTAATGTTAAAGCAGCTTCTTCTTTTCTAGTTGCTCGTCTAGCTGCAGTAAATTCAGGTAATGTCGCTTGTGCAGCTTCAGCTAATATAGTTAAATTATTACCTCTGCCTGAAGCTAATCTTGTTCCAAAATTTATTAAAGCAGTACCAATATCTTCTTTCTTTTGCTGTTCTATTAATTCTTTTTGTGAGCTTAAATCTGTTGCGAATAAAGCGGCACCCTCTTGTTGCAAAGTTGCTCTATCTTTTGTGGGATATAGAGTTTCTCCCATCATATCTATAAATGGTTGAAAGTCTGCCATACCTTGTACTATGCCTGTTAATTGATTTGCTTCTTTTATATTACCAGTTTCGTGATCAATTAAGGGACTGCCACCATGCTTAAGCCTGGCAACTTTCTTAAACATTTTTCTGTCAAGTACACTCATTTAGGTAAACTGTTTATATGCTCCTAATCCAGCTAATCCTAATCCAGCTATCTGCATTAAAGGACTAGTTGAAGGTTGCTGTTGAACAGACATCTGAGAAGCTGGTGTGCCTGTCAATATACCAGACGCAAATGAAAGTCTTTGGAAAGGTTCTTGAGCAGCTAATTGTGCTGTTGCCCTTTGTGCGTCTAAAACATTTTGTGTCTGTTGTTGCCTTAAAGCACCTGCTTGTTGTAGTTGTGATATGTCTTGTAACTGTAAACCTTGTAACAATTGACCTAATCCTGCTTGTTGTCCGCCAAGCGCAGCTAATTGTTGACCTATATTGAATTGTCTACCTTGTTGTGCTTCAAACGATTGTTGTGCAGTCTGTTGTGCTTGTTGAAAGTTTCTTGATAAATCTTCGAATATACGTCTTGATTTAATATCTTGTAAATTTCTAGCCATTTCTGCGCTTTGTATACCAGCACGTTCTGTGCCAAACGCACCTGCTGAAACAGCCTGTGCATCTAAACCTTGTTGTTGCAATTGTGCTTGTCTATCTAACTCTGCTAATGCCTGTCTAGTTACTGTTTGTTGATAAGGATCCATGTAGGCTTGTACACCTTCAGCTGTGGGTGCAAACATTCTACCTGCACCTCTAGTTGCGGCTATGCCTTCACCTATAGTAGCACCTGCTTGTTCTAAAAAAGGTTGAAACTGTCCTATGCCCTGTTGTGACATGGCTAAGGCTTGTTCTTGTTCTGGAGTTAATCCTGCTACTTGAAATCCTGCAATAGGTTGTGGCACTCCTGCTCTACCAAATTTTCTGACCTGAAAGTCTGCTTCTGACTCACCTGGTTGTCTTACAGCATTAGGGTCTCCAAATGTAGTTGCTAATAACTGTTTACCTCTTTCTTCTATATAAGGCGCTAGTCTACTATACGTAATTATCTCTTCAGCCATTATGCTATACCTACCCCTCTAGATGACTCTGGATCTAATTTATTCATTAAGTTATACATGGCCCGTGGTCCACCAGCATTTTCTACTGCTTTTGCAGTCATTACAAACTCTCCATCACTCAACATTGCAGGAACTAAATCATCTTTAGGTCCGCCTGGTCCTGATATTTGACCTTGTCTTCTTGGAAACTCACCACCCATTGCATACTTATCCATATATTCTAAGTCCATAATACCACCATCAGCTACATTTATAGGATCATTTATGTTAGGCGTACGATTACCAAACATACCAAAATATGTGTTTTCAGGATATATATTGTAAAATCCAGGGAATCTATCTTTTGGATCTCCTAAATCCTCTTCTTGTCCCAAAGTGTATAGAGCTGGTGCAGCTAATGCCGCAGTATTTAAATATGCACCTAGTCCAGCTTTTTTAGGATCCGCGGCTTTCACTATGTCCATAGACACTAAATCATCGTAAGTAACGGATGTAGGATCAATTCCTTGTGCTTCTAAAATATTTTTTTGACCCTCTGTTAAAACTTTTTCTCCAGCGGCTTCTTGTACAAAACCTAAATTTTCACCAACACGTTGAAAGGCTGTTCCTATTCCTCCTTCATCTCCTTTACTAAATAAGTCACGAAGAGCATAATCTTTACCAGCTCTAGTGCCGAAAGCTGTGCCTGCACCATAACCACCAAGACCACCAGCTATTGCTGCACCTGCGTCTTGACCAGCTAATAATGGTACACCTGCGCCTATTATGGCAGAAGCCATGGGCCCTGCACCAAATATACCAGCAATTGTACCAGCGTAAGGTGCAATATCTTTCAATGCTTTTTTAGCACCTTTAAAAATTCTTTTTAAAAAAAACTCAGGTTGTCCTGTTACAGGATTTATAGAATTTAATTCATTACCTACAATATATCTCTCAGGGTTTATACCCATGTCTAGCATCTGATTAAACAACATAGCTTTTAGTCTAGGATTAGAGTCTAAGACTTCCATAGGCACAACTGTTTCGCCTTCAGCGACATGTGCAATATATGCGTCTTCGTATCTACCTAAATCTGCAAGTTTAGAAACCTCAGCTTGAAATGACCCCAAGCCACCAGTCTCGTATTGTTGCATGCTACTATTCATGTTCTAACTAGTCCCTCCAAATATATCGGGCATTTTATTTACTTTTATGGCGACATCTTTTTGTATGTCTTCTTCTTTTGTGTCGGTAGCAGGATCTTGAACATCTTTGGTTGCCTCTTCTTCTGAAGCGTAGACTTTTCCTGTTTTGGCGTGTTTGATAGTTGTAACAGTATCTACATCTATCTTAGGGATTCTCTTCCCAGCAACCACGATAGTATCTTCATTTATACTCATTTTTTAACCTCCTTGCAATATCTATGTTATCTCTAAAACACTTAAAACAACATGTAAATCATTGGCATTTTCTGCTTGTATTTTAATTATCTCTGACTCCTTAGCAACCAATGGTGTTGCTGTAGCGGTGCCAGAATCCGATGATATTTGACTGGTATTACCAGCTGCTAATATCTCTTGTGTAGATCCTTTTTCTATGTCTCTACTCTTTTGTAATGTATAACTAGTACCACCTGAGTCTACCAAAAACACTGATATTTCACAGTCATTTGATGTATCAACATTAGCTACATGTATAGATTTAATTATAGCTGTAGTCTCTGCTGGTATGGTATACAAAGTAGTTAGGTTTGTATTAGTAAGAATAGCCTTATAATTTGTGTATGTATTAGCCATTTACGATAAAAACCAACTAATTCTTTCTGTATCTTCTCTTAATGTTTCAGGTGTGTACGTATTGTTTAACAAAAATATTAACTGATCTAATGTTTGTATCAATGTGTTTTGTTGTTGTTGACTATACTCTGGTGT
>TARA_R100000426_G_scaffold82303_2_pt1 | contig 10443 bp, 18 predicted proteins | sample TARA_R100000426 | Tara Oceans TARA_R100000426 (sample SAMEA2620421) | marine metagenome | biome: marine biome (ENVO:00000447); feature: surface water layer (ENVO:00002042); material: "saline water (ENVO:00002010), including plankton (ENVO:xxxxxxxx)" | depth 5 m
CAACCTTCAATTATATTTATTGTTGCGATTAGTGGTGCAGAAATACCTGAACTTCCAGAGTTTGATATCTCTACACTTTTACCTGTATTAGGCGGATTACTTGGGATTGGTGGTTTAAGGACTTATGAAAAGCAGAAAGGTTTAACTAAGTGAGATGTTGGCATTGTAAAACAGAACTTATTTGGGGTGGCACTAGAGAGATAAACGAGAAAGAAAGTGATTATTATTGTCAATTAACAAATTTAAGTTGTCCAAAATGTGATTGTCATGTAGATGTATACTTACCGAACAAGGAGAAAAAAAAAGATGAAACATAAATCCGATTCTAAGTCAAAAAAAGCAGCAGCAGAAATTGTAATTGCTGTAGGAATAATGGAAAAACCTTCTAAAAAAACAAAAAATGCTACAAAAAAGGCAAATATAGGGGGTATGATGATGGGTAACAAGAAAAAAATTAATCCAACAACTGGATTATCAATGAATAAAGGTGGTATGATGAAGGATTATCGTAAAACAGGTATGTTTTATGGAGGTGGAATGACATTTAGAGGACAAAGAAGCGAAAATCAAGGCAGAAGAGGACGATTTGTGACGTTAACATCCAAATCATAGATGTTAAATGCCACCAAAATGCCCTATTTGCAAACAAGAGGTAAAAATATTTAATGTATATACATACAAGACGAAAAAATTTCGGAAAGTTAATAGTGTATGTATCCCATGTAAAGAAAAAGAAGACCAACGTAGATTAGGAAATACAAAACAAAAAGGAAATAAACTATGACATTTAAATTATCAACAAAAAGCCAAGATAGATTAAAAGGTGTTAACAATAAACTTGTAAAAGTTGTAAAAAGAGCCATAAAAGAGACAAAAGTAGATTTTGGAGTGATCTGCGGTTTAAGAACTATGGCTGAACAGAAGGCTCTAGTTGAAAAAGGAGCTTCTCAAACACTAAAATCAAAGCATATTGATGGGTTAGCTGTTGATTTAATGGCATATGTAGCAGGAAGAGCTTCATGGGAGTTAAATTTATATGATGACATAGCGGATGCCATGAAAGAAGCTGCAAAAGTAGAGAATGTAAGTGTACGTTGGGGAGCAGCTTGGCATGTTAACAATATAGCTGATACGAATCACAGTATGGAAGAGGTTATGAATCAATATATTGATTTAAGACGCAGTCAAGGAAGACGACCTTTTATTGATGGTCCTCATTTTGAATTGTCATGATGAAGATTTATTTGTTATTAATTAGTGTTTGGGGTTATAATGGAACTCAGTGGGAATATACAGGTAATCAGTATGTTATGAAAGAGTATTTTACGTTTGAGGAGTGTCAAAAACTTATTAATGAAGATAATTGGAAAAGACATGAGAATAATTTATTCTATACAATGCAGCTTGATTGTGTTTTGGAAGATTCTTACTAATAGAGTATAGTTAATGGCTAATGTATTAAGAACATCAAGATATAAAAATGCAAAGTTAGACTTAACAACAACAGATGTAACAACTTTGTATACTTGTCCTAGTTTAATGGATACTTTTGTAACTTCTATTTTAGTATCTGAGGATAGTGGTAATGCAGATACAATCACATTAACATTGACAAATGGATCAGATGTTTTCAGTATTTATAAAGATAAGGCAATAGGTGCGAAAGGAACACTAGAATTATTGACAAATGAGTTAATATTGACCTCTGCTGATATTTTAAAGGTTACAGCAGGAACAGCAAATAGAATTCATGTGGTTGCTTCTTTTATTGAAGTGCCAAAAGTAACAACTGCATAATTAACTTGTAATTAAAAAGTATTTAGATATAACTACAGAATATTAGGATATATGGATGCCACACTCAGATCGTAAAAAAGCTCTACTTAAAAAATATGGCTTATCAAAAACGAATCAAGCCAAAAGAACTCCTAGTCACAAAACAAAATCTCATATTGTTGTAGCTGAAAAATCTAAAACCCACGAACTAAAAGTAATACGATTTGGGCAACAAGGCGTTAGAGGGGCTGGGAAAAATCCAAAAACAGCTAAAGATAAAGCTAGAAGAAAAAGTTATTATGCAAGGCATGATGCACAAGATAAAAATCCTGATAAATTTTCAGCTAGATATTGGGCACATAAAGTGAAATGGTGATATTATGGTAAATAAAAAAAATAAAGTTAAAAACAAAACTAAAGTAACAGCTAAAAAAGCTACGACTACTAAAAAATTAAAAAGGGCTAGAAACACTAAAGGACATTTTAAAGCAGATAATCCTGCAACTCCTAATGTTAATGAAGCATATGAACAAAAACTCAAAGAACCTTTAGATTTCAGTAAAAATAAATCTAAATTTACGACAACAAATATAGCGATTGTAGCTATTGTCGTTATAATAATAGCGAGTGTAGTTATAAAGGTGGCATCATAATGAAGAAAAAACAAGCAAAAAAAGCTATTAAAACTGTAGTTTCTAAACTAAAAAAAGCAAGTAAAGCCCATGCTAGTCAAGCAAAAAAACTTTCTGCTATAAAATTAAATAAAGGAGGTAGCACAGTTAATAAAGCAGGTAATTATACAAAACCCACAATGCGTAAGAATTTATTTAATAAAATTAAAGCGGGTACAAAAGGTGGAGGTGCTGGTCAATGGTCAGCAAGAAAAGCACAAATGTTAGCCAGAGAATACAAAGCAAAAGGCGGAGGCTACAGAAATTAATATGTTTAAAGGCAGCTAAGACATGGCAAGAAAAAAACCAGATCCAAAAGTAGGTACAGGTAAAAAACCTAAAGGAAGTGGTAGAAGGCTGTATACGGATGAAAATCCAAAAGATACAGTCAGTATTAAGTTTGCTACAGTTAAGGATACGAAAGACACTATAGCAAAAGTAAAAAGAATAAGAAAACCTTATGCAAGAAAAATACAAATACTAACTGTTTTAGAACAAAGAGCTAAAGTTATGGGCAAAATGGAGGTTGCCCGACTAGCCAAACAAGCAAAATTACAACTTAAAAGAGAAAACGAAAGGAAGAAATCATAATGCCGTATTTAATTAGCGATATACCCTACTTTAAATGTTGGGTAAGAAAAGAATTTACAAATAATCATGAAGAGTATCATGGAGAATATCTCCATGCAAATGCCATAGCTGTTAATACAATACCAGATAGATGTTTAAGTTTTCAAGTTGTATTTACAGGAAATGAAAGTGAGTTTTATGACACTGATAATGTTCATGGGGGTGCTATGTGGGCAAGAATGCCTATTACTGCATTAGTTGCAGATGATACATATGAGTCATTTGAAGATTTCCCAGAGAAAATGGAAACTTATCTAGCACAACCTTGGGATTGTAGTTCCCATAATCATGCCATAGTAAAGATGGAAAGAGTAAGTTCCAGTCCTTGGCAATGTAAAATAGATGGAGAGTGGTTTACTGCTCAGTATATGTTTACAGTAGATTATACAGAAAGTCATATTGCTGATGATGCAGCTCAACATAAGCAAAGTCATGTATTGCAATTACTTTCAGGAGAATGGAAGGGTAATATTGTTGCCCTACCAAATAATAGAGTTAGGGCTACAAGTCCTGCTTTATGGGAAACTGGTCAAGGTGCACCAGATTTTAAACCCAGTCAGTTTCTTCATGCAGCTGAGATACACGAAAGTTATCTTGACCCAGAGGAAACATTCAACAATATGTATGCTAACGAAGATAATAAAGGAGACTAAGATGACTAAACACAAGATGCCAATGGTAAAAGATAAAAAAACAGGTAAAATGGTCCCTGCTTTTACAGTTGATGGTAAAGGTAAAATGGCAAAAGGCGGGATGACTAAAAAAGGAGCTACCAAAATGAGAGGAGGTGGCATGACTAAGAAAGGAGCTACCAAAATGAGAAGAGGTGGTATGACTAAGAAAGGTGCTACTAAGATGCAAAGAGGAGGCATGACTAAGAAAGGTGCAACCAAAATGCAACGTGGTGGTATGACTAAGAAGGGAGCTACTAGAATGCAAAGGGGTGGTATGACCAAGAAGGGGGCTACTAGAATGCAACGAGGTGGTATGACCAAAAAAGGTGCAACTAAAATGAGATATGGTGGAATGACTAAAAAAGGTTCTACTAGGATGAAAAGAAGATAATGGCACTAAAAAAGTCACAAAAGTCTTTAAAAGACTGGACAAAACAAAAATGGAGAACTAAAAGTGGAAAACCTTCTACGCAAGGTAAAAAAGCTACGGGAGAACGTTATCTTCCAACTGCAGCTATTAAAAGTTTATCCGCTGCTGAGTATGCAGCTACTTCTAGAGCTAAACGAAAAGCTAAACAACAAGGTAAACAGTTCTCTAAACAACCTAAAAGAATTGCTAAAAAAACAGCTAGGTACAGATAAAGATGAGTAAACAATTAACTGAAAAACAACAAAAGCTACTAGAAGTTCTTTTTGATGAAGCAAATGGGGACGTTGTTCTAGCTAAAAAGTTAGCAGGATATGCAGATAGCACTAAAACTTCTGATATAATTCGTCATATGAAAGAGGAGATATCTGAGGCTACTAGAGACTATCTAGCTAGAGTAGCTCCCCGTGCTGCTTATTCTATGGCTAATGCTTTAAATGATCCAACCGAATTAGGCATTAGAGATAAAATGACAGCAGCAAAAGATTTATTAGATAGAACTGGATATAGTAAAACTGAAAAAATGGAGGTAAATCTACCTAATGGTGTATTTATTTTACCTCCTAAGAATAGTGATGAAAAAAGTTAAATGAGAAAAACTAGGAATTATCGCAGAGAATATGATACTCATGGAGCTTTGCCAGTTCAGAAAAAACGTAGAGCTGCTAGAAATTCAGCTCGAAATAAATTACTGAAAAAAGGCATTGTTCGTAAAGGAGATAAAAAAGAAATAGATCATATTAATATGAATCCATTAGATAATAGACCTAAAAATATAAGAGTCGTTAGTAAAAAATTTAACAGAAAAAGACAGCCAAAGAGAAAATAGATGAGTTTTAGAGAAAGTTTAGGTTTTTGGGAGTTACCTGAACCTAATGATGACAAAAATAAAAGAAAGTGGTTACCCATACCTAGATCAACTAGTGTGATACCTTTTGGATATATGGTATGTCCTAACGATAATTCTTTGCTACTTCCAATAGATTTAGAGCTAGATGCATTGGAAAAAGCAAAATTACATTTAAAACAATACAGTTATAGAGAAGTTGCAAGATGGCTAGAGAAAACAACAGGAAGATATATTTCACATGTAGGATTAACAAAAAGAATTAAAGATGAAAAAAAGCGTAAAGGAACAGCTAAAATTAAACGTCAATGGGTTAAGAGATACGAAAAAGCACTCAAGACAGTCGAAAGGCTCGAAAAAGGCAGACTCGGAGCTCACGACAAAATCGAAGACTGTACCAACACAGAATAAAAATTTAGTAGATGAACCTCTTCCTTATAATGGTAGAGAAGTAATATTTGAGCCTAATAAAGGTCCTCAAACCCAATTTCTAGCTTCATCCGAAAGAGAGGTTCTCTATGGGGGTAGTGCAGGTGGAGGAAAATCTTTTGCTATGTTAGCCGACCCTCTACGATATATAACTCACCCTCAATTTTCTGGATTATTAATTAGACATACTACGGAAGAGTTAAGAGAACTAGTTTGGAAGTCACAAGAATTATATACAAAAGCAATACCTGGTATTAAATGGTCAGAGAGAAAAATGCAATGGGTTAGTCCTCAAGGAGGAAGACTTTGGTTTTCATATTTAGATAGAGATGAGGATGTCTTACGATATCAAGGTTTAGCATTTAACTGGATTGGATTTGATGAGTTAACACAATGGTCTACTCCTTTTGCTTGGAATTATCTTAGAAGTAGATTGCGTACCGCTGCAAAAGATTTACCTATTTACATGAGGGCAACTACTAACCCTGGAGGAAGTGGACATCAGTGGGTAAAAAAAATGTTTATAGATCCTGCTCCAGAAAATACTGCATTTTACGCTACAGACATAGAAACAGGAAAGGTTTTGTCATATCCTAAAGGTCATTCGAAAGAAGGTACTCCTTTATTCAAAAGAAGATTTATACCTGCTAAATTGTTTGACAACCCATATTTGGTAGAATCAGGTGAGTATGAAATGAATTTACTTTCTTTGCCTGAACAACAAAGAAGACAATTATTAGAAGGAGATTGGGATGTAGCTGAAGGAGCAGCTTTTACAGAATGGAATAGAGAAATACATGTTGTACAACCTTATAATATCCCTAAAACTTGGAAGAGATTTAGAGCTTGTGACTATGGTTATGGTAGTTACAGTGGTGTTGTTTGGTTTGCAGTTAATCCTAATGAACAACTTGTAGTATATAGAGAGCTTTACACTCAAAAAGTATTAGCTACAGATTTAGCGGACATGATATTAGAAGCAGAAAAGGATGATGGAACGATAGCTTATGGTGTATTAGACAGTAGTCTGTGGCATAAAAGAGGAGACACTGGACCTTCTTTGGCAGAGCAAATGATCCAACGTGGGTGTAGATGGAGACCCTCAGACAGAAGTAGAGGATCTAGAATATCTGGTAAAAATGAAATACACAGACGTTTGCAAGTTGATGAGTTTACAAATGAGCCTAGACTAGTATTTTTTAATAACTGCACTAATATTATTTCTCAATTACCAGCATTACCTTTGGATAAGAGAAATCCAGAGGATATAAACACTAACGCAGAAGACCACTTGTATGATGCTTTAAGATATGGCATCATGTCAAGACCTAGAAGCAGTCTGTTTGATTATAATCCAATAATGAGCACTGGTGGATTTAAAGCAGCAGACCCTAACTTTGGATATTAATATGGCTATTAAACAAGATGAAGTATTATTTGACACAGATGAAGTACAAGCTGTTAATAATGAAGACGAAACATTACAATCGGAATCATCAGTGGTTTCTTTTGTTCAAGAAAAGTATAACAAAGCAGATAATGCGAGATTTACAGATGAGCAAAGATGGTTAAAAGCCTACAAGAACTACAGAGGTTTGTATGGTTCTGATGTTCAGTTTACAGAGGCTGAAAAATCAAGGGTGTTTATAAAGGTAACAAAAACCAAAACATTAGCAGCTTATGGACAAATAGTTGATGTTTTATTCGGAAGTTCAAGATTTCCCTTAACTATAGATCCAACAATACTGCCAGATGGTGTTGCTGAAGCAGCACATTTTGATATTACACCTAATACTACATCAGATATGAATAAAAGAGAAGCCCCTGGAGCAAAACCTTTTTTATTAAATGATCAAGGTGAGCCTGTAGATATAGCTGGAGCTACCGAAGACGACTTAGAAGGGAGACTTAGTTATTTAAAAGATTATCTGTCTCCGATTTCTGAAAAATTAACAGAAGGTGAAGGCACTACAAGAAGCAAAGTTACTTTTCACCCTTCTATGATTGCTGCAAAAAAGATGGAAAAGAAGATACATGATCAGTTAGAGGAGTCAGGAACTAATAAACAGTTAAGACTTTCCGCTTTTGAGATGGCTTTGTTTGGGACAGGGATAATGAAAGGTCCCTTTGCAATCGATAAAGAATATCCGAACTGGAATGAAGAGGGGGAGTATGATCCCTTAATTAAAACTGTTCCCTCAACCAGTCATGTTTCAATATGGAATTTTTATCCTGATCCAGATGCAGATAATATGGATGATGTAGAGTATGTAGTGGAAAGACATAAGATGTCTCGTTCTCAGTTGAGGTCCCTAAAGAAAAGACCTTATTTTAGGGACGAGTCTATTGATATAGCGATTGATATGGGAGAGGCATACACTAGAAAGTACTGGGAAGAACATATGGAAGATGAAACCATAAGTGGAAAGACAGAAAGATATGAAGTTTTAGAGTTCTGGGGTTATGTAGATTCCCGTATCCTTGAAGAAAATGGTTTAGAAATCCCAAAAGACATGGAAGACCTAGAGCAAATAAATGTTAATATCTGGGTTTGTAATGGTCAAGTTCTTCGTTTAGTATTAAATCCTTTCACACCAACTCGTATTCCTTACTATGCTGTTCCTTACGAATTAAATCCTTATAGTTTTTTTGGTGTTGGTATAGCTGAGAATATGGATGATACACAGACACTTATGAATGGATTCATGAGAATGGCTATTGATAATGCTGCTTTGTCTGGAAATCTTATTATAGAAGTAGATGAAACTAATTTAGTTCCAGGTCAAGATATGAGTGTATATCCTGGTAAAATATTTAGAAGACAAGGTGGTGCTCCTGGTCAAGCTCTATTCGGAACTAAGTTTCCAAATGTGGCAGGTGAAAACATGCAACTATTTGATAAGGCAAGAGTTTTGGCTGACGAAAGCACTGGGTTTCCTTCTTATGCACATGGACAAACAGGCATTCAAGGAGTTGGAAGAACAGCAAGTGGAATATCTATGTTAATGTCAGCAGCAAATGGTTCAATTAGAAATGTCGTTAAAAATATAGATGACTACTTATTAGCTCCTTTAGGAAAAGCGTTTTTTAGCTTTAATATGCAATTTGATTTTGATCCTGCGATTCGAGGTGATCTTGAGGTCAAAGCACAAGGAACTGAGAGTTTGATGGCAAACGAGGTAAGAAGTCAAAGACTAATGCAATTTTTAGGAGTTGTTAGTAATCCTGTCTTAGCTCCTTTTGCTAAAATGGATTATATTGTTAGAGAGATAGCTAAGTCTATGGACTTAGATCCAGATAAACTAACTAACTCTTTAGCTGATGCAGCTGTACAAGCTGAGTTACTACGAGAGATGAATATACGAATGCAACCTCAAGAGGGTCAACAGACTCCTGCAGGGGTTAACCCAAATGATCCCACTGGTGCAGGTGGAGCAAACATAGGAACTGGTCAAGTTCCTTTACCTAATGAACAAGGATTCTCAGGAAATGAACAAAGAAATAATGAACCCCCTCAAGAAATTGGTGAACAACAAAGACCTTTGGGAGGATTACAATAATTATATTGATCATTTAATATCTCAAGAGCATAGAGTAATGGAACAAGCGACTGATAATCAAAATATGTGGAGAAAACAAGGATCTATACATATACTAAGAAAGTTAAAACAGTTAAAAGACGAGGTAAATAACATTGGGTGAGTTTGAACCTTTTAATCTTAAAAAACACAAGCCTATTCAATTAATGGGACAAGAATATGCTACTGAAGTGACTGTGTCTGAACCTGCATTTGATGACTCTAATAAGTTTATAAATTATCCATTGATTTGGTTCAATGAGAAAACAAAAGAGCCAAGTTTTTTCTCAAGAGAAAGGGCAGAAAAAGAAGCAAAAAAATATGAAGAGAGAACAGGCAAAATGTTTAAAAGATACAACTCTGTTAAGACTGCTGTAGAGGCAGCAAAGAAAAGAAGCAAAGAAGGAGGAGCAACTAATACTCCTTTAACAAAAAACAAAGGAGGACAAGTTATGGATGAGCAGATGGAAATGGCATTTATAGATGATGGTTTGGATAAAGACCCTGTAAGTGGAAATGAAATACCTAGCGGATCATTAGCAGAAGAAGTCCGTGATGATATTCCAGCTATGCTTAGTGAGGGCGAGTATGTTGTTCCTGCAGATGTTTTAAGATTTTATGGCTTAAAGTTTTTTGAAGACCTTAGAGCACAAGCAAAAATGGGTCTCGCCAGAATGGAAGCAACTGGAAGAATAGGTGGAGAAACTGATGATACACCACAAGCAGAGTCTAATGTCCTACCTTTTCCAATCGAAGAATTACAGACTGAAGAGGTTGCTATGGATGAGCCTAAAGATGAGTCTATGCAGTCTTTTGACGAGGGAGGTGATGTAGAATCCTCAGAGAAAAGAGAAGGTACTATAAAGTATTGGGATGGGATAAATGAGTCCTCTATTATTGATGTGTTCTTTTTGGATGACAAACCCGTCTCTCATTCAGAATCCTCTATAGCTAACTTTGTTCCTTATGAGCCAGAAGTAGAAGAGGAAGTTACAGAGGAAGATGCACCAGAAACTAAGGTTAAACGAAAAAAGAAGAGTTCTTTGTTTGATAAAGATGATGACCCTATAACCAGCGACATATTAAAAAAACCCATTGATCCATCTGACGCTAAACAAGTAGCTAAGTTACGAAAATATTATGAGAGTTTAGGGTATAATATGCAACTCTTTGATGAAGACAAGGGGGGTGGGAGAAGAGATTTTACAACAAATGAGATAGATGAATACTTGAAACAATTAAAAGGATACACTAAATTTAATATAGGTGTTGATGATGCTTTCACTAAAATACCAATAGTAGGTAATATAGCTTCTCTTGCGTTAGCTCAACAACACAAGAAGATTTTAGAAAGCATAGATAATTCACTAAAAAATAATAAGAACTTAACTGACGAGCAAAAAACAATATA
>TARA_R100000426_G_scaffold16785_3_pt1 | contig 10335 bp, 12 predicted proteins | sample TARA_R100000426 | Tara Oceans TARA_R100000426 (sample SAMEA2620421) | marine metagenome | biome: marine biome (ENVO:00000447); feature: surface water layer (ENVO:00002042); material: "saline water (ENVO:00002010), including plankton (ENVO:xxxxxxxx)" | depth 5 m
AAAATAGTGGATTACAGAGAACAAAAGATCATAGACAAATTGGTCACTGCAAGGATCGCCTTACTGTTGAAGCATCCGTTCTTTGGCAACCTTGCAACAAGGCTAAAACTTGTCAACGCAGATGACTGGTGTCCAACTGCGGGTACAGATGGCAGACACTTTTTCTATAACACCAAATTTATAGATTCACTTACTCCCAAAGAAGCAGAGTTTTTGTTTGGACACGAAGTATTGCACAATGTATTCGAACATATGCTTGTAAGGATCGGTGACAGAGATCCACAACTTTGGAACATCGCGGCCGACTATGCCGTTAATCAGATATTGAAAGATTCAAACATCGGCGAGATGCCTAAAGGCAAAAAAGGTGAGAACAAAGGCTTCCAGGATGACAAGTACAAGGATTGGGCATCGGAGAGAATATATGACGACTTGTTTAAAACTGCAAAGAAGAACGGCAAAAAGTTCCTTGAGAAAATGGGTGAGCTAATGGACGATCACCAAGAGTGGGGCAAAGGTGATGGTGGAGGTGACAGCAAAGACGGAAAAGGTAAGAAAAAGGGTGGCAAAGGAAAGCCTGTGTACACGAAAGAAGAATTGAAAAAAATACGAGACGAAGTGAAAGAAGCAATGGTAAGTGCCGCACAGAGCACAGGTGCTAGTAATTTGCCAGGTGCTTTGCAAAGACTTGTCAAAGATCTTACAGAACCTAAAATGGACTGGAGAGAAATACTTCAGCAACAGATAATGAGCACAATGAAGTCAGATTACACTTGGATGAGACCTAGCAGAAAATCATGGCACACATCGGCAATACTTCCTGGACAGAACAATGATGAGATGATTGACATTTGCTTGGCTCTTGATGCGTCAGGTTCAATAAGCAATGATCAATGTAAAGAATTTTTGACAGAAGTTAAAAACATAATGGATCAATACAAAGACTTTAGAATACATCTTTGGAGTTTTGACACAGAAGTATTCAATCCAAAAGTTTTTACTCCGGATAACGCAGATGAACTGCTTGATTACAAGTTAGGTTCAGGTGGTGGTACTGAATTCGAATGTAATTGGAGATACATGAAAGATCAAGGCATTGAGCCTAAGAAATTTGTAATGTTCACAGATGGTTGGCCATTTGACAGTTGGGGTGATGAACACTACTGTGATACAATATTCCTTATCAATAATCCATACGAGAGGGACATAGAAGCACCTTTTGGGCTAACGGTTCAGTACAATGACTAACGATACTAAAATTTTATACATATCTACCATAATATTTGTTTTGGTGATAGTTGTGGCGACTGTGAGGTATTATGCTTAAGAAGTGTTACAGAATTCTAATAGAAGAAATTAAAGATCTATATTACAATTGGCTTGGACATCCGATAGTGATTGGATTTGGAATTGTGCTTCTTTCTTTACTAATTTTTCAGATAGGGATTGGGTAATGGATAACAGAGAACAATGGTATTCAGGATCAATGGTTAAAGTCAAGTGCTTTAAAAATTGGATGATCGACACCGCTACTATTTTATTTGACGACAACAACAATGATCTAAGGGCACTCCCTAAGACTGTAAGATTACAGATACTTGTGGTGTTAAGTTTTATATGGAGCACGGTGTTCACTGTGTATTTTTTTTCTCTTTCTACAATGATTTGGGGTTGGGTAGGATTGGTAATAGGACATCTCGGTATAATCTTTGCTATGTACTATACATTTAAACAATTTCACAACGTCCCCCACGTTAAGAAACCAGATCCAAATGACCCACCTTTATATGACGATGTGTGGTATGGATCATGAGTAAGTACATTGTAATAATAATGATGGCCATTGTTTTCGCCATGTTTTGGAAAGGCATCGAAGTGCTTGGACCAAGTAATACCAACAAAGATGTGCTATACGAAGGACCAAAAAAGACAGTAGAACAAAGATGGCAGGACGCATACGATTGGATCAAGCAGAAACGTGAAAATAAATCCAAATAATTTTTATCAAAGGGAACTAGATACTTTACCACCCCACTTTGTGAACACTGTGGTAAAGGCACACGAGGCAGATGTTGAGAAAATGCGTAAATGGATTTATGAGAACTGCCACGGCAGGTATTCAATTACCAAAGATGTAATCTATCACGGAGATCAATCAAGATCTGTCACAGTGCTTGGTTTTGAGAATCCTGGCGACTTGACCTTATTTGCATTGAGTGGAACTGCTCAGATAAATCAAAACTAATCGTTGCACCCCATAATTAATTCAGTACTCACAATGAAGTTTATATGGACAAAAACTGGTGACTATCTTACAGTAGATATAACTCATCTGCCTTTGGTAGAACATTGGCTCAATCAACTTCCTAGTAATAAGTTTGTAATCAAAGAAGATAAAATTCCGTATACAAGTATAGACAGATTGTACGAAAGTATATCTCGTATAAATGAACTCTTTACTAGTAAACTGAAAATATTTGCATTTGATTATGATGAAATAGTATTAGATCAAAATTTTTTAAATCGTGTACATGCAGACTGGGCAAAAGTCCACCATGATAATCCAGCATTGCCTAACTTGTTGGCAAAAATTGGAGACGAATATCTACAACTCTTTTACGATATAAACCTAGCATTTCACAGTTTAGAATCACACAGTAAAGTCAAATATGTAGAACAACAATCTAATACCTTGTTCAAACATCAAGTTGATAGTATGGATAATATATGTGATTACTTACATCATGGAGATAGCCAGTTAAGTTTAGAGTACTGGAGTTTAGGCAGAGATGATTACAATGCTTGGACGTATGGTGATAAAGTTGCAAAAATTACCAACTTTGATAGATTGCCATATACATTTGACGTAAAGTTAAAAAAGCCGTATACTAGTGCATATCCAGAAGATTATGTACAGTGGATGCACCAACAAGGAAAAAAGCCAATTGGATCATATCTGCCGATTGGAAATTTCAAAGGATACACAGAGTCAGTTGGAGATCTTTACCAAATATTTGTAAAGAATAATAAAATTGACCAAACTGTAGAATTAGTTTTATAAAGGAATAGAAATTACAAAAAGCATTGAGTGGAACTGCTCAGATAAATCAAAACTAATCGTTGCACTCCATAATTAATTTTAGTATAATATACGTATATTAATACCAATTGCAATTAGGAGTAAATTAAATGGCAAAAGAACAAACAAAGAAGACGGAAACTGTTGAAGCACCAGCTCAGGCGACGGCCCAGGCTACTGCTCCAGCACAACCTGATCCAATGGCACTGTCTATCGGTGATCTGAAAGGATTGGCGTCAATTATCGATGTGGCGTCGACAAGAGGTGCTTTCAAGGCCGCAGAGCTGGCAGGAGTTGGAACACTTTTCAACAAGCTCAGCACTTTTCTAGCAACAGTTGAAGCCAAGAGTGCTCAACAAGCCTCGGCTGATAAGGCCCAACAGGCTTCAGCACCGGCGGAAGGAAAATAAAATGGCAACACTAATGAATGTTAACAATCAAGCAATGCCCATGGGAGACAACACTGGCGCGGCGGGAGATGGTCAAACTGGTCCAAAAAGACACTTCAAACACATTGGAGAACTTGCTGACGAATCAAAAGCAAAAGTAGTGATAATGTACAGAACTGTACCAGGTGAACCAAACAACTGTTTGGTCGTAGGAACAAAGTTCTTACCTGACATGTATCACAATGCACTGATGAGAGCAGTGGAATCAGAAGGCGGGCAAGAGGCAGAAGAGTTTGCAGACTTTGCTGGTAGACAATCGTTTCCAGATGGAACAAACATGTTGGCAATCTTGCATAATGACAATTATATCAAAAAGTTTAAGACTAATGAAATAATGGTCACATACGGCTCAGGTGCAGATGGCAAAATCTTGTTAAACAAACTAAACGAGATGATAGCCAAAGAGAAAGGCGTAAAAGTTGGAGATCTTTCGCAGAAAGATGACACCCCTGAAGCACCTTCTAAGAAAGCTGATGCCAAGAAAACAGCCACAAAGAAATAAAACATGGGTACAACTCACGAAGGATTTCGTTGAGGAATGGCCGGAAGTTTTAGAAGGTTTGCACTTTCAAAACATGCCGGTCAAGTACCTATTGTATATCAAAATTAAGTTAAAAAATAATATCACAATCACCTACGACATAGCATCAGAATTAAAAGTCAAGAAGCAAGAAGCTATTGCAAGATTCCTAAAACAGACATTAGAATCAAATTACAGAAAAATCCGAGATGTTGACATGAAATTTAACATACCTGCTTTGAAGAAGGACATGCAAAACAAAACATCATTACTAATGTCAAGAACATTTAGAAAATGAACATTTATAAATAAAAAATATGTTGGCGGGTATTATGAACTAGAAGCCAAACTAAAAAACAATGCAACTTCCGAATAAAGATACCTTTTGTGTCGCTCCGTGGTTTCAAATTAGGAACGAAAACAATTTAAAAAAACGTGTCTGCTGTAAGATCAGTATGGCGACTGCTACTGATTCCGAACCATTAGATCATCTAAACAATGACCAAAATATTAGGCTTAAGAAAAACCTACATGTAGGAATTAAAGATTCCGCATGTTATAAGTGTTGGAAAGACGAAGAGAACAATGTTAGAAGTGTAAGGCAAAATTTGAATGGCCTATTGTTACATAATAAAAAAGAATTGAAAAATACATGGATAGAATCTTATTTCAAACGAAAACAAGATTGGCTATCAGATAAAACATTAATGGCTGATGTTAAGATAGGAAACACATGTAACCATGCCTGTGTGATGTGTATACCCGAGGACAGTTCATTAGTGTACAACTTTTGGGAAAAGAACAAAACAAGTGAATTTTTTAGACATATGCTAGACAAAGACCCAAACTATCTTGACAAAATTAAAATGTATAGTTTTAAAAACAAGAAATATCATCACTATTTAAAAAAAGTACTAACAGACAACAAAGACATTAAGATTGTTAAACTATTAGGGGGAGAACCTCTGTTGGACAAAAAATTATTAGAGGTGCTGTCAACTATGGATGATGTAACCAAGTCTTCTACAACTTTAATAATAGTTACTAACGGTAGTGTTGATCTAAATAAAACAATGTCATACCTAGGTAATTTTAAAAAAATAAATTTTGTAATCAGCCTGGAAGGGATCGGTGAGGTACAAGAGTATGCAAGGTACGGAAGTGATTGGCAATATGTAGAAAACAATGTTAAAAATTTTGATAGAACTACTAATGGTGATCTAGTTATAAACACCACTTTGCAAGTGACTACAATTCTAGGAGTTAATGACCTAATGAAATGGTGTAAAGAAAATGACATTCCATTGAGCATAGGAATAGTTAAAAATCCTGACTACCTGAGTCCTTTGGCTATCCCACCTCATATCAGAGATAAAATATTGACACAATCTAATTTTGAAAATGTAGTGGTAAAGCAAGACTACTTGTCTGACTTTGAACCATTGACCAGCAAAGCAATAGTTGACACTATTAATGATTCCAAATTTGATTATGGACTATATGAAAAATTTTTAAGATACATCAACCTGTATGAAAAGGATAAAAATATTCCAAGATTACAGAATATTTTTCCTGATCTATACACGGCGTTTAAGAAATAGTTTTGAACTTTTCTTTCAACCAATCCAATTCATAGGAATATAACAATGCGTCTTTATTATCAATGTTATCATGATAATACTTGACGGCATCTAATGCCCCCTTTTGAACATAATCCGCATACTGCCCCTTGCCAAGTTCACACCATTTCTTTAGCCTGTGCTTCGATTCCACAGTGGGCTTTGTATCACATAATTTAAGCACTTCCCTAAAAGCGACACGCCAACTTATTTCCGGAGTTTGATTAAAGTGACTTATCCCACACAACTTAGGCACAACAGTGTGCGGCTGAGATAAGGTGAAATCTAAATAAGGATTAGAAGTGAGTAGACACAGGAATTTATGATACAAAATTACTGCACGGTGGCCATACTCCAAACCATTTACTGGATTGGTGGCGTGAAAAATATAATGACAACGATCCTTCATCCTATCTGGCTGAAAACTGAAATCAAAATTTGCATCTAGTTCGATTGTGGGGAACACTGCAAAAAAATAAGGTGTCTCGCTCATGTTTGCGGCACTATGATAAGCCGCTGTTCTTCCTTTTATGCCTTTGACACGTTTTGCTCTTGGAAACTTTTCTTTTAAAATTTTCCAGTTATCCTCCGCACATGGTTCATCATATGACAGAAATATAATATCCATTGGTTTGACTTCATATTCATAATCGAAATGCACATGTCTATCTATGTCATAAAATTGCTTGATATCCTTGTTGCCAGGCATTAACATAATATCTTTGGTTTCACCGAAGCTGTACAGTTTCTCGTCTTCCCAGAAACTAGGATAGAAATTTGGAATTTTCGTTTTCAAATCACTATTGACCATCCACTTGTAAAAAAAATTGTTTTTTTTGTACGCCTCAATAGGATTTTTTAATTGGTACTGCGTTAGCTGTAAAGGCTGTTGAAACAGTGTTTTATCCTCATGATAGTTGATGTCTTTGAAGTCCCTTAAATGTTTTATGTTATTCATTTGATCTTTGAATTTCTGAGTTGGGATCAGCAGAACATTACCTTCTTTGTTGAGACCAGTTTTAGGATGTGTTGCATACCAAACATGCAATTGATCTTTTTGGTGCTGTTCCGGAATGTAATCTAAAAAATCTCCGGTCTTGAGATTAACAAAATTTGCAAATAACCAAAAATATTCTGTTTTTATTTCATCAATTACAGACTTTATGATCTCGAAGTAACTATCAACAAAAGGAACAATCCTAGTATTTGCAAATGGTGATTGGTTATGGGGTACATCCTTAAACCGCACTTGGACACTATCAAACATCGTAGAACTTCCTAATTTTTTTGCACACTATATCTACTTCGCTTGTCTTTAGGAAAGGATATATTGGGAGACTAATTGCCTTTTTACAAAAACTTTCTGCGTTAGGGTAAGAACCTATTTGATCTAAAGGTTTTGAATAATGAATTTTTGTTTCTATACCTTCGGTTTTTAGCCAATCTTTTAACTCATCTCTTTTTTCAACCAGTAGAACAAGTTTATGATAACTGGGCTCGTGTGGATTATCTGCTCCAACAAAACTGAATTGTGGCAAATTTTTCCGATATCTTTCATAAACTTTTTTCCTGGATTTCTGTAGTTTTTCAAATTTGGATAACAAAAACAACAATTGATTTGCATGATCATCTGAAAGTAAACTGTTGTAGCCGTAGTCCAAATTACTTCCAATGCCATGCCTACGTAAACTTTTTATCATGTCATAATGTTCTTTGTTGTCTGTCAACACTGCACCACCACCGCCAAAACTTGGCATATTCTTCATTGGGTCAAAACTAAAAATACTGATATCTCCTAAAGTGCCTGATGACTGTTTTTTGTATTTGGCGCCTTGGCTCTGTGCCGCATCTTCAATCAATAAAATTCCTCTTCTATTACATATTTTTTTTAGTGTGTCATACTCTGCGACGTTGCCGAATAAATTTACATAAAGTAGAGCTTTCGGTAAAGACATATCACTGATCTTAAGCACATCTAAATTTCCATTTTTATCGATATCTATATAATCTATATTACATCCTATTCTTTTTATAGCGCCGCTTGTTGCTATATAACTCAAAGCGGGACAGACCACAGTGTCGTTTGTTGTGGCATTTGCACATCTAAGAGCAAAATATAAACCGTCTGTTGCACTACCGACTGCGATGGCATATTTCCTTTTATATTTTTTTCCTAATTCTCGCTCAAACTTATCTAAATACTGGCCTTGTAAAACGTTTCCAGAACTCCAAACCTGTTTTGCCCGTCTGGTCAGTCGCCAAGAATATTCGGCATACAGTCTGTCTATGCCGTTAAATTTTATTTTGTAGCCATTCATAATAACTTTGTAGTCCTTTGTCTAATGTGTACTCCGGCTGATAATCAAGTAGATCTTTTGCACGTTGTATGTCCAGTGTGCCACGACTAGGGTATAAAACGTGATCGCCTATGTCCTCTATGTCTGATTCACTATTAGTTAATTGTATAATTTTTTCCGCCAGTATTCTTAAGCTGGTGGCGTTTCCAGCTGTAATATTGAAACTTACATTCGAAACAGGTGACAGTGCCGCCAATACAATTCCCCTTGCGGCATCCTTTCTATACGTAAAATCAACTTTGTTCTGTCCGTTATGTAAGGTTATGGTTTGATTATTCATAGCTCTCTGGAAAAATTTATGCACAACTCTATCAGGCATATCACCAGGGCCGTAAACCCCGCTAGGACGAATTATATTGTAATTAAGATTATCACGTTTTGAAAATAGTTTGACCATACGTTCACCTGTGAGCTTTGCTTCACCATATAGGTTCTTTGGTTTTGTTTTTCCGTCTTCCTTCATCCCGTCCGAGAAGTCTCCATAGACCATACTGCTACTCACATATACAAATTTCTTTACACCAAACTTTTCGGCGTGCCATAATAAATTAGTGGTGGTGTTTATCACCTTGGGTATTCCTGCGATTGGATCATTGTCAACAATTTTTGCTCTCGGATATGTAGCAAGATGTATCACTATATCAGGATGATGTGAAAATGCCTTCAAGCATGTTAGTCTGTCTAAAACATCTCCCTTGATATAGTAAATTTTTTTATCTATCCAGTTTCTTGTACGCCATTCGAATAATTTCTGCAACTCGTTGTTAGTCATTATTCCATAAGTGTCTTCATTATCAATAATTGTCAGCTGATGCCCGTCTTTACATAACATCTCAACAATTTTTGACCCTATAAATCCTTTGCCTCCTGTGATTAGTATTTTCACTTGTTTTAAAACTCCTTTTTAAATCCAAATTTAGGATTTTCAATGCAATCTTTTGCATTTTTTGCCAATTTTAATTTTTCAAATTCTAAACAATTTCCCATTGGTTTAAATCCACATCCTGCCAACAATATTAGCACAACTAGGTATTTCATCCTAGCACCTTGACACCATATTTTGCCGTCCAGTCTTTACCATCTTTGATGTCATTTACCATGGGCATACCCTTGATGTTCAAACTTGTATTCAAAAGTATGGGACAACCCGTTTCCTTTTTCCACGCTTTTAACAATTCATAAAACCCTTCGTTGTCGTTTTTTGACACTGTTTGCACCCTCGATGTGCCATCATAGTGTAATATGGCAGGACAGTCTTTACCATGCGTGTACGCCGCTGTATATTGCATATAAGGGGTGTTTTTGACGCCGGTAGGTAGGTCAAAATAGTCGTTAACCTCCTCCTCTAGAATGGCCGGAGCGAACGGCCTAAACTTCTGTCTACGCTTGATAGAATTTACCAGATCCTTGATGTCCTCACCCCTCGGGTCAGCTAATAACGATCTATTACCAAGTGCCCTAGGTCCAAACTCTGCCTTTCCATTTGCCACTCCCACCATCTTATTTTGTTTTAATTCTTTAATAATTGCGTCCACAGGATACTCACCTTCTATGTTGTGCCCTAAAAATGGACTCTTCCAGTTTATGAATGACTTTTGATGTGCCGCGATGCAACCCAAACTAGATCCTGCATCTCCTGGATTTGGAATGATCCATATGTTATCAAATAGTCCTAAATTTGCAAGTACCTTATTGGCCGCACAGTTAAGAGCCACTCCGCCGGCATATACCAAATTACGTGATCCATACTTACTTGCCCTATGCCATAAATCTGCAAGGCATTCTTCAGTAACTGCCTGTATACTAGCCGCAAGGTCCATTGGATCTGCTTCCGGGTGCCAATCACTTAACCCCCTGTGTAAATTTTTTTTCAATTTGAATGGAGACTGGTGTACAAAGTCATTGTATATATGATCCTTGTATTTGGGTTCACCATACGCGGCCATGCCCATTAAAATATATTCCTCTTCCGCAGGCTTCAGTCCACAACGTTGTGTGAATGCACTATAAAGTATTCCTATGCTGTGTGGATACTGAATTGTTTCCTTTCTTTCAATCCAAATTTTTTCTGCAGTGGATATGGAAACAGTATCCCATTCACCAATAGCGTCCACTGTTAGTATTGTCGCCTCTCTGAACGGAGAGGTAAAATATCCAGCGGCGGCGTGTGAGTCATGATGCTTCACATATTCATCTATCTTTATTCCAAAATGATCTAAGTGCCATTGTGGCAGTTCAGTGTAGCTAAATGCATCACTCCATTGTCCAGCATACAATTGCCTTGTTTTTTTGAGCCATGGCTTTTCGTAAT
>TARA_R100000426_G_scaffold6388_1_pt1 | contig 10323 bp, 10 predicted proteins | sample TARA_R100000426 | Tara Oceans TARA_R100000426 (sample SAMEA2620421) | marine metagenome | biome: marine biome (ENVO:00000447); feature: surface water layer (ENVO:00002042); material: "saline water (ENVO:00002010), including plankton (ENVO:xxxxxxxx)" | depth 5 m
TGCACTGATCAGATCAACAAAGTCAAGTGTCCACTTTACACCAAAGCCCCGGATATTCCTCAGTTGGCCAATTGCTATTCTTTCAACAATTCCGCCAACCGATGCAAACAACTCAGCTATGGACCCTTTTTTGATTGTGGGGAAGATCGGCCTTATATCACCGGACAAAGGAACAGTAAAGGATCCAAATGAAACATTCCAAGTTTGAGGAATAACAGAAGTTCCACGAAAAGATGGTCCTTGGTTTGAGATTGAAGGGAGGCCAAGTTGATTGAATCCACCGGTAAGCGTTAAGGTGTTACCAACAAAGTCGGGTAAGTTGTTAAACCGAAGAATAAACTTTGGCGTAACGTTACCACTTCCCATAGCCTTTACAAAGTCAGGATCCCAAGCCATTTTATTGTCCGAAGTTACGCCAATTGTTCCATGGCAAATTATTGTTCAAATCAAGATTGGCGTTGATCTCGTTAAGTTGTGGCGGGTTGTCCAGATTGACTGATGGTCTTTCAAATATCTCAGCTTCACCAACAACCAAGCCATCTTGCAACAATCCTGAAGGGACATCATTCTCTTGATTCGGATGAAAACCAAAGTAGTTTTCATAGTCCGGGGTTAGTCTCAACTCCAACGACCATAACAATCCATGTTCATTTGTAACAATCGACTTTCCAATATCAGCCGGATGACGTTTTAGAACTGGGTGAAAACGATAGTGACGCATAAAACAAATGGACGGAAAAGTGAAGTTGACCAGGTTAACTGTGTTTATTATTCCACCAGTTGCCGGCGTGTAACTTGCATGTAAAGAAGAAACCTTTTGCACTTCTTGAATCATCGCCGGGGGTTGGTTTTCAATCACAAAGTAATCATTTGCACTCGGTGAGATACTACCGACCATAGATCGAAAAGGGTTCCCATGTGCTATTACAGTGTTATCGCCACCAACAGGATTTTTTGATAAAGGATGACAAAAGGCTTTTGCGCTATCAGCTGCGAACGCAACAGAGAATCCACGATCAAGATGATTCTGGAGGGCATGCAACTTATGTGCAAGATCTTCTCCTCCGCTCATGCGATCCCGAACAATTGTAATTACTTCTCGGTTTAAGGTTGTGGTTTGATGAATCTTACCATTCATTGACTGAGCAGTTTCTTTTGTATATTCAAATTCACAATAGTACTCGGCCAAATCTTCACCAAGATCAATTGTTACAAGATGATTGGCTACTGGCATCGGATAAAAATAAAACTTTGCACCCATAATTTAACCCGCAAAAAGACTCGATTGCATTGTACCAAAGTTCTGAAACCTTTGTTCTATTTTGCGAACTAAAGTTTCAATAGCGTCTCGCTCAACAACATCGGCATTGATTGTAATATTTATGCCAGATCCGCTTTGTTGATTCATGATTCTTTCAACTGCTTGTGGTCTTGCCCCGGATTCAGGAACAACATATTCATTGCGATGAAGTTGGGCCATGGTATCAGATGAACCTGTAAACCTTAAGCCTCTTCTCGCACTTATCATCCTCCCTCCACTTCTTTTTGAATCGAGACCAAAAAAGTCAGCCAAGCCTTTCATTATGTTTAATGGTGCCTCGGCTACCTTTGCGCCAAAGTTAAAAACACCTTGAACAATTGCTTTTGCTATTCTAAAAGGCAATTCAAACAACGCTTTTATTATACTGGCACCAAGATCAATGAAGAGAGGCGGCAACACTTCAAAAAGAATTTGTGGTAACATTCTCAAACCTACTTCAATAGCCATTGCAAACTGCTTAACATCTTGCTCTGCTTTTCTTCTCATTGCAATATCGGATAACTTGGCTCTTTCTTCTTCGGTTAAGGACCTTCCGAGTTTTTCTTCTCTTTTGGCTATCGCTTGATCTGCTGCTTGTTGCATACCTTGACCAAATGAAACCAAACCACCAATTGCACCAGATACAGGACCTAACAATTCCAAGGCTGATCCTTTAAGTGTCTTTTGCAATATCCCAGTAACACCGCCAATTATATCACCACCAGCGATTCCAATTATGTCAGTAGTGATGTTGATAGCTGTTTTTGTTGTCGCCAATTTTTCAACTTCTTTCCTCAATTCATGTACTTGCATTTTTAATTGAATCACTGGAACAACACTTTGACCAAGTTCTTTGAACCTGTTTTTCGTTTCATCCAAATCATTAAGGATATTTTGAAAAGGTCTTTCATCTTCGCCTATTTGGTCAACTTGTTTTTTTAGTTCTTGAAATTGTTGTTGTGCTTTTGAAACTTCTCTTTCTTCCTTCTCAATTGCTTTAATTTGTTTGTCAATTTCTTTTGTGCTCTTTTCGGTTACACTTGCAAGTTCTTTTTGTAATTCGATAAATTCTTTAAGCTCATCATCTTCAACATCTACACTTGGTTTTTTTGTTTTTTTCGTTGATGGTGCGAAAAGATTGGCATCAAATTTAATCTCTTGGGACTTTTCAAGTTCTTCAACAGCTTTTGCAACATCCTTAAAAGATATACCACTAAGAGGATCCGAAGTTATTGATCTTATAAATCTTCTGTTGCTAATGTTCCCGAACTTCTCCGCTAAAAAAACAATTTTTTCTTGTCTGGTTTGCAATTTTTTAAATTGCTTTTCTAATTCACTGGTATTTTTCACACTTGTCCGTGTTGCTTTACTTGCCTGCTTGCTTACTGTTACAACAGTGTTCAGGCCTGCAAAACCGGGAACATTTGATAAAATACCAGTTAATCCACCCAAAGAGTTTTTAAGAGGCTCAATGGTTTTGTTGATTCCATCAACAAATTTTTTGATGTCTTGTAAAAACTTTACAAGCCCTTTTCCGAAATCTTTCAATTGCACAGCCAAAACAGACATTTGTGAGCCAATGCCTTTTTCGCCCGTTATACCTTCGAGAACTACCTGAACAAATCCAACAAAACTTGTTTTTAACTCGGCAAGACCTCTTTGAAATTTTGCGGCCTTTTCAATCCCGTTTTCATCCAATGCTGGCCCAAGTTGCTTAGCCTGTTCAATAAATTTATCAAGATCCTCTATCGCTCCAGATTGCGCCAAAGCTGAACCTGAACGACCGAAAAGTTTTTGAAGGGCAATATTTCGCGAGGTTGCATCCTCCATCAATGATAACTTTTCAACAACTTCTGTGAACACATCATCGACGTCACGAAGTGATCCATCAAGATTTTTTACAGAAATACCCAATCCACCCGGGCCCATGATTTTAGAAACATCGCCAGTTCCCTTAGCGACTTCAACAAGCTTCAGTTTAAACTGATCAAGACCTCTCTCAACTTCAGAAAATGATTTTCCGGATCCCTCTAATGCAAGTCTTAAACCAGCTAATTTCTCTGTAGCGATCCCCGACCTTGTAGAAGCATCAACCAACTCATTCACAGAATCAGCGACTTCTTTATTGAATTGAAAATAAGAAGCGGCTGCAGCTGTGACAACACCAGTTAAAAGAGTAAAATCTTTTTTCAATGATAAAATACTTTGACCGGCTTTTTTTGAGGAACTTGAAATTCCATCAAATCCAGCCGTTGCATTATTCTTTATCAATTTTAATTCTTTTTTTGTTTGATCCAACTCTTTCGCAAGATCACGGATGTTTTTTTTTGATTTACCACCCGTAATCTTGAGAACATACTCAACCACATTAGCCATCTTTACACCTTACAAAATATCAACAAGATCAGTCATCGATATAACTGGAAACAACATAGCCTTTTTTCGGTTACTTTGCTTTATCATCTTTTGTAGGTGATCAGATCTTACTTGCAAACATTGAAGATTAAAAAGAAGCTCGTGCCAACTTAAGCCAAGCAGATCAGAAGGTAGACAACCATAAGCCCTTGAAAGAGAATTATAGATTTGAAACATTTCTTTATCCGTTTCAAAGTGACCTCCTGATTGCTTCATCTGCTTTTTTGTGTCCTTGCATACAAAGATCAATCATTGCTTTTCGGTCTTTGTCCGGTAACATACCAACCCATAAACGATTTTGTACGGCTGATTGTTTTGACTCCTCAAGAACCAATCTGAAGTCTTGCCACTTTACACCTTTGTCGCTTGAGGCTCTTCTTACACAGTTCACAAGAATCTTATCTTGACTTTCAGCCATTTGTAGGATCTTGTCAGGATCAAACCCTTGAAGTAGTCGCATAACCTCTTCGAATTCATCCTCTTCTTTGATCTCTTCTTTGACTTGTAAACGGGCTAAGTCTCTTAAGTGTTGTTCTGTCATAATAGACTTTGCTATTAATGCGGAACTTAAGCCACAAATCTCGGCCTCTTGTGGCGACAATATCCGACCTTCGATGATTATTTGTCCATCAAAAATCGGATATGTCCACCGAGAATTGATAATGATTTTTTGCAATATGTCTTTCATTTAGATCTCACTCATAAAAGGAACATAAGTTATACATAAATAATTTTATATATTTATTTATTTATTTTTAATTACTAACAGCTGAGTTCTCATTATTCACAACTTGGATTTTACATGCTTCATTTGAAGCATCAGCAAAGCCTTTAAATGTAAATGTGCGTTCCAGCCTACCAACTGTGTTAACTTCGTCGCTGTATTCCATAACTACAGCATTAAATAGTCTTATTACAAATTCATCTGTTCCACTTGTAAATTGAACCAAGATCTCGCCACTTGTACCATCGAGCTGATGGTTGTATATTAATTCATCTTCAAGATCAGCAACACAAGACAAGGTCACTTCTCGAATATCGGTAACGGCTGGAGATGAAGTCAGCAAAGATCCAAGTGTTCTTCTATCTTCAAGCTTGTTGTCAAGTGTGAACTCAAAAGATCGGAGTGTGTAATTTTGAGCAACTCCACCGGAAGGAGTGTAACGAAGAGCGCTTGCATTTGATTGGTTATGTAATACTTGAGTTCCAGATCCGTAACTTGGCGATATTGATCCGGCCCTTGTTTGGCTATCTTCACCAATAATATCACAACTCAATCGGGCCTCTTCGCCAGCTGCACAAGATATGGTCATTGTTGAGATCATACACCCTTCGAATAACTCCATTCCGCCAGTTCCCCTTTGAAACTTCAAAGCAAAAGACTCAAGATCGGTGGTGGTAGCATCATAATCATGTGTAAAAGGTGCAGGTCCAGAAGAAGAGGAAGAAGTCCCAAGCGCATATCTTAACCAAGGTCCAGATCCGGCGTAATACAAAGGCATCTCAATTGTTCCACTCACTTCTGTTTGAACAGCAAATTGAGCTTTTGAGAAAGCACCATTTGAAGTTGATAGATGTGTTACTTGTTCTCTTGTTTGTGTTCTTTGTAATGAACAAGAAAATATTCTGTTAAATACGTTAAATGTTCCTGATCCGTCACCATAAGCACCCTCAGCAACTGATGAAACATTAATAAATGCGTTCCTTCCAAATTGAATAGCCATTTTTTATTCTCCTAAATTGGTAATAGATCTCTGGTTTGCAATAAACACCGCAAACTTATTGTTTGGTTGTATGGTCCAGTTGCAACTGTTCTGATCTCACAAACCACAGTATAATCTGTATTGTTAGAACCCGCTTTGACGTTCACACCAACATAACCTGGTATAAATGCGGTGAGTGTATCATTGTAGCGACCAGTATCATTTGATCCACTTGAATCAAGTGATTGAATCTTAACGAAATCCAAAGATTCGAAGTCAAGTTTGTCGTTGTACGGTGCTATTCTTGAAGCCAACAAAGAGGCCACTCTAAACCATATGTATATTTCATCATCAGAAGTTTTTTGAAAGACAAAGTTGGGGGTAGTTGTTCCTGTTCTTTGACTTGGTTGTGTTACTATTCGGTTGGCCGGTGCATTGAGATATATCTTACCAGTCTTTGGTGAGCTCGGTGAAAATGCACTCGATAGATCACTTGATTGATCAGGATTGTTAAAATAGACATAAACAAGATTTATGCTATTTTGGTTTGCGAATGTAATCGAATCACCGGCTAACGTTAACTCACGGTTTGCAAAGTTGAATGTGGTTCTTCTGAAATTTTGTAGCGTACCCATTGAATCGGCAAGAACTATATCAAATCCATCCGAGCGTATATTTTGCCAGAAGTCATCCCAATCAGAAGGAAACACGACTTCAATATCATGACTTCCTGATGTCTCAGCACCACCAAGAACATTGACCGTAATCGGATATCGCCTTTTAAAACTTGAACTATACCAGGTCATTATGCACCATCATCACTTTGATAAAATACCTTAACACGTATATACCCAATTCCTACTCCATCAACGCCAAGAACATCACCATCGATAGACATAAAATCACACATGACATCGTCGACATCTGTCCCCAGACTTAATTGACGGTTTGCAGTTATGGCTTTGATCATATCTGAGCAAGCATTTAAAGCCGTGTCTGTTCTGGCTTCATTGGTTGTTCCACCGCAAAAAGCATAGACTTCAAATATTGCAGTACCACGATATCGGCCAAGTGTTACATTTGTGTTCTCTTCTAGACTATCCACAAACTTGATTCCAACTGACGGGATCATGATATTGTCAAGTTGTACAAATCTAAATCCACGGTTTGAAAAGTCAAGTTCAGAATGGCCAGCACTAAAGTTGACGGATACCAACTCGGCAATTTTTTTGTGGATCTTTACAATACGACTATCGGCCATGTTAGATAGCCCTCAAATAAATGGTGGCCAATCGCTTTAGCTCATCCGGCAATGTTTCATCAACTTGTTTTTGTGCTCTTGATAAATACAATCTTGGATACATTCTTGATGTTCCAAACTCAACATAACCAGCGTAATTGACCGATGAAGATCCGGCTATCAAAGTGATAGATGTTCCACCGGCTTCTTTCTTTCTCTTTGTTGTGATTGAATCATACAATCGACCGGTTCTTTTTCTTGGATCAATTGTAGCGTTAAGCTTTGCCCGATCTTGTAGCCTTCTTGAGATGAAAGCCAGTTTTTTGTGAAGCTCATCATCCAACTGATCGGACCGTTTGAATAATCTTTTAATAAAATCTTTTAACTTCATGAATCACCTAAAAGATAGAAGTTGGTGATCTATATGGTCGCAAAAACTCTTTGACCTCCAAAGGCATATTTTTGGGGGTGAGTTTGATCGATCCATTTCTTGAAGTCAATGATTCTTTTCCTTGGTTTGTCTTGTTTCTTTGTGCCATCGAGGCCAGAACACAAATCGCATGCTCAAGATCAGAAGGTGCAGTAACAAACCCAGCTGTACACACAACTTTATTTCCTCGATAGGCTGAAACAAAATAGGTTGTCACTGATTGAGGTTTCAAAATTACTCTTCCATACTTTTGATCAAGATCATAAGTAGTAGGATCCACCAAAGTATCACTACCATATTCACGTAGTCCGTCGGCATGAATACTTGTAATACTTGTTACGGGTGAAATTGGTAATTGGAGAGTATAAATATCATTGTAAGTAGGTGCATCAACATAGAAAGTATAGGTTGTGGATTCAAGAGAAGGTGATAGCAAACTTTCGTTGAAGGGAAAACCCAAGAAGTTTGCTACACCTTTCTCGATCCTTGCTATCAAGGAATTAAGCTCGCCATCAATCGCAGTGTTACCAGCGATCTCAGGCAAGTATTCTCTTAATGTTGATGCACTTACTAAGGCCATAGTTTAGCTAAATGGTTCGGAGTTTGCAAGGTAGGCAACATTCTTTGTTAACGCTGGATCTGGACTAGCGAATGTTCTTCGCATAGTAGCGACAACGGAAACAGAATCGGAATTGATATCACGTTGTGTTTCAACTGTGATTCCACGGCGTTGATAATGCTTGTAAGATGCACGATTCACAAGAATGATACCTGACTTGGTTTTCAATACATTATCAAAAAGACCACTACCATTCAAATCAGCACCCATATAACGACTTACAAGAATAGGCATCCCAAAGATTGAAGCCAAAGAACCACTAACAATTGTAGCAGCCGGGCCAAACTTATCAATAGTTTGAACTGCATCGATCTTTAAAAGAGTAAGAAGCATTTCAGGACTTGTAACTAACATCATATCTTGGCTTGAGTACTCAGCCATCAAAGCCAAACCGGATATGATATCATCGGCTGATACAGCTGCACCGCCAAGAATAGCGATATCACTTGTTGAAGCGTCAGATGCTAACTTTCTAAGACCTTTAAAGTTGCGACGGTGATCAGAAGATCCACCAAGAGCAGGCGAAGTCCCCCAACGAGATCGGATATTCCAGTTGGCGATATCGTCCGCATGTGTTCCACTTGTATCACCGTTAAGCATACAATCTTCATAGCCATCAGTAAGATCACGGAAAATAGATTGTTGCAAGGAGGGCAAAATAGAAATTGCGCTGTCTTCAATCAAGTCACTTGAAACACGATAACGAGCAGCGAATCCTTTGATTGCAATACTTGCTTGGGCTGTTGTTGGAGTTGATGCTGTAAAGATATTGTCTGTTACTGTATCAGAAGTCAAAGCGCCTTTAATGTAAGGACGACCACCGGGATTATCAAATCTTGGAATCAAGATTGTGTTTGATTGAGTTGGTACCACTTCAAATTGTTCCGCAAGCATTGACGGTGTCTTGTAACTCATATACAACTGGTCCCGGAATTCATCTGGAATGAATTCAGCACCTTGACCGGCGGCGTCATACAAACTCTTTTGAATTGCGGACTTCATGAAAGAAGGTGCTTTGTCAAGATGACGAATCAACTCAGCATCGGTCTTTGGTGTGTGTGCACAAAAAGTTTTCAACAAGTTCTTTTTGCTTACAATCTGCTTAAGCTCATGATGCCATTCAGAATGATTTTTTTCAGTATCAATCAAACCTTCTTCTTTAATTCGAACTGTTCCATATCCATGAATATTGACGGATCGTTGTTGTGTGAAAAGTTGTAATCCCTCATCACGAACATATTGTTTCAAACCGTCGTTTTTGCCTTCAATCACAACCGGCTTTTCTTGAGCTTCGGTCATTTTTTGAATAGCAACTTTCAGATCGGCAACTTGCTTTTGAACGTTAGTGAGTTTGTTTTCACTGTTCACTTGGTGGCGGCGGATACCGTCAATTATCTGTCGGGCCTCATTCGCCAATTTATCATTTGACATGATTTATTCTCCATTGTTGAGTAGTTCAGCCAATAAGGCCATATTAAAACTTTTTTCATTCTGCTTTTCGATCTCTTCGTTGATAACGTCTTTCATATGAGACAAACCACGATCACCGATAACCAACCACTTCATTTGTGCTACCACACCAGCCAAACGAAAGTCTTGTTTGTGACGGGCCGCCCAAGCTTCGCGTAGCTTGATAGCGTCCTCTTGGCTTTTGGTTTTTGGAACACCATTGTTCTGATCTTGTATCTTTGACAAGATAGCAAATTGCGCATTCCCTTTGATGTTTCCACCGGCCCGCCAAATATCCGGATAATCAGATTTTATTCTTCTGGCATAGCTCAACGGGAAACTTTTATGGTTTGAGTTCCTCATGCTTATCTTTTCGTCATCGCCTTTTTTGGGGAAGTCGGTTTTCTTGATATAATACTTATCTTCTTTTTCGTCATCGTCATCATGATGATATTTCTCTTCCTCTGAATCTTCATCTTCATCATCATCGTGATAACTTGTTTCTTCTTCGGGTTGTTTCATATCGATCATATCTTGTAGCATATCGGCCTGCTTTTGGTGCATCTCAACTGCAGATCGCAAACCCGCAATGATATCTTTGACCATTAAAATCTGTTCTTCTTCGAGTTGAACAACTGCCTTTTCTTCTTTGTCTTCTTCTTTCATTTTCTTTTCCCGTTTTTTTATTGGGTGTTCAGCCGGTAACAAATCAACATCAAACTTTCCAGATCTATACCTTCCATTTCTCAAAGCATACAATAGACCATTTACTCTCGCCATGGCCCATTGATTATCACTTGTGATTCCAGGGCGAACGGAGGCCGGGTTATTGTGGAAGGCGGCCAACCCTCGATGATAGGACACAGCTAAATAATTTGAGTTGGTGATTTTCTTGGCTGGATCATCGCCGTGTTTTTCATTGTGGTCTTTGGCTTTGTTCTTCAATGCGGTTTGTGTTCCTGCGCTGAGAACTTCCATGGCTTCTTTTGCGTTTGACTTCAAACCATAATCAATCTTATCTTTTGTGATTGTTAGCAATTTGGCAATGAGCAATTCAAGATCTAAACTTTTGGCGGCGATCGCAGCTGCGTTCGCTGGTATGGTTACAACTGAGACCTCCAGCAACTCTGCTTGTTCAAAGAACATTCCCCGCTCACCATAGTATCG
>TARA_R100000426_G_scaffold357_3_pt1 | contig 10158 bp, 15 predicted proteins | sample TARA_R100000426 | Tara Oceans TARA_R100000426 (sample SAMEA2620421) | marine metagenome | biome: marine biome (ENVO:00000447); feature: surface water layer (ENVO:00002042); material: "saline water (ENVO:00002010), including plankton (ENVO:xxxxxxxx)" | depth 5 m
TCTGAAGTGCCAGCCATGCTTATCACCGAGCTTCTTCCACTTCTCGTACTTGGCTTCGAGCCTAGCCTTCTCAATGCGAGTCTTGTCAGACGGATGGGGAATGAAGTAGTAGCCCTTGTCGGTTTGGCCTACTATCCCCTTGTCATTCATTTCACTCAGCCTTGCTCTGACGGTGATGACACTAACGCCAATGCGATAGCTTACCTCCTCGGCTTTAAGGAATCGGTCTCCAAGAGCGTACATGATGCGTCGCTCTTTGTCGGGTAGCGTAGGCAAGATGTCTTGATACGCTTGTAGGCTTCTCAGGCTCATACCGCGTCTCTTGTTTGGATGAGTACACGAGCCAAGTCAAGTGCTTGATTCAAGTAGTCCTTGTACGACACGTCCTCGGCACACTCGCCCATGATGGCTACTGCCGTTTGCAACGCCCAAGAGTTTTCGATTCTCTTTTGTGTGGCTGGGTCTTGACCCCTTGGAGTGAAGCTGCCAGCCTTCTTGATGCGTAGCTTCGTTCCAAACTTGTTTGTAGTTGAGGTGTACTCTACCTCGTCACCTACCCCATAGGGAGGGGAGTCGGGTGAGGTGCTAGAAGCAACGCCCTTTGATCCGTCTTCCATTTCGACCTCATAGTCATACATTGTACCTGATTGTCCTTGCCAAGTGTTCTCGGTCTTGACCACCGTTTTGATTTTAGATGTTGCCATCGTCTTGGGTTTTTGGGTTTACTTGTTCTTCTTCAAATGAGATACGTCTAAGAGTGGTGTCATTCCCATACTTGATGAGGTCATTCTTTATGCGTATCAAGATGTTGTCTATGTCCATAGTGCAATAGGCACTCGGTCTCCCCGCCCAAAAATGGTGAGCGCGGTATTGAATGTAGGTCAGCCAAAACTTCAAATCTTCGTTCTCCTGGATGAGAGTCTTCTTGCTGGTGTAGGGGGGTTCTCTGAAACTCATGGCTTCTTGCTAAACGCTTCCTTGACGTGACGCTTGAAGTCCTCTATTGCGCGTCTCTCATTAGCCTTCACGACTTGTCTGCTAATCCATTTGCGCCATTCATTGAAGTCGTGGATCGGCTCTTCAGGGTAGGAGGTCTTGAATCCTTTACTCATCGTCCCGATATGGTTTGGTGATGCTTGTCGTGCTTGGCATCTCTTGCGGTGTACAAGATGTCCAACTCAAAAAGGGATGATTGTAACCTCCCCTTGTGATAGTCTAGGTCTTTGCGTAGGTGTTCAATGAGGCTCTCATCGATCTCGTTTGAGATACCTACCTTCTCCTTCCAAACTTCGAGAGCGTTAGTGGCCTTTTGGATTTTCTCAGAGTGATAGTTCTTTGTCCATTCTTCACTCTCAATCCTCTTCTCAATGTATTCTAGTACGTCTTTCATAGTGTTTGAATTGTGTTTCATGGTCGCAATGTACAAACGAATTGTAATAATCCAAGCCCATAAGCAAGATTTATTCAAAAAAAGTAGCGACCCCTTTTGAGAGCCGCTACCAAAACACTATGAAACTAAGTCCGTAAAGTAGACCACTCTTGATGGTAGGACATCACCCGTACTGCTGAAAAAAACTGATGAGAGGGATAGGGTTAGCGTTCTAACTCTCTAGCCCTCGTGACCTGTGATGCCCATAGGCCACACAAATATAGTCAAGATTTTTGCTCGAAGAAGCTGAGACAAAGGGGAAGTATGCCTATGAAGCAAAGCAAAACCCCTAGGGGTTCTATCTCTCCATTCATACTAGTCAGAGCATAGATGACTATTGTGCCTCCTATGGTTCGCTTTGCGCTCCATCGCTTGAGGTCACCTTTGCTCTTGAAGACTTCAGTCACATCCAACTTGCTGAGGAAGTTGAGTAGGGGGTTGGGTTTTTTCATTCTGATCCGAGTGTCATAAGGCAGTTGATAGCGACCTCTCCACCAATCACCACACCACACCCTATGGCTTGCTTCTTGTAGTGTCGTGCGTAGGCAGCCGCATAAGCCTCATGGTCTATGCCACAACCTACCTGCATTCCAAAGATTCTGAAGTTCCGTCCTACCATCCAGTCAACGTAGCAAGCCGTGTGAATGTGGCCTTGAACCGTGGACATCATATCGTTTTTTGCCTTGGTTCGTGCCGTGCCTCCCTCCCCGTGGACGTATTGGACACCGTCTATCTCCAGGTGTTCAACCCAATCCCAGTTAGTGCCTAGCACTTCGTTGTACGACTTGACCCACGCTTTAGGTATAGACGAGCTGAATGCCTTACGCATGATGATTCTATCATGGTTGCCTATGAGAACATGAGCCTTGGGGAAGGCTTCGCTCCATCGGGCTACATGGTATATGGCTCTCTCTAACTCTTCCCCACCACCAAACCCATCGGGGTCAGTCTCATGATAGGACGAGTAGTGATTGTCGATGATGTCACCGATGAATACGACGCGGTTGCAGTTGTGCCGAGAGTAGATGTCTTGGCAATGCTCTAGGTATCCATCTAAGTCAAAGGGACAATGAAGGTCACCAATGACTAGGACACGAGAAGTCTTCTCGGTGAGCCAGTCGTAGGCTCTCCTCATGCTCCCCTTTATGCGTGGTCGTATCTCTCTCAGTATGTCCAAATCACATCTTGAGGTTTGGCTTCGTCGAGGTCTACATGAATGAACGTAGAGCCTATTCCAACGCGTCTAAAGCCAGCATCAAGGAACGCTTCAATCATCAAGTACCTCTTTCGGCTATCGTCACAATGAATGTCAGCGGCTATGCCAAGGAGGTGGCTACTATTCTTGGAGGTTTTGTATCCACGCTGGGTAAGGTCTCGATGATGCTCCACCGTGCGAAAGCCACTCGTCACAATCATGGGATACCCATAGATGTCACGCGCAATGTCTAGACGCTCCAAGAAGTCATCGTCCATCATCTCCCCTGAGCCTGGCTTGTCGGGCGAGTCAAACTCTTCTCTCTTGAAGTATTTAAGAGTCATATCCCTTTCGCGCTATGAGTAGCTTCAACTCTTGAATACCCTCTACGCACTCCTTGACAAGGTCTTTAATCTCTGACCTGTCACGCTCTAGGACGTGTACTCTTCCCTTCAGTTTAGCTACTTCGGTGTTCATCTTTACCCAGACCCCTAGAATCGCTCCGATGCTTGGGAGCAATGAGGTCAATATCACTTCTAGTTCCATGCTGTTTCTTGAGCCATGTTTGCAATCGCTTTACGTTCTCCTTTCTTGTTTGTGCCATATCAACAATCAATACATCTATCAAGCACGTTAGCCTTTCGGTAGGTGTACTTGATGTCTTCTACCCCGTGGCTCACGGTCATACCATTCTGATTGTACGAGATGCGCTCAGGCTGCATATCGGGACTGGTGTTGCTCGTGTACTCAGGGTAGCTAGACGCGTTATGAATTAAGTAAGACACTAGACGCTCGGTGTAGAATTGAGCGTTCTGACGCGCTCGCTCTACCTCTCGGTGTAGGTCTTGCTCGGAAATGGGTTGGGCATTGTCAGCACTACGGATCATCAAGCCCCCGTTGTCAAGACGCACATAGAGGTTGGGAATCAACTCTACGAGAGTCCACCAACAAGTGACCTTCCGAACGTAGCTATCAAGGAGGGTTTCATACACCCCACTCACGCTACCCCCGCTGATGTCGCTCTTGAGCTTGACCAAGAGGTCAGTCCCCAAGTAGGCTTGTAGGTACTTGTCCTGAGCCAAGATGATGGCTGGGACGATGATGCTATCTTCTACACTCCCGTTCAGAGAGGTGAGACGCTTGACGAGGTCGGTGTTTACGAATAAGACTTCTGCGGTTAGTGCCATAGTTATCGGGGGTTGATGTAGCCTTGGTTGGGCATATTGCGAGGCTTGATGTCTTGCCTCCCTTTGGGTTCGCTTTTGATTTGGTTTGCCTTACGCTCTTCGATAGGCAGTCGAGAGATGATGCGTCGTGCCTCAGCTACGCTAATCTTCTCATTGTTCTTGAATCCGTCTTGAGCCTTCTTTAAGTAGGTCTGACGAATCCACCTATGACCACATTGAGGGCCGCCCTTAAACTCCCAAATGGAATAGGTGTCAGCCCCTGCCTTGCCAAAGCCAGGATTCACCGCCAGCTTCTCGGCAGCGATGATGTCTTCTTTACGCCACACCCTTCTAGCCCTCACCATCTTCTTGCAGAAGTCACGGCTATTGTCTTGCAACTTCCCGTCATACTTGTAGCGAATACGAACGATGTCATTGTCCATCTCGCTTGGACGCTTGGAGTCTCCAGGTACACGACGAGCAAAGTGCCACAACTGGTCACGAGCCTCCTCAAGTTCTAGGTCAACCTCTACCTCATCAATTAACTCATAGGCTTCATCTACCTTCTCCCCCTTCTCCATTAGGTATGCAAGGGTGGGGCTGAGGTCGTAGTCAGACTTGAGATGGGTGCAACACCCATGCTCATGCTTCCTTTTTTTTTTGATTGAGGCTAGACGCTCGATGGCATCTTCAGCCTTTGCGTTGTCTTGGAAGAGAGCCTTAGCTACATCGGGATCAAACTGAAGCATTTGAATCAAGAAGACAATAGCTTGCTCTTTGGTGATGAGACCTTCTCCAACCTTGACAATGATGTCTAGACCTGATGTGATTTGGGCCCCGTTGTACGAGGCTTCTTTGTCGATGGTCACTTCATCCACGCTCTCGGTTGATTCTTCTTGTGGTGCGTCTTGTGTAGCCTCCTCGGTGCTTGCGCTTGGTGCGCTCACCACTTCAGCTACGTCAATAACAATGGATGGGTTCAACCCACTTGCTACAAGGATACGCTTGACCGCATCCTTGATGATGCGTTGGAAGGGCTTGACTACTTGCTCATCAAAAAGGTCAGAGGCAATATCTAACTCTTGTTGGTTGCCTAGCTGCCCTGCCGTCTTCACACCGAACATAGCTGGACTTACCACGCGGTGTCCAATCATCACCTTGTCCGTGGCCTCAGTCGAGAGAAACTCGTATTGTTTGTCAGCGTCCGACAAGGGGAACGGTTCAAAGTCGGGCTTCCTATCGGGTTGATCCGAGTAGGTCACAATGAACTTGCCCGCATTGGTAGTGCCTGACAACTGACGCTCTATGTCATTGCGAATCTTCCTACGCTCTTCAGGTGCTGGCACACCATTCTTGAAGTGGATAGTAAAGGAAGGGGCAAGGCCATTGCGGATGTTGTTGACGTGGTACTTGCTAATCTCCTTGTCAAGCTCGATGTAGTTGACTGCACCGATATAGTCGGGCTTGGGGTAGTAGAATGACCCTGGAGCAAAGGGCTTGACGTAGAGTACTTGGTTGGGGTACTCGTTCTTGTGTTCGGGGTCAAAGGCTTTGACCTTGACTGGCTCTTCTCTTTGGTCGCTCCAATCTCTAGAGAACCAATAGAAGTCAACCTCATCTTGTTCATTGGCCTCGGCACTACGCAAGTTCTCAAAAGGGCAATGCTTGATACTCGCAACCGTTGTGCGGTCAATGCTGAAGCCAATTTCTAGAGCGAAGCCACCTTGAATCTTGAGGTCAAGGCAAGCCTTCCGTAGTTCGTCATCAAAGCCCCACTCTTGTAGCTTCAATCGTGTCTCAATGTCTGACGCGCTGACACCATTGCCGAAGACCATCTGACTGATAGTATTGCACAAAGCACCATGCACCGCACTCGACTTGTAGAGGTCAACGAGGTATTGTGGGAAGAGGTTGTCATCACCATAGTTCACCCACCCTCGTGGGTTGGGAGTCTCATTGTATGACCTCTCTTGGTATTGGGATAGTTTCAGTATGTCCATTATTCGTAATATACGACGTTATCAGGGATGGTGATACTAGGCATAGACCACGCATCTTCACCGAGAAAGGTCATCAAGCCACGCTCCAACTCACCCCATACGGCTGAGTTGGTAGGGTCAAGGTTGCTATCTGAGTTTTGACCATAGATGATGTAGGAGTACTGGCCTGATTCGGAAATCAAGATGCTCCCTTGGTCGGGTCTATGAGCGTGAGTGCTAATAGTTAACTCAGAGTATCTCTCGTTGTCTTGTTGCAAAGTGCCTTGAGAGGTGGAGAAGAGAGCATAGTATTTCTTGTCGCTCTGAAGCGATTGAATCTGCACGAGGTAAGACCTGAATGTCAGCCCAGGGAAGTCCTTCTTGCGTTGGAACGGGGTGACGTACATCGTCTGACTTGCGGTATTTGTTTGTAGTGTGACCATGCTAGATAAACAAAAAGGGGAGGAAGCATTGAGCAACCTCCCCCTTTCAGTTAAACCAAAACTCTCTTACGATGCTGCCGTAAAGGTGATGTTACCACCTGAAGTGGTAGTCAACTGAGGGGCTGCCGTCAACTCCATTGCGGTGATTTCGACGGTTGCACCATTCAAGTCACCCACGGCTTGTCCGCTAACGAACGTGCCACCAGTAACCTCACACCCATTGACGTGACCCATCACCCAGTACACATCGTTCTTGTCACGAACGATAACTGTGAGACGTGCCTTGTTCAGGTCTGCAATCTCAGCAACGTCAGCCGCTGCCATCTTGTTGAAGCTCAGACTCAACACCTGTTGGTAGTGTACACTTCCATTCTCAGTAGAAGCATTCACCGTCTGAGTGAACGAAGATGATCCGGCTTGCATCTCAAATTGGAAGACTTGGAGAGCCGCTGCGCTATCGCTAATCGCACCCGATGAGGGGGCGGCAAAGCCACCTGTGCCAGCGTAGGGCGCAATGTAAACCTCTCTGATTCCTCCAAGCGCATCTTTACATTGAAGTGCGCGTCCTGTGATAGTAATACTACAAGCCATGCGTCAGGGATTAAGAGTAGATGTATCCCGTTGACACGTCACCGTAGTTGCCTACTTGCGTACCACCGCTGAAGCGCATTGCAACACGGACGTTGTCTGAAGCGTCAGTCAAAGTCATGTCAACAAGCGTTGCCTCAATTTGGTCAGTAGCGAGGTTGCAACCGAAGTGGAGGTTCTCAATCGTAGTGAAGATGAGAGCGTCATTCGGCATGCCTGCTGGAGCAATAATCTGATAACCCATGTAGGTAGTTGGGACTGCCCCAGTCAAGATAGCCCCTTGATTTGGTGCGCTTGCGGCTGCAAGGTCAGTAGTAACACCACCCAACGCACGTTGAAAGAGGTACAATGACTTACGGCTCATAAAGATTTTCGCGTCAGAATTGTTCAATACCGCGCTTGATCCGTTGCCTACAACCTCATCAACCTTGTCAAGGATGTTCCCTGAAGACAATCCCCCAGTCAAGTTGGTTGGGGTAGCTGCAAGGCTTCCGTTGTTGTCTACGATGTTGTGGAAGATGCCGTCAAAGTGAGGGGCAATACCGCCCGTAGCTGCACCCGTAGTAGCGTTGAAGTTACCCTGCCAAATAGCGCGCTCCACACCTTCTGAGACTTTGCCAGCCAAGAACTGGAGCAAGAAGGTCTCAAAGTTTGGAGGCAAGCGGTCGCCCATCAAAGAGCGTCCAGTTTGGAGAGCCTCCCAGTCAGAACGGAAGTCACCCTTACAAAGTTCCTGATTGACCTTCAACTCGGTTGGTGTCAACACCACTTCGTCAAGGTCGAGGTCATTTGCGTTGGCTGAGAAGTCGCACCCGTAAGCGTCGATGATTTCAGCCGCATTGCTCAACTTCTTGAGTACTGCCTTGAATTTTACGTTCTCGTGAACGGTGATATACCCACTAGCGATAGTGTCAGCACTAAGAATCGCGGGGGCAATGTATGGCAACGCCAATTCGCCTGCATACGAACTAGAGTTGATGTCCAATGATTTAGCCATTGTCTCTTATTGATTTGAATAGATTTCGTAAATAGCGTTGACGCGATCCTTAGCGTCGAGGCTCTTGATGTCAGAGAACGTCATGCGCTTTGCATTGGCCTTGCTCTGACGAAGGCCACCCTCAGCACGTTGGCTAGAGAGCATATCTCTCATAGTTGAAAGTTCTTCCTTGGTGTCTTTGACCTCTTCAGTAAAAGCCTTCTTCGCTGCCTCTACTGCCTTGTCAACTGCCTTGTCAATAATTGCGGTCAACTCCTCCTCGGTCACGTTGAACGTCTCTTCTTCTTTCTTGTCTTCCTCCATAGCGGTCTTGTCTTCCTCCTCATGGTCACCCATCTTCTTCTCTTCGTCTTCGTGTTCTTCAGCCTCTACCATTTCGGCAATCTTCCCGTCAGCAACAACGGTCTTGCCTCCTTCAGCGTACTCGTATTCTCCGTCAGGAAGTGGCATACGCTCACCCTCCTCATTGACGATGAATACATCAACACCAACGGCAAAAGCGTCAGCGTCGGTATAGATTTCCGTGCCGTTGGCAAGAGTCTTCTTTGCCATTTCGGTCTTATCATCTTTGTGCTCGTCCATCTTTTTTTCTTCTTCCTCGTGCTTGTCGAGGTGGACTGAGTATTGTTCAAAGATGTCTTGAATGCGGTCTTTGAGATTCATGATAGTATAACGATTTAAGGGGTTGTATTCTTACATTCAATCAAGCCTTTTGCGACTTGGGGTGCTTCTTGGGAAGTAGGTCATTGTCTCCCGTGTACTTCTTGTTTTGAGGTCTGCCGTTCTTGACGAGGTACAAGAAGGCATTGACACGGGCAAAAGCCCAAGCACTTGCGCTCTTGATCTTGGGTGAGTGGCTGACATTGAATGCCCCTAGCCCACGTTGGAAGACTGCCTTGAGCATCCCAACATTGACCCCGTATCCTAGCTTCTCCTTGTAGCGTTCGTTGAAGTCATCACTCTTTTGTTTCAAGGTGGCTTCATCCTTCTTGCTCACCTTAGCGGATCGAGTGTCACTTGCATCACCCTTAGCCGTCCCCTTGCCCTTGGGGTTCTTGTTGGGCGTGTCAGACTTAGGGGCTTTCTTGCTTGGTCGCACCCCACCCCGTGGCCCTACCTCAGCTAGGTTATGCTCCTTGCATGGCATATACCAAGTCTTGCCTTGGAAGTCGTGGGTATGGAATCCGTCACACCCGATGTCCTTGGCAGCCTTGAGAGCTGCCTCTTCCGTAGAGTAGGCTAGTCGGTCATTGATGATGGCTTGATGCTCGTTGACTACTCGGCTCTCTAAGTAGGTTTGTAGCATTTGTTCAAGGGCGTGTAGTCCTAGTTCAACCTCAAGGGCTGACAACAACTCTAACTCTTTGAGCTTGGACGTTGCCCACCTGAGACCAGCCTTGCCACCCCAAGCGTCATACATCAACTTGCCACACCCGTCATCGTATGACTTGGACTTCTCTAGGTCTCCAGCATGACGCTCTAGATATGACTTCATTCTCTTGATGACATCCACGCTCACGGGGTCTCCCTTGGCTAGTTGGCTAGTCCTTTGCTTCCCGACTGCCGTGCCACAAGACCCCCACCCATTCTTCTCTACATACTCCATCACTCTCTTTGCATTGTTCTTGACTGCATCGGGGTAGTCGGTGTACGATTCAAAGACGTTGTACCCTGACTTCTTTCGCTTGTCTTTCTTGACACCATACCGAGCCATCTTCTCACGCTTCTCTACCTCCATGCGGTCTACGAAGAAGCCCTCAATAGAGAAGCCCTTGACCTTGCCCGACTTGATGTACTCGTTCCATATAGCCTCGTTCTCTACTTTGATAGACACCATCCATGTTCCTACCGGAGCGTCAAGGCCATACTTTCGGCTCTTGTCCATCTCGTCATCTTCGACAAGCCACGACTCTACAACACTCAGCCCACGGATCGTATGCTCATGTTCAAGGGTCATGTTCGTTTGGTTGCCATAGGACAAGAACAACTCCATTGCTTTACGCACGGTCGACTTGCTGAAGTAGACGTAGTACTCTTCCCCTTCGTTGTCCTTTCGGTAGATAGGCTTGTCAGGAATCAGAGCCGCCCCCATGACGATACGCTTGTCACCATCCACCTTGGCAAAGTGGGTCATCTGAGCATGACGCTTCAGGGCTACAAAGTCTGACTCAATAGCGGGAAACTCTACGAGGCTAATAGCGTCGATGCCAAACAACTCGGCATCATCATCAATTATTAGTTCTAATATCTTCATCCTGGAAGGCTTGCTTGGTCTGAAATGAGTTGGTCTTGTTGTTGGGAGTTGGTGACTTCGTTGCTTAGAACGAAGGCTTGAAGGTTGGTGCTTGCCCCATCTCCCAA
>TARA_R100000426_G_scaffold87327_2_pt1 | contig 10045 bp, 5 predicted proteins | sample TARA_R100000426 | Tara Oceans TARA_R100000426 (sample SAMEA2620421) | marine metagenome | biome: marine biome (ENVO:00000447); feature: surface water layer (ENVO:00002042); material: "saline water (ENVO:00002010), including plankton (ENVO:xxxxxxxx)" | depth 5 m
TCTTCTTCGTCGTCTTCTTCTTCGTCGTCTTCTTCTGCATCGAATTCGTCTTCGTAATCATCTTCGAATTCGCTGTCTAATTCCGCTTCTTCCTCTTCTTCTTCTTCGTCTTCTTCCTCTTCGGCAACTATTTCGGCTTCTGTTTGCTGTTGCTGTATGAGCTTGCGTACAACGTCTCGGTCTCTATTGATAGTAACAGTATTGCCAACTATGTATTCACTTTGAAGCTGGAGGAAAAAGGCATTGAAAAATGGTGCTAAAATCTGCTTAGCTTTGTCATCAGTAAAGTCCTCGTTTGGTACAACGTATGCTATATCGTTTCTTACCTTGGTTTCTAAGATTTGATTTAGTTTAATGGTAGCAACTAGCGCTTCGCCATACAGAGGAATTATTGCTGGCTCTTGGTAAGGTTGTGGCAAATTGTTCAAATAAAAGAAACAAAACAGTGGCATGTCTGCATAGGTATCTAAAAATGTATCTTGGTCGCTGATAGAGTTTGCTAAATTAATACCACCTTGGGTTCTATCTCTTAAATAGGCACTCACAAGGTCTCTATTTCTTTCATCATCATCAGTGAAAAGATAGGGGCTAGGACCAAACCCTCGTGGGTATATTTGTTCTACTAGTTCATATCGGATATCATTATTCTCTGCTGCATCGAGGTCAAAATTAGGGTTTCTAGTCCGAATTGCTGTAATTCCAGTATAAGTTGTACCGTCTTTTCGGGCTAAAAGTTGTTGACTATTATTTAAGAAATAAATGGCTTCGTTTACTAAAAATTTAGACACTTTTTCTTGAAAGTCGTCAGCTACGGGTAATAGCTGATAAATTAAGGAGGCCTGTTCAGGAAATAAAAAATTAAGAATCCCGCTGCCGGATGTTACCTCTCGTGTTAAGAAATGTCGGTCTGCTGGCTCGTCTACTTCATTATGGGCAAAATCAATGCCGTATTCATAATCGGTATCGAAGACCCCCGATAGAGACACCCCAAGTTCCATTGCGCTGATACCGTCTACTATAGTAGTAGCAGGTCCCGGCCTGTAGCTTGTAGGCAGTGCGGGTACATTGACTAACCTCGGTTCAATTGGAATATTTAGTTTGGCCCTTTGGTCGGCGTCTAAGCTGCTTAGACTTGTAGTGTCTAGTATATAATCGCCATACAAGTGAAATTCGTAAAGAGAATGTGCATCGAAACCTAGTGACCGTTCTGCCTCGTCAACGTATTCAGCTTGGTTGCGGAGATAATTGAGGTAATAATGGTCCTTTATCCATGGTAGAAGGTTGTTTACTGCCTTCTTTACAAAGTCTTGGGCGCCTTTGCTAATCTTTTCATTAGCAAAAGGTGAAGAGTTTGCATTGTACTTGGACATCTCAGGCACCCTCATAGCGGAAACGTATAGGTCGAGTGTCCGCTTGAGATGGACCAGGGAGTACTGAGACTTCAATTTGTAGGTAACCATTGTTATTTAATTCGTTAATAACATCAAGCCTTGGTATACTTACGGATTGTGCTCCTGGAGAAGTTGCTACTGTTTTCTCTTGGCTACCATATTTTACCCGGACATTTGCGAGTTCATCGCCAGAAAGTCTGAAGTTAAGCTGTATTTGCTCCTTTGCACCTATGACTGTGTCGCCATCCCTTACTCTAGTTCGTGTAAAGCCTATTGCGGAGACATCAGCAAGATAGTGGCTCAATTCCAGATTTGATATTTTGGTAGTAACTCTGACGGGTGCAGGTTTAGACTCTTCTCCGAAAAAGAACTCCTTTATGGTGGTTGCAACTGGAATACCCACGTAGTTCAGAGCTAGTAGTCCTCCTATGACGTAAAATAACCCTGGGTCAGTCCGTACGATGTTTCCTCTCGCGCCCGCGTGATATATCTTTACCATAGTCTTCCCCCTAGATTATTTGGTTGCGGTTGTTACCTTGAAGGTTTCCCACATTAAGGTTAGTAACTAGGTTGCTTGCTACTATCCTTGTATTGAGCAAGTTTGTTTTGCTTTCTACTACATCTACAGCATTCTTTAGCAATAACGCTGCACCTAATACTGTGCTCAAAACGTTGATTTCTTTCCAAGTGTTTCTTTCAAATCCCAGTCTGGATAAGCGCTCTAGTCTACGACTTTTTAGCCGCCCGCCTAAGATACCGTTTGTCCCTACTACGTCAAGCGTTTGTCTCAAGGTAATAAGGACCAACAAACCAATTGAGCCTAATTCTATTTTATCCCATGTAGCAATAGAAATACCAAGTCTCTTCTCAATTTGCTTTTCAATGGTGCTATCTCCGTTTGTCATGATAACACCTCAAATATATATCCACGATACTTTACCGTCTGAATCTACGTCTATGTACCAGTCTCCACCCATAATAACCATCATCTGTGACCCGTCTTTGTTCTTAACATAATACAAGTCTGGCTCTTTGAACTTCTTACCTGATTCTTCGTCTACGCCAAAGTTATGAATATATTTCTGGTTACTATCTCCGGTTTCTTTACCAGAGCGATATCCAATTGACCAAGCTTTACCAAGGCCTACCCAGGTATCGCCAATGTCGATTTTTTTCTTCTTGACGTGGCTAGGGTTCTTCTGGTGAAATTTCTTGTACATTTCCTTGGCTTCGGCAACAGTTCCTGGGTTAGTCCTGACCACATCACGAGGCGGATAGTTTCGGTCTACTGTTGAGTTTCCATAAAACTCTCGTGCATAAGACAAAGCTACAGCGAATCTTTGGGCTCTGTCGGAGAACTCCTCGTTCATTTTCTTATCACCCATAAAGCGTTCTACGTACTTCTTTACTGGCTCTTTACGCATCTTGCCGCTTTTACTACGCTTCTTACGGGGCTTTGGTGGTGGGTTAGAAATTACGCAATTAGGGCACCCCCTTCTTCGTGCTTCTGCGGTTCCTAACTGAGTTCCACAGCGACGACAACGGGCTGCGGTGCTACTGCCACTTTGTTGGGGTCGTGGTCGTGGTCGTTGGATTTGTGGGTTAGCTCTTGGGGGAGGCGGCATTCTAACGCCTCTTTCACTCCATTTTACTCGAGGTAATAGTCCGTCAGGGATTGGTGCCGGTTTGCCGTCTAATATTGCCCAACCAGGAGCCAAATGATAGGCTACCATACGGAAGTTGATTGAGTCGATAGGCACGATGTTTCGAATAAATGGTCCATCTTCATAGTAGTCAAGTCCAAGACTTCTTGCCTTTTCAATCACGCTTCGTGGGGGTCGAGGCGGTGGAGGGGAGTTAGCTCTCGGAGGGTTGTAACGGAAGGTCTCGGACCAATCGTCATATAGTTTGTCGAAAGTTTCTACTGATAGTCCGCTGTTGTCGATAGCTAAGTTAATCTTTTCATCAGCGTCTTCGCCGCTAAAATACTGCATTAAATAGTGCCTAGTTTCCACTAGAGAAATTAACCAATCGGGGGCAAACTTGGTGCGACCGAATTTTGCCGATACCATTTCATCTGCGTCTTTAAGAGTAAATCCTGCCTCTAAAAGCGCGTTTACTGCGATTGCTCTTTGAATATAATATTCGATTCCCTCACCTGCACCTTGAGCCCAGGGCTCTCGAACGCCGTCAACAGAGTAAATGTCTCTTCCTACCGGGTACGAAGGGTCTACTCCAACCGACCATTTCCTGTTTCTTCTGTCGCCCATATATTCTTCAGCTTCTGCGTCCGCTTGTTTTTTTGATTCTGTGCGGTAATCAATTGGCATTGGTGGCATTGGTGGCATTGGTGGCATTGGTGGCATTGGTGGTAACGTAGGGGCGGGTTGCCCTCCGCTTCTAATATCCCGGATTTTTTTCTTAACATAATCAAAGTTAATGTTAGTTCTTACATTGCCGTCCATCTTTAAGTCGGCCCCGCATTCTAAACAAATCAACGACCCGAATTGGTTTTGCCCTATTTCTTCTGGGGCTCTAATTCCGTGCTTGGGGCACACTAGTGCGTGTGGATTTTGCCGACTTGGTTGTTCATAAGCATGTGTTGATGAAGCCGAACTCATCATAGGATTGGAACGCGGGTTGTCATTTCCGGTATATGCACTAATTGACTGGTAAACACCAGGGATGAACAGAGATTTGGCCGCTTCACGGAATTCTGGAGTGTCGTCAAAAAAGAAATCTACATCGAATTTACTTTTGAGATGTGTCAAAACGTCTAACTTGTGTTTTATCAGATTCTGCTTACTGGGATTCCCGCTATGTAAGAAAATCAAATCTTCTTGTAAAGCATCTATAGGGAAACCAGCTTGCTGTAAGCTTTTCTTGGTAGCAGCTAGAACAGAGCGAGGACGACCAGATAAGTATGCAATAGTATAACCGCTTTCAGATAATCCTCTAACAAAATTAGTCGTTCCTGGTATAGCTGTGTCCATTAATACGTATTGATTTTGATTGAGAAATTCAAACCACTTCTTTGATTTGGGCTTGAGTCCTTGACGGCGAGCAACCCTTTCTCGACGAGATAAATCAAACAAGGTATTGTCTAAATCAAACACTGCCAATTTAGAGGTTACTTTTCTAATGCTTGGCTGGTTTTTTCTTGGTAGCTCTAAGTTACATACCCGACATGTTGAGGCATGGTCTGGGTTTAGGTGGTTACAGTGTGGACACTCATTCACCTTGTGGCCCCCCTTGTTCTGAACCAACGTTGAATACTCGGCCTAATTGACGCCCGATGTAATTTAGGCTACTTCTACTAAACGCCTTACCTTTCCCGAAAATTGATTCAAGTTGCTTGATTAGAGTCACTGAGACTTCGTCTGCCATTACAGACAGTTCCTCTCTTAGTACGCGACGGGCTTCGTTTCTGCTACCAAGTGAGTCCATCTTGTTTAGTAATGTCTTCAAGTAGTTTAATAACGAGTCATCTAAATCGGTAGCTTGGAAACCGTTGTAAAGTAAATATCCTATTTCATTTTCAGCAGTTTGTGTTTGATACAGCTTTTGCATTGCTAATCTGTTGTTAGACCCTCCACTAACTAGTCTGGTATTAGAAACTGCTTGGTTTGTAGCGGTTTGGTACATGGAACCATCTACCAAGCCTGGGAAGTTTAGTGTTAATAAGTCAAAGATTCTACTTTGAAGTAGCTCTACGCCCTGCAATATACCAGGCCCTCTACGTACTCTAGGCCTTGCTCGGTCTTGTCTATACATACGTCCTACTGCACGGTCGTCCACGCCAATGTCTGGAGCAAACCCGCCTCCTGCTCGTCTTAGTCTTAGGTTTGCATCAACGGTGAGTCCTTTACTTTGTGCATATCCTCTGAGGTACCTTCGATAGCTTATAGTGGTGTCGTCAAATGCCAACATAATGTCTCTCATGGCAGTATATTCATCCATGAGTAAGCTAACTAAATCGGAGGGGAATAGAGTTTGTAATCTATCAACCTCAGCGAAATCCGACATTATGTCGTTAACGGCATCATGAGTAAAATGTAATTCGTTGCCTATTAACCGCATAAACTCCTTCATCTGAGCCACGTAATTTATCTCTGTTTGTGGTGGCGGGTTATCTGCATCGACCCCGAGTGTCATCAATTGGTCTAAACTTGTACTTACGTCGTCGATTGTTGTTATTTGGATTGTACTGCTCCTAACAGCTCTTGTCGCGGCTTCTACTGCGGCAATTGGTTCATCGGTTAGTATAGCAAGACATAATTCGTTTAGGTTAGAAATATGAGATTCAACTGCTATCCGAGCTTCCCCGAACAAATCTTCTACTGCACTGATAATGTCTGCTTTGTCGGGCCCTGGTTCATCTAGTGGTCGGAAGTATCTTCTGCCCTCGCGTAGTGAAGCTACCATTTCTGGAATAATCGCTTCGTGGAGAGCCTCTATTATCGGTTCATTAATAGTCCCCCTAATCTTTGTCTCCATGCTATTTATGACATCATTAAGGTTATTTCTCATTCTTGTTCTTGCCCCGGCAGTAATGGCAGGAGTATCTATATGACCAGGTTCGTGAGGGTTAGCGAAAACTTCCTCTTCCTCTTCCTCTGGCCCGTCTTCGTCGTCTAGTAACTCTCTTGCCACTATATGAGCTAAATATGCACGAAGTGACGCTTCGTCTATGACCCCCTCTCCTAAAGCTGGGAGGTCAGCATTAACACGCTCAATAAATCTGGTGCTAAACGCATCACTAGCAAGTTCAAAGGTTTCACGTATGTCGTCAAATACTGTTGATACGTCTGAATGTAGATTCATCTGACTCAAAGAATAATAAACCAAAACTACCATGAATCTAATATCATTCTTAGTAGGCGTGTAGTTATACTTTAGTTCTGATAACTTGAATGCTTCTTGTAATAGCTGGTAAATTGAAGGACCTGCGGAGTATTGCTTTGGTGCTATTATAGTTTGACTACCAAGGAAGGCAGAGTTCATGAGTAAGTTAGGTTTTACGACAACCAATCTTGCTATTAAAGCTCCTACGCTGTTATCTTCAGCTGCTTCTGCATTTGCATCTATGACTGCTTGTATTTGTGCATCTGCATCGCCTTCTCCAAAATCAGCTTCCAAAACTGTGGAAGCTATGCCTCTAAATCTTGGTTTGATGTCTTTAAGGAATGCTATAGCTTCTTCATTTTCATCACCGTCTCTTGAAAGGGCTTCTAAACCAAGTGCTTCTAACTCGTTTAATCTAGATACAAAGTGGCCCACTGTTTCAAATTTTTCACTAAATTTTCCAACCGGACCTACTCCCATGTTGATTCCACTTGGGACTAAGAAGTTTGTAGCGTTAAATTCGCCTCCGCCTAGTCCAGTAAGCTTATCTTTGTGACGACCTAAAGTCTCCATCATACTCAGAACAAACTGTTGTGGCCAGTTGGTTGGGATTGGTCTAATGCCTGGTAAGTCTGTGAAGTAAAATGCTTGTTGGTCCTCCATTGCTCTAAATCTTTCAGCTTCTGTTGCTAGTGCGGCAGCTTCCTGTGTTTCTGCGATTAGAGTATTGAATGCACTTTTATTGATGTCACTGGTATCTAATGAACGTGAAACTTTGTCTAATATGGAGTATATTCTATCGGTGAGACGAGAAGTGTTGAATTCCTTTTTACTGAGTTGTTGTTGCTCCGCTTGGTCTAGGTACTTTATGTGCTCTTCTGCACCTGATACGACCTTAATCGCCCCGCTTTCTCTGTCGTATTCTACTGGGCGTTGCATCTGTTGGAATGCCTTAAAGGTAGAATCTTTGAGATTTGTAGGCATTGGGAAGAGAACAAGACCGGCACGGGGGAATAAGAAACCAGGGTGGGCTATCAAAGCTAACTCTTTACCCATGTAGAAGTCTTTAGGGTCAGTGGCAAGTCTTTTGACTAATGCCCTATAAGAAGCATCTAATTTGCGCAAGTTAGCATCGGACTTCCGGCCAGAGTTAGAAACTAAAGTGCGCATACTTGGAAGGATATATTCGTTGATATACTTTAGTGCATTTACGTTGGCGGCACTGGTAACTAAATATGGCGCTAAAACTTTTTGAGCAAAGTTATCGAATATGTCTCTGCTGTTATCATAAGTTAAACCTAATTCTTGGAAAACAGATAGTAATGCACCTGCTTCGGCGTTATCGTCATCACCAATTTTAACTTCGACACCGTCTAATGCACTATCAACAAATCTCTTGATGTCGCTAGCTGTTTTATTTGACTGAAGCGCCCTAACAGGAGCTAAGTTAGCATTAACGTCAGCAATTGACCTACCTAACCCTAGGCTGTCGTAAGCCGCTATTGTTTCATCTTTTGATGGGTTGCTACGAGGGTCGTTAAACTCGCTAAATCTTGGTACTCTTGGAGGTAGCCTGTCTTTTGCACGTTCAAGAGAGGCTCGAGCAGGGCTGGTGCCTAACTTTTGTATTTTGCTTAACTGGCCAATTGAAATAAAAGAGCCATCGTTAGCCCCTACATAAACATCAATGTAGCGGGGGAACCTATCGCTTGGTGAGCCAACTAAGTCCAAGAAAATGTTATTAATATCGTGTGCTTGTAGTACGTTAGTCCCTTCTACTGCCTTATAGAATAAGTCGATGTATTCTGCTCCGGGAGTAGCAGAGAGTTTTATGCTTGGCGTGTATGCAATTTTTGGTTTTGGAAGTTTATTCTCGGGGGTAAACCGGTATCTAAGGTGACCAGGATTAGATTTGGACTCTTCTAACATTTCTTCTAGACTGTCGAAAACTACTGCACTACTACTCATAGTCGAGAAACCACTAGACGGGTTACTTCTACCTCTTTGATTTCTTCTGTTCCTGTTATCGCTTTTTTTGTCACCTTTTACGCTAATGCCAGTAGGAGGTGGTATGAAGCGGTGAGCTGGTAATAATGATTCACCCTTTCTTGCTTTGATTAGTTGAGAAGTCCTAAGAGGATAGCGAAGAGCAGGAGAAACCGGACGGGTAAGGAGAATAGAAAGAATTTGAGTTGCGCCAAACAAACCATATTCTTCTACCATACTATTGTAAAGAGCTGGGGTCAAGTCGCTTTCGGTTAATGCTGTTAAGCGAGCCTGATACATAGGAGTTGGAACTTCCATGAAACCTGCTAATTCTGCAGGGTGAGCAGGATTAGTTTTGGTTGTTCCTTGTCTGGTGTTAATTGTTACGTGACTAGTGGTTCCTTTGGTTAAGTCTCCTAGACTAATTTTGTTACCATTTTCATCGGTCAGTGTGTAATCTAATACTTTGCCGTGTGTAGCTAACAGTTGCTCTCTAACCCACTCATGAGCCTCGCCTAAGCTTGCACCTGTCAGTCTGTTGGGAATATTCAACATCAAATCACTCTCCTTACATTACCAAAGACTCCAGCTTCGACACCTTTGTCAGCAATAAATATAGACACTGGGAGGGCTAGTAATCCACCTATGGCAGCCCCTCTAACGAATAAATAGTTATTATCTGAGCTACGTTTGTAGCCAGGGATTGCCTTGTCTATTGCTCTTCCCAAGCCAGCAGAAAGAGCTGCTCCGCTTACTAACATCGTACCCACGAGGAACTTCCTGCGTGAGTCACTGGCCAGTAGTGCGTCTAGAAAACCCATAGTAATCACTTCTTGGTCGGGGTTGCTCTTAGTTTACTGTAAAATGTTCCTCTGTCTGCCTTCTTAATCTTAAACAGGTTCTTTGTACCCTTTCCACCACTATAGGTTGGTACACCATATAGTGAAGTGAATTTTTCCCATGCTGGGTTAGCCTCTGCTTTGCGGTGTTTTGGCCTAACAGTGCGTCGGCCTTCGCTGTCAGTAAATGCTTCAAAAGATTTGCGTGGTAAAGCAATCAACCAAGGTACAGGTTTACCTGTGCGCTTGTGAATAGCTGTTTTGATAAAGTATCCATCGTTACTTGGGCCGCCAGAGAAAACACCTGCAAGGCCTGTGCTGTCGGAAACTTTTGTGCCTCCTTGTTCCCAGAACTGGGTTGCGTTCTTCTTGCCTTTGTGCTTACCAGTAAACTCTACTTGTGTTTTAGGTAGTAGCTGGACTTGAATAAAACTGCCTCTACCCATGGTTCCTTGTCCGCCAAAGCGGTTTGACCTGACTCCTGGGTTGCTCATTGGCCTGCGGTTTCTTGGTCTACGGTCTCTACCAGCACTACGGCGTGGTCCTTCTTCTTCACCAGCACGGAAGTCTCGTGCGTTTGCGTCGAATGCACTGAAACCGCCAATTAGATTGCTCAAAGCTAAGGCTTGCTCATCTTGATTGGCTATGCGGATGTTTGTGTTGCCACCCATTTTGAAAATCTCCCAGGTTTGTCTTATACCAATGCCATTATCGTTGACTTCCATGTAGAACCCTTCGGGGGTATTCGAGTCAATAGTTACTTTGCCTTTATCCGACTTGGTTACTAATTCTATAGCGTTGCCACTTGCATCACGGCCTTGTCTGTACATTAAGTGAGTCTCCAGGCTCTTGCCTTTCTTTTTACCGCCTAGCTTGCCTTCGTTGAATTGAACATAGACAACTTGATTTGGTGAGACAAAATTTCCTCCAGCTGGGCTACTAAGATTGATGTTCATAGCTGCAGACTGGTAGTTGTATGGTGCG
>TARA_R100000426_G_scaffold55035_1_pt1 | contig 10039 bp, 6 predicted proteins | sample TARA_R100000426 | Tara Oceans TARA_R100000426 (sample SAMEA2620421) | marine metagenome | biome: marine biome (ENVO:00000447); feature: surface water layer (ENVO:00002042); material: "saline water (ENVO:00002010), including plankton (ENVO:xxxxxxxx)" | depth 5 m
TATATCATACTCATCATGAGCTTCCCTGACAGCGTAGACTACCCCTCATTTCATACTGAGAAATACAATGCATTCTTTCAAAAAAATGGATTTGAAATAGTAAAACTCTTTGGTCATCTTGGATTTGATGAACTTTATTGTTGCGGTGATTCTGCTTATGAGGCATATAAGGGTCGTGCCTTGGCTTCCTCGCCCCTTGAATACCTAGATTGTGTTCTATACGAACATAGATTGCACCCAAGCACCGACTCACTTAATAAAGCTGAAAGCAAAGAAAAGATAAGACTAAATAAAATTACTAGACAATTCTTTGACCCTGACAATTTGTGGTATGAGTTTCACAAACAAGAATATGGTGAATATCCACGAGGTGTGGTCAAAACTCTTTGGGACTGATCACTCAAAACTCACTACAAACTCACCTCGCTTTATTATTACTTCATTTGATTTTACCCCCTTCCATGTAGTGTTATACTTTCTCACACTTTCCCCACTTCTATCCTTTCGCGAACGATAATAGTCTCTTTGATATTTTTGAATTCGCTCCTTGTTCTTACGATAATACTTTTGCCTGTATTCTCTATTTTTAAGACGTTTCAGCCTTCTCTCTTCTTCTTTTGTCATTCTCTATCTCTTGTTTAGATTTTTTTATTGGCTGAGGTGGCGCCAGCTGAGGGGCTGCTGGCATAGATGTGTCTGGCTTTGTTATCTTATAGATTACCGAATTATGTGGCTGCAATCTTGGTCTTGTTCCATCTGGCAATCTTATCTCAGTTGTTACATCAGTTAATAAAAATGTTTTATTTGCAGTGTAGCTAAATGATGACTCAAGCCCATAAAAGAAATCCCCTGCATTGTAGTTACGTGTCACGAAACTCATACATGGCAATCGCGATTTACCATCTACACCACCATAGTATTCCGTGTTTGTTCCACCTTGAATAATTGAACTATAAATTAATAAATAAGGATAATCTAATTTCTGTGGCAAATTCTGAGCAGTAATTTTACCTTGCACCACAGCTGGGTGCGATTCCAATCCAACATTCGTTCCATTTGCATACAAAGGCATATCCTGACTATTAGTTGATGTTGGCTGGTATTCTGCACCACCTACAAAAGCGTCAGTAATCATAGGTTTTGGTCTTGTTTCATAAGCAAGTAAATAAGTATTCAAATCATTACTTTCAAATGTAAGCGGATCTTTAAAAGTTGCTGCACAACTACCTACAAAAGGCAATAACTGATCTATCTCATAACCCATTTTACCTAATAGCGTGTTATTCAATATATCTTCTGGGTAAACCTGATAAAATTCATTTGCTAATTCCTCCTCACTCATAAACTCAGGACCAAATATATTTTCACTTGTTAGTTCTGCCTTTTTTTCCAAAGCACCTGAGGCATTTTTTGTATACAAACCAATTGATTCTATAGAGAGACCTGAATAACTAGTATTTATTGATGTTGAATCCTGTGCTACAAATTCATTCAATGTTACAAAACTATTATTTGGAAATGGTCCATTCGCACCACCACCTGGTCCCAATATTGCTGTGGTATCTCCATGATTTGAAACAAAATTATTTGCACATGACTTAAATCCATTTATATCTATACATTGCTGTTCTGGATTACCTGTTGCTTCCAAATTAAACTGATTATTAGTTGGTATTCCATTTCCTATCGTGATTGGAGTATTGAATCCTGAAAAGGTGAACCGAGAGAGATTACTATCAAAATCCACTGAAGGATTGACAGCACCCATCATTAACACTGAATTATAATCTGATGGTTCTGTGGTTCCTAAGGTTGATCTCTCATCAGCATAATTTGTATTTCTTACCAACACCGCTGGGTTTCTTATAAATGAAGGGTCATACCCAATGAAATGACCATATTGGCAATTTCTGTGATCTATTTGAAATACTTGCGCCTTTCCCATTACTTTATTTTCAAAATTTGGATTAACACCAAGCTCAAACGCTATACTGAATGCAATGTATGGGCGACCACCAAACTTTTTCATCTCATCATCTAGTTGTGGGAATACTGGTATAGCCATAATATCATATTTTCTACTCAAATTTAGAAGATCTTGTAATGAACGCCTTACACCATCTGTATCAATATAACCTGCCGCAAATGCAGAACCAGGTGAAGTATCAGCAGGAAATGTAAATTTCCTTAATGTCTCATTTACATTAGCTTCTGCACTATTTTCTTGTGCTATTATCTGATCCAAAAGATTTTGATAAAGATGAGATACATTATTAATATCAAAAGCTAAATCTTCATTCCATCTTGAACTTAATGGCAAATATGATAATTGCTGTCCATCATTTAATTGAAACTCGTCTGTTCTTCTTTCAAAAGCAAAAGGCTGTGTGCCTTTATTCATAGCCGTAGCAGGATTATATACTGGCGGGTTCCCGTCTTGATTCGCGGGAAACTGATCGCAAGGTGTAAAATTATTTTCATCTGCATCTGCTAGGCGACCCCTAATAGCTTCCGTAAATGTTTTGAATCTAAATCTTTGATTTGGATTGAATTGTAAACGATCAGGTGTATTAGTTTCTGTAAGAGTGACACCTGCCGATAACTGATCAACATATCTATTTATATCTAAATAAGTAACAAGATTTGCCTTATATTCTTCACTATTTGGATCTATCTTTTCAGTTAATGTTCCCATATATCTCTCTGCTGTCCTAAATGCTGTTGATAGATTCCTAAGATTTTGTTCAGTAAAGTAGATATTAGTTAATACAAATGTATTAATTGGTGCTTCTTTTAGTCTTGGAGCATTTGCATTTGCTGGTAAATCATGTATTATACAAGGTGTCAAACCCAAATTACCTATTGTTTGATTTCCATAGTCACCCATATTTGTGTCATCCGCAGGATTATTAGATCTATAACCTGAATTAAAAGCATTAGTATCTAAATCATTATTGAGTCCATAATTTAGTGTATTAAAAGCATTCAATGCTAATCTTTTTGGTTCTAGATAGGCAATAGAATTGTAATACATTAATCTTGCACCATCATAGCAGTTAAATTTATCTCCTACGTCACTCACTCCATTTTGATTTACACTCATAGGGGTATAAAGTGGTGTTTCAACAATGGGCGGTCTTGTTTTTCTTGGAACATCATTTGCACCTTTGCTTTTTACTTGATAGCTTGCATAATCTATATATGGTAGTGTATCGGCTACATGAAGCTTCCTTGGACGCGAAAGTTGATCAGTAAGTATTTGAGCCACATTATCTGGTGTATTTAATCCTGGCGGTAATTCCAAAAATACATCTTTTGATCTTACTTTGAATCTTGGATTAATTCTTTGTGTCGTTAGGCGATTTGCTGGTGTATTTGGAATACCAGCATATAATACCGCACTTGGACCTGTATAACCTTTTTCTGCAAAATAGTATCTTTTTCCAGTATTTCCTGTTGAATTATTTTTACTACAAAAATTTGCATTTAGATAAGTTGTAATATTGATAAATTGTTTTGCTTTGGCATCTCCATTGCCATCTACAGCAGATTTTATTGACACACTCGCACCATCTTGATAATTACCATTACCTTGGTTTATCATTTGAATTTTTGATGGAATACCATTATTAGAACCTTCACTTGTAACATCTAATACTTTCATTACCATTCCTGCGCCTGTGCCTGGATTTGGATTTTCATTTGCAACTGCATATAAACCCCCAATTCTAAATCCGTTTCCTATTTGCCCAGACGTTGTTGAGAGAGAATAATTATTTACCATTGCAGTATTTGGCATATCAACCGCATTAGAATAAGGTGTTCTATCATTATCAGCTATTGCCGAATCATCTGTGTAATCACACAGATAAGTCTCACCCAAAAGCCTATTTTTTAAAAGTTTTTCATCTTGTATAAGCTGGTCTACTGGATCATGTGGTTCCCTATTTTTAAATACACCATTTTGTGTGCCTCTACTCACATAGGTTCTTGTATTTCTTAGTGGCAATGGAATTGTATTAAATCCAGTATCACAAATATAATATCCAAGGTTTAGTGATACAACATTGTCTAAATACCCATTTGCATTTTCCTCACCTAAAAATTCCATAGTGCTATCGGCTGCCCCCTGCGTATTTATAGCCGCTGCTTCTAATTGTATTTGATCACCTGGATTGATCACAATTCCATAGCTATTTACATTGTTAGTCCAGTTATTGCGAAATGGATCTTGATTATCATCAATATTTTGATAATTTAAATTAGCTTGTAATCTATTACATTCCAATAATATATACTTTTCAGCCATTGGTATATATTATTATTATTTATTTTTTTCGTCCTTCCCTCAATTCCTTTGCATCTACTTTGCTAGACTTTGAACCTGGACTCACACTAGCATATACCCTTGCCATTGCCCATTGTTCCTTTGATTTTACCTGCGGTCTTACTGATTGTGGATTAGTTTTGTAGGCACCAATTCCTTTGTTATATATTTTTTGTAAAGCTGATTTTTTTATACCAGTTAATTTTGCTATTTCAGCTAATGTATTTGATTTGTCTTTTGGCTGATTGTATTTTTTATTAAACTTTTGTTTGAATGTTAATCCCATTTATATTTAATTAGAAAAAATTATGCTGACAAAACAACCTCGCCGTTTTTAATAACCATAACCTTCTCAACACCTGTGAAAATACGAAGCTCACGCGCATTGTTCTGTCCACGAACCTGTGGCGGTCCCCCTGCATCTGCAACACGCTGATAAGTTTTTCTTAATACAATTGGCTTAACACCGACACTTGCACCATTTCCAAGAACATTGAATCCAGTCGTAGTAGCATCGTATCCTACATAATGTGAAGTGCCACGAATATCGTTACTTACATCAGCGTTGGTTCCATTTGGAAGCTGGTAGCCATTTATTTGACCGATTGTAACCGAATTCTGATTTAAAGCATTATTTGTCTTATTAACATCAGCATCAAATGAATAAAGCTGTGAGGGAACCATCAAGGGTTTTCCCATAACACCAGTCAATTCATTGTATTTACGTGATGGCTGAGTCACATCTCTGTCATAGACCATCTGATCGTTAATACGGAAATTGTATGAAGTTGGTTGATGCAATTCAGTAGAGATGTATTCACCTAAGAAGCTGTGATTTGCCCCTACATCTTTGTCCTGAACCATAATATTTCTAACGTTCTTTCCCGAAACAGCAATCTGACGTTCAACCACCTGACTAGCACCTGCAGTTCCAGCTGGCACATTGGCATTGGTTGTGATCAAATCTTCATACAACATAGAGAGACCTTGCTCACTCATAGTTTGCTGAAGCAAAGCGTCCATTCGGTCGTTGGTATAGTAAAGATGATCGCTAATAAATTTAATATTTGGTGTAGAAACAGCAACGGCTGAGCTATTTCCTGAACCTTGATCTAAGCATGTGATAACACCTTGTTGACCATCTGCTTGCTGACGGAAGTTGACTTCTAAATAAAAATGTTCCTTAACTGCCAAAAGTGGAAGCTGTCGGCTTCTCATCATAGGAAGCAAGGTTGAAAGAGGAACACTAAATAATGGGGTAGTAGCATCACTCTGTGTAGGGCGAATGAAAGTTGGCACAACCATGGTCGTTGCCGCGCCGCCTGCGTTTAAAGTTGTGACCAAATCTCTAGGTGCAACACGTGTGGTATCGTCCTCAGTAAAACGATCTGCACATGCACCTGACTTAATCATATCTACATATGCTCTGTGTTCAGGTGTGTCAAACTTACGAGTCATCGTGGTGTAATACCCATAATCCACATTTGATGCAATTACACGACCACCAATCTTAAGAAATACTGATTCAATCAATCCATGAATACCTGTTTGTATTGGAAAAAAATTATCAGGGTGTGCAGTAACACCAAGTTGAATCATAGAACCACCATCAAGAATACCAGTTTTTGGAATCTGGAAAACTGCTTGATTTTGAGTAATTGTGATTGGGTCTAAAACCTCAGTCTTAATATTCATATTTTCAATACTCGGTATTGTTGAAACATTCAAAATTGCTGGTAATGCTTGTGCTTGATTTTGAGCCATTATATAATTTGAAAAGAAAAAATTATATAATATTCTAAATCATAATTTACGATTGGACTTGAATTCCTTGTGGTGAATATACTAAAGTATTTTTACTGAGGACATAAGTGTAAACTGCATTTGGTGATTTACCATCAAGATTTGATTGGATACGGGTTGCATAAGACTGACCTCGGAAATCAATACCAACACCTGAAATGTTATCAAGTGCAACACCAATTGCAAAATTTCTTCCACTAGCAGCTGGATTAGCCTGAGTAAAGGTCTGCTGTGTTCCATTGCTTTCATAAACCACCTCATCGTTTCCACCAAATCCTTCATTTATTGGTTGGTTACTAAGATGAGAAATGGTGCTGTATGGCATGATTGCGTCTAAAGCATTAATATTCACAGCAGTTAGCGGTCTTCCTTGCTGACTTTGTGTCTGAACATTCAAATCATAGTCCAATGCTAGTTTCATACCTCCACGACTGAATGCTACCTTATTTAACTGAATATCTCCACCATTGTAAACTGTTCCCGCTGCATTCGTAAGCTGAGGCAAGTTTGTGCTAAATGAATCCTGTCCATATGAATTGGCATGAGAAACTGGTAAGAAATTGTGGAAAACATTTAGGACATTGCTATTAGCAAGATTGTATGTCTGAGTAGAATCGCTTGAATCAATTACAGAGTAAAGGTTGTTATATGAATTGTAACTAAATGATCCATTTCCTGGCACAGCGAGTTGCTGTAATCCATTGGCATCAGGGACAAGCATATCTCCAGTTAGAGAGAGATTTCTTACTTGGTAGAAGGCACCGCCAGCTGCTGCCGCCTGCGCGCCAGAAAGCACTTGCTGATCTGAAGCGAGTTCAATACTTATTTGTAATCCACGAACCCCGTTTACACCCATGGGAATAGCCTGACCACCATTAAGCATACCTGCCATTAATCTAAGTGAAAATGAAACTCTGTTATTGTTAAGGTTTGAAGAAAGACCAACCAATCCAGCATTTAATTCAGTGGTTGAATAGTTACTCACAAAATCATCTAATGAGTGAGTTGAAGGCAAAATTGATGCAACTAGGCGACCATATTGTCTTACAGATTCCAAGGTTTGTCCTGTGTCGTTACTTGAAATGTTTACATTTTGAATGACTGAACTTGCGCCAACACGATGGTTAGTGACGATATTACTCGCTCCACCACCCTTAAGGTTATTATTGTTTGCTATCGCGCCCGCGTTTGTAAGCACTTCTAGTTCTCCATTAATTCTTAATGTGCTTGCTTTCAAAAGCTTATTTTGAGATCCGATGTTAAAGACCACAACCGGGTTACCGTTACGGAACGAAAATACCCCGTTAGCAGGCTGGTTTGAAGGAAGTATTTCAAATTTCTCTACTTGAGCAATATTCATTTGAGCCATTATTATATAATTTAATTAGAAAAAAATTATACAATATTCTAAATCATTTTACATTACCATGACTTGTCCTTGCTGAATAGTGACTCTATTTAATTTGTAGACATAGCAGTTGAAAGTATTTTGAACACCAGCTGGCTGATAATCCACTCGCAAAGAGAGAGTTTCATCGCTTAAATCAGTAATTTGACCATATTTGTTAAATGAGCGGGCAATCACGAAATTATCATGAATATTTTGTAATGAATATACCTGTGACCCAATATTAGTCAATGCCTTTTGTAATTCACTTACGTGTAAGGGTTCACTGCGGCGGGCAGATGTTCCTGCCACAGCTTGTGAATATCTAGCTAAATCAGCACGACGACTTGGAATCAACTCACTTCCCTTTACAAACTGGTAATTGGCAGCATTATTTGCCTGACCAGCAAAAGAAGAAGTTTGAAGAGTTCTATCGTTTTGAACTGGGACAGGCTGAACAAAAACAGCTTTAGCACGTCTTGCTAATGTTGGTATTTGAACTTGAGAAACACCTAGTGTGTTTACCTGATTGAAACGATGCAATTCACTTGTTAAGTAATCAATAGAAACACCTTGACTTGACATTGCCTTTTTGAGCATGCCTTCAACGTATGCAGGCGGAGGTGTGACTGATTGGCAGAGCATTTCAAGGTTAGAAATTCTGTAACTTGGTGCTGGGATTACCAAATCAGCATTATTGGTTAAGTTTCCAGCTGAAAAGGTATTCATAGCTACCTGACGATCTGCCATTTTGTAGTAGATACGGGTGTTATTGGCAGCAGTATAATTAGCATTTGCTGGAACGGCAGCATTATTAGCTGATTGAAGAATGATTTGTAATCCAAGTCGGTTGCCACCTGATACGAAAAATCCGCCTACAACACCAAGCAAAATTTCGTTGGTGTAATTTGCAGGATTGTCACCACCAGCACCACCATCGTGATTTGCATAGACACGATCACCAATAGCAAAGTTATTACCTTCGCCCGCATTTGAAGTTACGACATCTAAAGTGAGACCACCGAGGTTGTTAGCAACAGTGGCACCATCACGTGTTCCTATGCCGCCTTGGTTAATGTTACCGCCGTTTGTGCCTGCATCTGGGCTAGCCATCTGTCCGAATCCAGCTTCTTCTGAACCAGCGCTTCTACCAAGGTCTACCAATGCTCTAAGTGAATCTTCGGTATCAATTTGAAGGCGAAGACCTTGCATCAAAGCAACAGGTAACACTCCACCTTTGAAAAGACCTGTGTTAAGCTGTGAGTAAATTTGGATAGTATTAGCCTGACGTGGTTGGGTATTAGCAGTCTGTCGGCTAGTTGCACCATTCAAACTCTGAGGTGGTGCATAATAGAGAGAACCGCCATCACGATTTGCAAGATGCTGGACACCCTCAAATAATTCTCTCTTATGATCAATAGAATCTTGTTTAGTAAAAGGTCTAGTCATGCATGCCTGGCTTGAATATTCTTCTAATGACTCTAAAGTTGCTTGGTTGGCACCATCTCTAAGGATAACATTTCTAAAGAGAGAATGAATACCACCCTTTGGATCAGGGACAACGATACCACGGGCATTCTCCATTACTAAATCAAATTTAAGATAAGTGCTTGTTGGGTCAACGAACTGAACAAAACTTGGAATAAGCAATCTAATCTGGTCTAATGGCAAGACATCGGATACGACATCTGGCTTGACTGATTGAGATTTGCTTGGAACATACAAATTCTGGGTATTAGCCTTAAACATTATAAATATTAATGAGATTTTTTTTAATATTTATTTAACTATTTGATATAGTCTATACTTAAAAGGTTCCAACAGAACCAGCTTTATCAACTGAATTATCGGCACTAGGTAACGCCAAAGAGTATTTTGCAGTCATAGTGCTTGGGGCAGCGAGCGGTGCAGCACTTGGTGCTGTAGGCGGTTTCGGGTGATGAAATAAATGGTAGATCCCTTCGCCTATGGCGACAATTCCAGAAACTGCTAATGCAATTTCTCCTACAACTGGAACCGCACCCAAAACTGCGTCTGCCGTTCCGAGTCCCGCTTCAACACCGCCTGCCGCAGCATCACCAGCAGCCTCGCCAGCAGCCTCGCCAGCTTCACTACCAGCACCACTTCGTGAGAAAAAGTTTTTGACTGAATTGAAACCTTGGCGAATTGACTGCCCACGTTGTGCTAAGTTATTGAAAATACTTGTTCCAGCACGGCTCAATAAGGATTCACCGCCCTCAGCACCTTCCTTAATTCCTTGCTCTACAAGGTCTTGCTCGCCGCCGACTAATCCGTCGCCCCCGCCGCCCTCACCGCCTGGTGAAGAATCATTACTAGGCATGTTATTACTACTTGGTTCTGTTCCACCAGTCCTTACATTACTATAGGGATTATTAGCAGGCAATTCATCAGGACCAGCGGCTTGACCACCTTCTAAATCATCTAGTTCTGGTCTGGCAGGTTCACTTTCGGCTTGTTGAGGTGGTTCTGGACTGGGTGGTCTAAATAACGATTGAGCTTCT
>TARA_R100000426_G_scaffold949_2_pt1 | contig 9922 bp, 15 predicted proteins | sample TARA_R100000426 | Tara Oceans TARA_R100000426 (sample SAMEA2620421) | marine metagenome | biome: marine biome (ENVO:00000447); feature: surface water layer (ENVO:00002042); material: "saline water (ENVO:00002010), including plankton (ENVO:xxxxxxxx)" | depth 5 m
GGAATCTTTGCTAAAACATTTTCTACTTTTCCAACATACTTTCCTGTAGATGGTGTTCCAATAACCCAAGCTAGATGTGATATAGGATGTGAAAATACACTTGTTAAATCAGCACCCCACATTCTTGCTTGTTCTTCTCCTACAACTCTTGTAGTCCATGCAGCTCTTAGAAGAATAAATGGCTTCCATAATGCTTGCATATATGTATCAGCAAGCTGTGTCAAAGCACCTTCTGTAATATTTTGTCCTGCTTCATCAACACCATAAAATAATTTTGATAAATTTTTAATTACAAAATTTGCATCTTCTGTTTGTGCTTTTGCAAAACTTTCTAGTGTTAAATCTTTTCCTGTAAGTTTTCTACCTCCTATCAGTCTCCAAAATGCATTTCTAGTATTACCTGTTATTCTTGCTAAATCTCTTCCTCCAGGTAAAAATATATTCCCTCCAAAATATTCAGCAAAAATATGAGCAGTTGGTTGTATTTGTATTTTTCCATCAACAATAATATCTGATTTTGCACCTAAAAATATTTCAGGATTTCCCAATTCATCATGAAAATAATCTCTCATTTTAGAAGTATCTGCTTCAAACTTTTCAAAAGCTCTTCCTACATAATTATCTCCAAGCACTTCATCAACTTGTGGAAATACATCGTCATTTAAAAATTTAAAAACTTTAGAAACAATTCCATAACTAGGTATAGCTTCATTTGGATTTGCACCTTTACCTTTTACTTCTGCACTTATGTCTGTAAACTTTCTCAGTAAATCGTCTTGTATATCTGCATTAATACCAACACCATCCATAAATTGATTAAGTTGGTCGTAAGCCTCATCAAGATTTTTTACATTTAGATTGACTGGTGGTAAGTCACCCATCATTTTAAGAACTGGTGTATCTTCCCATCTTTTTCTTAATACTGCTTTGAATCCAAAAGGTGATAACCCTGTCCCACCATCAAATGCTTTTGCTAATGTCGTTGAAAACTTTCCATTGAACAATGCAGATGTTGGGTCAAGTCTTTCTGTAATAGTTGTGCCTATCTCTCTTCTAAATAAATTTGCTACTTCTTCTGCTGTATTAGCATCAGCAATTTCTCTATAAAATTCATGAGGTATAGCATCAGAGTTTTTTCTAAACATATTTGTTATATTTTTTACATTATTTTCTTTTGCCATAGCTTCAGCAATATCTTTACCAGGACCACGTAAAAAATAATCATCGGCTGTTGGTTGATGCACTGTTTTTCTAATAGCTTTATCAATCAAACCAACTCCTTCAAGTGATTCACCAGTCTTAAATGTTTTTTTAATCTTTCCTGCTTTTGCAATTCCTCCACCAATAAAATTTAATGGGTCTAATCCAACTGTTGCTGCAAAGTCTATAGCACCTGACATTGTATTAAATCCTTTGGTACCAGGTTCAAATACATTTACTGCTGCAACTGTTCCAGGTGAAATAATATATCCATCTCTTTGCAGTTCTCTTGTAACATCAGCTCTTTCTTCAATAGTTATAGGTGTACCAAGTTGTTCATTTATTATTTGCCTTGCAGAATTAATTACATCTTCATCATCGGTAGAATCAACAATAGCTTGAAATATATCAAGATTTTCTGCTGTATTTGAGTTTCCAAAATATCCTGCACCTAAATTGACAGGTCTTCCTTCTTTTAACTCATTGATTGCTCTTTTAAAAACAGTGGGTCCTAGTTCTTCTTTATTTCTTTTGTATGATTGATAAAAAGATTCTTGACCTTCATCTCTTGTAAATGGGTCTGTCAAATATCCAAGCAAAGGTCCTGCATATGCAAGAATAGGATTTAAACCTCTTTCTTCAAATGATTCTGCTGCAGCTTGAAAAGGTCTTTTGATAACAGCTTCTGCTAACGAATCTGCACCAACAAAAGCAGTTCTCACAAAACCTCTTGCTGCGTCTCTTAATCTTTTACCTAATTTTCCTTGTTGTTCCAAATATGAGTCAACCACAGTTTTAATTTCAGGAGCTTGTAATGATAACTCTTTAAGACCTGCAGCTATGATTCCTCCGCTTGGCATGAAGCCACCATATTGTGATGAAAGATTAGCTACAGAAAAACCTTGTGATTGATTGATTTGATTTTTTAAAATCTGTGTTTGTTTTTTTTCTTCCTCAAAATTATTTATTTGACGAAGTTCATCATCAGGGTCTACCCAGTATTGTGAAAATCTGACCATGTAAACTCCTTAGTTGTATCTACCAGTTGCAGCTTGTTGTTTATCTAACTCACTTTGTACTAATGCAAGGGTATCAACATCAGGATATGCATTATATAAAGACCTTAGAGTGGCAAGTTTATCTACAAAAACATTTCTCTCCATTTCTCCTGAATCTTCTAATGCACTTATGTTTGGTCTCTCTGTTGGTCTTGCTAATGGTACAACATCGTTATTTTGTGCTATCTCCCTATCTACCTGTTCAACCTGAGGAACATCAACTGGTTCTGCTTGAGCAACAGGAAATGTTCTTACTAACTCTTGGTTTCTTGCTTTTTGCAAATCTTCCCCACCACCAACTAAATCAGATGGTGATATTTGGTCTTTACCTGGGTCATAATTTAATCTGTCTCTATTACGTGTCATAATCCTCCCTTATAATAACTAAGTCAATTCTTACTCCAGGAAACTTTGCTAATGTAATTGCTTCCATAGAAACTGAATTAGCTTCATCATCAATATTGTCAAATATGTAATTTTGATATTCAGGATATTCAGTCAGAATAATATCTAAAAATCTTTCGTTAGTATAATCATCCACTTTGACCTGCAGCAATCTGTGCAAATACATCTTGAATGTTTGTTGGACCTTGTCCTGGTATAGCACCCTGTTGAGCCTGAGCAACTTGTTGTTGCTGTTGTTGTTGTGCTTCTTCTGCAAAGAATGATTCAAGAATATCATCTATCTTATTTGGATTTCTATAAATTTCACTTATTGCAGATATAGCTTGTGAGTCACCTTGTTGTGACCTTGCTAATAAAGATTCAAATAAAACTCTTTCTGCTCTTTCTTTTGTAATACGGTCATTTATCTTTGTGAGGTCTTGTAGTCCATCCATTTCTTCTTGCATTGTTTGTCTATCAATAATTCCTGCTTGCAGTAACTGTAAACCTGTAATAATTTTTTGTGGTTCATCAAAACCTGCCATAGTTCCATAAACTCTTGTAGTCTTATAGTTTTTATTTATATCTGTTCCAGGTGTGTAGTTTTCTGAAAAAGCAGCTCCACGAATATAACCTGATAATGGTTTTCTTGTTTTGTTAAATAAAAGTTCATCTAATTCTAATCTTTTGTAATCAACTTCTTCTAATGCTTTTGAAAGAACAGATTGATATTCTCTAACCATAAGTGATACACCGCTTTGAAGTTCTTCTAATCCTCTACCTGTAACAAAAGAGTTAGGAGATATAGCATCATCTTGAACTGGATATCCTGCAACAACACGTAAATGTCTTTCTATTCTTCCTACTTGTTCAAATAACTGATAAGGAAGATTGTTTACTGGTTTTACAACTTGTGAACCAGGAGTCAAATAGTTTACTGCAAATCTACCTTTTCTATATTGTCCTGATTCTATTTCTCCTACAACGTTTGTCTCTGTAAACACTGCATCTTCCATAGCTATAACAGACATAATATTTATTTTTGCCATTGCAGCCATCAAACCTATTGTTTGGTCAAATTGTCCTTGGAGTTGGTCAAATGAATATCTTTTAGCTACAACAAAAGCAGGTCCTGATTTCAGTGGATTTGGAACAAAATCTACAATCTTACCTGAACCTATATGTACAATGTATGTACCTTCAAGATTCATGTATTCAATAATGTTCCCTCCTGAATCATTTGAGTTTTCCCATGAACCATCTTCATAATCTTGGTATGCATAAGTTGTATATGCTTTTATAGATTCTTTGCTTTTATTAGCCTCAGGGTCATCGTAGTATGCTTTTAGTTCAGGATACAATGTAACTAATTCATTTACAGGAACTTTACGTACTGTAACAAGTTCTTCAGGCATTTGATTTGCACCATAGTATCCTGGGTAACAATCATAAGGGTCTCTGAGTTCTGCACATGGATATGTATTTCCGTCAGCATCTTGTTTTGTTGTAATAATAAATACTGCAAAACCATAACCAGGTAACCATCTTGCTACTTGTGGTAATTGTCCTTTAAGATTTTGCATTGAATCAAAAGAAGTAATAATTCTTTCAAGTTTTTCTTTCTTTCTTTTAGACCTTTCTGAATCTCTTGGATTTGTTAAATCAACTCTAAGATTAGGAACACGACCTAATTTTTGTGCCAGTCTATCTAAACCTGACATAAGTAAGTTTGGAGCAGGTAATAAAGATTCGTCCATCATTTCTAATGATGTTCCTAACAAAGCACGTATTCCGTCAGCTCCACCATTCATAATTGACCTAAATCTAGCTCTATCTACAAGAGCGTTTTTATGCATGTTGCGTAGTGTTACGGCTCTATCTACTATATCGTTTACTAACATTTATCTCCAAGGGACATCGTTCCAGGATGTCACGTCAAACCCATCAAAAGATGGTTTATATTCTACCATCATATCATCAAAACGAGCAGTTTGTAACCTTCTAATAACTTTCATAGGAAACCAAGATGCCATGACAATATCTGATTTATATGCTCTTCCTTTGCTTGCAAAGAATGTAAGTTGCTTTCTGTACAAATCTGACTTCACTTTTGCATTTATAGACTTGTATGGCAATATAATTCTTTGGTCTTCAAACAAACTTGTCATAGCTGTAACACCAAACTTAGAATCCCATTTATTTTTAGATTGTGTTTGATGTCCTTCATGTATGATTCCATTAGTTGCACAATATTGTTTTAGTTCTGTATCTTGTCTGATAGCTCTTTGAAATGCATTTTCTTCTATAACCCAGTGATAACAGCCATACATCTCATTCCATTCTTTAATTATACGTAATGCTTCTTTGATACCGCCACCTTTGTTGTTTTCTAAATCAATCATTTGCATCTTGATTGTTTCTGTATCATAGATTGCCCATAAGAAAGCAGCTTGATAACCTGTAGCAGCAGGGTCTAATCCTGCAACTAAGTATGCAGATTCTGTTAGTTCACCAATATCAAGTGATGTGTCATAACATTTCTGTATTGATTCAGGATTAAATATAGATTGACCTTTTGGCATTGCTCTATTGAGATACACCATTTCATAAACATGTACACCACCTGTAGTTGCAGATGCTTCTTTTTGTTGATATAACCATTTGTAGTCACGTTTTTCATTCCATAACATACAATCCTCATGTAATTCAAAATTATCAGGGTCTTCAACACAACTATCAGAATGTGCTTGTTCTACTATATTCTCCCATGCATTGTTGTCTAACAAAGAATTATATAAATCATCTGCATGTTGTCTTGAACCAATAACTACAACTGATGTATGTGACTCAACTCGTGATGATAATGTTGTTGTCCACCACCTTTTAGTAGCTGCTCTACCTGATGGTTGTGCTGTAGAACCAAAGTCTTCAATGTCATCTGCAATAATCAAATCACAGTCTCTTGATAAAATTTTGCCGCCTTTACCTACAGCGACCATTGTGGGTGATTTTATACCTGTAACTGTCCTTGTAGATACAGAAAATGCAGTTTGTGACCAGTTTTTACCTGACCTACTCTTTGGTCTAAAGGTTACTCCAGGTCCACAAAAATCTTCTATTAGTTGTTGATTACTGTCTAAATGTTCAAGAACTGAACCAACAGCATTTTTCGCAATATCTTCGTTTCCTCCAACCCACATTATCCTTACATTTGGATTTTTACATATCTGCCATATAGCAAAATGTATAAGTAGTTCTGTCTTGCCATGACGTGGAGGACTAAGAATCATAAGGTTTCCACCTTCGTCTATGTTCTTTTGTATAGACATGACCCATTTATCTTGAAAATCAGGTGTTTCATACTTGACACCTTGTTCTGTTTTAAAATATCTATCTCTAAACTTTTTAAAACTCTTTAGAGACTTTATAGCTTCTTTAGGTGTTGTCCAGTCTTCTCTTCTTGTTTTTGTTTCTTCGTCTTCAATATATGCTGAATACATACGAGATACTTGTGCAGAACTAATTTTGAATATATCTGCTACTTCTTTTGCTGTAATATCACCTAAAAGCATTTCTCCTGCATAACCTTCTTCAACAAACTTATCAAAGTATGCACCTTTTCTTGAGGTTGAGTTTTGTATTATCTTGTTTGGTTTGATATCAACATTTTCTTTGCCATGCATAGCAATTTGATTTTGTACATATCTTTTGTGCTTATCTGAACAATATCTTCTTTGTCTACCTTTGAGAATAGTTTTGCATGTAGGATGTACACAAACTAAATTTTTTTCTACCACTTTACTCTGTTTGCCCAGTAAGCAGCAGACATTTTACCTTTTGCAATATTTTTTCTGTGTCTAGCCTGAAAAGATTTTCTTTTGGCTTTTGACTTAGGGTCTTGTTTCTTACCTGCAGTCTTTGCACCTTGTTGTCCAAATCTAATTAATTTAAGATTATGTCCTTCTTGTGCCAAAACTATGTGTGATTTTGTAGGATGCTTTGGAGTTCTCTTTGGTTTGTTTACTCCTGATAAATTATGTTTCTTTAATAAATTTTTTTTTCTTGCTGTGTTGTGTGGCATACTATCTCTTTTCTACAACTTTCCATCCAACATAATTAACAAGCACTATTATTCCTATAACAAAAAATGTATCTATCATTTTTTTATTTTCTTAATCTTTCCGTTCTTTGTTCTTGCAAACTTATGTGTCTTAGTTTCTCGTATAAGAGTTCCATAGTATCGTTTACCACCAAACATCCAACTAACTTGTTTAGCCATTATTGTTTTGGTTTACGACTACTAGTAGCACGTAACTTCTTAAAGTCTGCTCCAGTAATTTTATCAAAAGGTGGTGCAGCTTGTGCAATTTTTTTTTGAGCTGCTGAAAGTTCTCCATTACCCTTTGTCATTATTTACCTACTTTCTTCTGTGCGTTCACATGAGCTTTGTTAAAACTTGCTCCTCTTCTCATACTATTATACATATACTGCATGTGTTTTTTAGTATGATGTTTAGAATGTTTCTTCATAGCATTTTGCTGTGATTTAGTAAGTTTTGAAATATCAACACCTTTGACTTTCATCGTTTCTTCTTTCTCTTCTTAGTAGCCCTAGATTTCTGAACAGCCTTTAAATCTATATATCTACCTTCCTTATATGCCTTAGCTGTACGTTTTATCTCGGCAGCAACTTTAGATTTAGGATTCTTTTTGTTCTGTAGATATTTAGCAGGTACACCTTTCTCATATCTGACTTTTCTTCTACTTCTTCTTTTTTGCACGACTTCCTCGTTTTATGTCATTATCTTGAGAATGACCACCCCTAATAAAACTATTGACTCTCCCCATAGCCCAAGCAGCCATGGAAGCTGACCTAGAACCTGATGATAAATATGCTCCCTGTCCACGTCTATATACTCTTGCAAGTTGTCCATATGTATATTTTGAATTAGCAGCTTTCTTACGTAAGGTTGCCTGAGTCTTTGCACTCAAAGGCTTTCTTTTCGGTTTACTCTTTTTCTTTGCCACTATTCCTCCTCCTTTAATGAATTTTTTAAATTAACCATTAGTTGCATGTTTTCATTATAGTCAGCAACAAATTTTTCTATCAACGCATCTATCTTAGAAACGTTGTGTTTCTTGTTAATTAATGGTGAGCCACATGCTTCAGACATTTCTATAGCCCATGCTTTTAAATCTTCAGGTTTCTTAAAAATGTTTGGTTGATTCTTTATGGACACGTCCACCTCCTCATAATGTCTTTTGACATAACTCAAGTTACATCCTTTTCTTTTTTTTCTTCATGCTTTTTTTCATTCCGTAATGTTTTGGCATTAAGTCTCCCTCCGTATCTCTTGTTGTACTCTGTACAACCAAGATTACCACAGAATCTGTATCCACCTTTTATTTTAAATGGATTATGACATGACTTGCATGCCGTCACTTTTCTCATGTATTTTTATTCTACATGGTTATTGCTTCCGTATTTACAATTACAAATACTTACATTTGTGTATCCGTTACTATGTAAAAAACTTCTACAATTATAATTTTTAGATAAATCTAATTCATCATCTAAATCATCTAATAATACTTCATCTGTATACATCAATCATCTCCTGGAAAGTTTGGATTGCCTCTGTACTCTTCAATACTTTTTCCGTATAAATCTAACATAGTAAGATAAACTTTTTCTGATACTATCAAACCTTTTTTGATAAACCATTTGTAAGGTGCAGTAAAAATTTTATTTTCTAATTGTTTAAGTTTCTGCCACATCTTCTAATACCTTATCTACTAGATTCATGTTTACAAATATTTCATGTACGAGCGTAGTGTCAAGCATATCACGTATGGGTACCAGGAGAGAGCGCGAAAAAAATTTTTTGTTTTCTGTCTTGACTTTCTTGTATTTATCACTCATCAACCAGTCAACAATATAAGGATTTAATTTATCAGGTTCCCAGTAATAAATTACATTTGTTGGGTGTTGCCAGTAGAACATATAGTCAGGATATGTTTTCATCTGACATCCTATAGTTTTGAATCCTGTACGGTATTCAATCATGTACTCAAGTGCAAAGTTGTTTGTATCTTTCATCTGTGTATCTGTCTTTACTTCTACATACTTGTAATTTAATTCATTGTTCATTACAAAAAGGTCTGCACCTTTTATCTGTTCTTCTAGTTTTGTTTCTCTAGTGATGTAGATACGTTTATCGTCAGCAGTTCGTTGAGCATTGTAATATGCTCTAATTAAATTTTCTCCTAGTTTCCCTACGTTGTAATCTGTATGGAAATCATGTATAGTTCCCATTAGATGAAATAATAACCACATTATTTTTATACTTGTGTTATTCTTTAATCAACAAACACAATGTTGAGATTGGTTACAGGTAAAGCGGGTATCGGGCGCACGAAAGCTGCTTACTATCGAGAGATAGGATAGGGATTACCTCAAGAGCAGTACCCGAGGACCACATCATCAATTTTGTAAAGCCGACCACTATATATGCCCGCGCGCGCACGAAAGAACATAAACAACATCGCCAATAAAGAAAAGAGATTTTTTAACATAAATACTAGCCACTATATCTAGTATATGATAAAATACTACTAGAGCTAGTATGTCTCAACAGTAACACTATATATAGTATACAACTATATTTAAACCCTAATGTAACCTGTAGCTAGCTCTATTTATACAAGAATTACCATTAATATTCCTAGTACTTACAGTACATATACAGGGTGTGCCACATTAAACTCAGGTCATGCGCACGTGACTATGTAACATCACCGTATACACAATATATAGTATGTATTAGTATAGTTATGCACACATATGAGCGTTACCACACATATACGTAATACAGGTATTTATTTTATTTACAAACACACCCCCCTGTATTTACATCACAAAGTTTTATACAATCTACACTATTCATTACATCAAGACTTAAGAACTTATACCAAAATATTTCGTCACTACGCTCCACGTATTCGCTAGGCTCCTCAATATATTTATATTCGTTCTAATAGATATATCTTTACAGATATATATCTACCGTCTTTCAGTAATTCATAGATATAATTTATTATTCAGTCGTGCCGACTAGGTACAAGCCTAGTCGCTCTTTCCGTGCCGAACGAGTACGCACTATTCATCGAATAAATTATCTATGTAGAAATACATAATATAAATACATATCTCTACTAGAGTACGAGATATGTACAAGCGTACATACATGAATGAAAGGTGGTATACAATGCCAAAGTATC
>TARA_R100000426_G_scaffold87355_1_pt1 | contig 9919 bp, 15 predicted proteins | sample TARA_R100000426 | Tara Oceans TARA_R100000426 (sample SAMEA2620421) | marine metagenome | biome: marine biome (ENVO:00000447); feature: surface water layer (ENVO:00002042); material: "saline water (ENVO:00002010), including plankton (ENVO:xxxxxxxx)" | depth 5 m
TGCATCTCTCATTTTTCTCTCCCTTGTGAGCGCAGAAGTTTACCACGGCTGAATGATTCCGTCTGACAGCTCTTCTGCGCTCTGATGCCTTAAAAGTATAGTTGTTAAGTAAATTACTAAGACTTCAATTTTGCTGTCATAAAAAACCAATAATCGATTTCATTTGACGGTGCAAGAAAAAAATAATATGTACTTAATAATATTATTAAATGTATTTTAAGGAGATTTGCATGAATTTGGCAGAATACCTAGTATCAAAGGGTATTACTCAAGCGGATGCTGCGAGACAACTAAAAGTTAGCCCAGTAGCGATACATCAATACATTTACGCAAAGGCATTACCAAGCGGAACGATGATGTTACGAATTTATAAATGGAGTAATAAACAAATTACAACGTATGACTGGCATAAGAGTTTTCCAGATGCCTAATCGTCAAAAAGAAAAGGGTTCACGGTTTGAGAGAGACATTGTTGATAAAGCCAGAGTGCGTGATTTAACAGCCAACAGAGTGCCTTTAAGCGGCTCTGCAAGTGGATTTAAAGGCGATGTGCATATTAAGGTAGGTCGAGAAACTTGGGTTATTGAGGCTAAAAAAAGAAAATCTGGGTTTAAGTTTTTGTATAAGCATCTCGAAGGTGCAGACATTTTGGTAGTTGGTGAGGATAGAAACAGAGCATTGGCGGTTATTGACCTTGAGGATTTATTAGATTTGTTGGCAAAAAGGTTATGATTAATAAATTTCCAGACAAAAAATACAATATCATTTATGCTGATCCGCCTTGGACATATCGTACTTGGAGTAAAAAGGGACAAAAGAGAACCGCATCATCTCATTACAAAACCATGAGCCTGATTGATATAAAAGAGTTACCAGTGTCTGAAATATGCCATGATAACTGTATTTTATTTCTTTGGGTAACTTTTCCTAATCTAATCGAGGGCATAGAAACAATCAAAAGTTGGGGTTTTACTTATAAAACCTGTGGGTTCGTTTGGGTAAAAACCAACAAAAATTTTCCAGTAAACCAGTATTCGTTTTTGCCACTAGATTCTTTTGATAGTTTTTATGGGTTAGGACATTGGACTAGAGCCAATAGTGAGATTTGTTTAATTGGCACGAAGGGAAAAATTAAGAGAAAAAGTAAAGGCGTACATCAATTGATTTATGACCCTATCAGGGAACACTCTAGAAAACCAGATTGTATTAGAGATTGTATTGTAAAGTTGGTGGGTGACTTACCAAGAATCGAATTGTTTTCAAGACAAATAAATCAGGGTTGGGATAGTTGGGGTAATGAAATTAACAAATTCAAGGAGATAAAAAATGTTGGAGAAGAGAGTAGATAAGCTTTTTTTAGGAAAGTACGTTTCAATACGAGATTACATTTGGCGTGATGCCATTAAAAAAGGGGGTCTTTTGATTACACATAAAGATAAAAAAATGTTTGTAGATGCAGAGGACTTACAGAGGCTCAAACCGTCTGGAAAGTTTCATCAATCTAAGTTTACAGGTAAATATCAATTGGTTGATATTGAGTGGGTAAGTGAAAAGGATACGAGGCAACAGGGGTTGTTTGATGAGTGATAGTTTAATTATCAAGAGCGATTTGAAAGAGAAGTTTTCAACACTTCCTAATGCTCTCATAAATGATAGTCGCATGTCAGCCGAACATCTGGGCTTGATAGTGTATTTGTTAAGCAAACCTAATGATTGGGTTGTCAGGGTCTCGGAGCTACGCAAACGTTTTGATTATGGGAGAGACAAAGTATATCGAATTTTGCAGCAATTGGAGCAGTATGGATACGTCAGTCGTGAGCAGATTAAGGTCGATGGCAAATTTGCTGAAACTCGTTACAGTGTCTCAGATACACCGTGTCCTGAAAAACCGTATACGGAAAAACCGTATACGGAAAATCCGACACTTACTAAAGAAAGAATATTACTAAATAAAGATAATACTAATTTACCGAAAAAGAAAAAAGTAGAAAAAATGCTTTTGATTGATTATGAATTGGATAACGATGATAAGAAATATGCAACCGATAAAGGATTGGACTGGGAAGAGATTTTAGAAGATATACGTCTCTGGAATGAAAAGAATGGAAATAAAGCGTCTTACGCTTCGTGTAAGGCATTTTGGCAACAATGGTGTCGTAAAGAGGCTAAGAAGTCTTATGGGGTTGCTAAGAGCGATAAATGGGTGGATAAAAGTAAGGTAGTAGGATTTGAAAGAAAAATGATAACGTTGTCTGAGTGGAATGACTTGAGCGATGTTATGAAAGATTTTTATAGAAGAAACCGACCCGATATCATTAACGAATTAAAATTAGAGCAATATAATATTAATAATAAATGAAGTTCACACCTGAAATAATCGAAACTTTTTTAAGAAGAATTGCAATTGATGGTCGCTCTGCCAGAGATATTGGTAGAGATAATGATATGCCAAGCTATGAAGCTTTTTATAATCTGATGAACGCAAATGAAGAAGTCAGAAATAAATATTATTTAGCACAAGAAAGTAGAGCGACTGCTATCGATGAAGAGATTGATAGAATATTAAATCGGGTTGAGAAGGGTGAATTGGAGTATAATCAAGGTAGATTGATGATTGATACTTTAAAGTGGCGCATGGCTAAGTTTTTCCCAAGACTATATGGCGAAGCAACACAGAAGATTGAGGTGGAGCATAAAGCAAACTTTATCGAGGAATTAAAACGTGTTTCTACAATCGTTCAAAAGAGAAAAGAAATAGAAAATAAAACGATTGATGGGGTGGTAAATGAGTAAAGAAGAATGGTTAAAAAATCGATGGTATTTGGATTGGGTATCTGAAAAATACTTGGAAGATACGATAAAAACACTTAACCGTTACACGCACGTGCGTGAGAAAATTTCACAATTTTCAGACACTTTTACAACCAATAGTTGTGACCAAAAAACAGAAGTCAATAAAAACAAAGACTTAGCAAAATCACAAGCAGAAAAAAGTCTTCCATAATGGACATTATGCGACAAAACAGCGATTACCCCCCCTTTTTTCGCACACGGTGGCGCAATAAAAAAAATATACCATCCTACCTACCCCCCATTTTATTTGAGATATAAATGACACCCCAGACCGAAAAATCGAAAAGCACAGATACGTTAATTGAGTTACATGATAACCCAGTTTTATTTGTGGAAGAGATAATTGGGGTTAATCCGTTTGATTGGCAGAGAGAAGCGTTAGAAGCTATATCGAATAATGACAGAGTTTCGATTGCCAGTGGTCATGGCGTTGGCAAAACTGCTTTTTTGTCATGGCTCGCTCTCTGGTGGTTGTGTACGCATTACCCATGCAAGGTAGCGGTTACTGCAAATACGGCTCACCAGCTTTCGGATGTTCTTTGGACAGAGATAGATAAGTGGGCAAGGGGGCTGCCAGAGGGGTTTAGGGAGTTATTGGAGTTTAAAAGCGATAAGATAAGCTTAAAGGGCGCACAAGATAGTTTTTGTGTTGCAAGGACGAGTAGAAGGGAGAATCCAGAGGCGTTACAGGGGTTTCATAGTGAGAATATGTTGTTTATCTGTGAAGAGGCGAGTGGTATTCCAGATGTTGTATTTCAGGTTGGGGAAGGTGCGATGTCTACACAAGGGGCTAAAACGGTAATGTGTGGAAATCCTACTAGGTCTGAGGGGTTCTTTTTTGAGAGCCATCATTCTCAGCGTCATAGGTGGCATACAATGACGGTAAGTTGTTTGGATAGTCCATCTGTTTCGGAGCAGTTTTTGGAGAATATGGCTGACAAGTATGGGGTCGAGAGCAATGTATATCGAGTGAGGGTGTTAGGGCAGTTTCCAACGCAGTCTGATGATGTATTATTGCCCTTGTACTTGATTGAAGAAGCAGTCAAGAGAGATATTGAGTCAAGCCCTACTACGCCAACTGTTTGGGGTGTTGATGTAGCCCGATTTGGGGGCGATAGGAGCGCAATAGCCAAAAGACAGGGGAATGTGTTGTTAGAGCCTATTAAAACGTATCAGGGGCGAGACTTAATGGAAATGGCTGGGATAGTGATGAGTGAGTATGAGGCGTGCCCATATATGCTCAGACCAACAGCGATTTACATTGATGCGATTGGTATTGGAGCTGGTCTTGCTGATAGGCTCAGGGAGCTAGATGTACCAGCCATTGCGATCTCGGTGAGTGAATCTCCTAGCTTAAAAGACAGATTTAATCGTTTAAGAGATGAATTGTTTTGGAACGCTAGGGAGTGGTTTGAAGGAAGAGATGTTAAAATACCACAAGATGATACGTTAATTTCAGAATTAAGTGGTATTCGCTACAAGTATTTGAGTTCTGGCAAGTTAAAGGTTGAAAGTAAGGACGAGATGAAAAAACGAGGTCAGAGATCGCCAGACGTAGCTGACGCATTTGTTCTTAGTTTTGCTGAGAGTGGGGCAATAGCTGGTGGGTATTCTAGAGGATATAATTCAAATCGAAGGTTGTCAGCTAACAGGGGGTGGATTGTATGATGGAAGATAATGTGATTTTATTTCCTACGAAGGAAGAGCAAAAAGAATTATTAGAATTTGAAAGAAATTTTGAGATACATGGTAAACTTGTAGATTCTGTTGAGACAATGTTAGATTATCATATACAAGGATTGGTGAATTGCTCTGACAGTGTTGATTGGGGTATAGCGATGGAAGCATTAGGACGGCTAGTTATCATGTCTGGTTATAGATTTGGAATGGATGAACAAGAAATAACGCAATATGTGTCAGATTTAAGTAAATTGAGACCGAAATGAGTAAAGACCCAAGATTAAAAAGAGTTGGCGTTAGTGGGTATAATAAACCCAAAAGAACGCCTAACCACCCAACAAAAAGCCATGTTGTAGTAGCTAAATGTTCGGATGGTAGTATTAAAACTATCCGTTTTGGGCAACAAGGCGCAAAAACGGCTGGAAAGCCAAAAAAAGGCGAAAGCGAAGCGATGAAGAAGAAACGCAAGTCCTTTAAAGCAAGACATGCTAAAAATATTGCCAAGGGCAATTGTTCTGCGGCTTATTGGGCAGATAAAGTAAAATGGAGCTAGTGTAGTGTTGGTGGAACGTGAACTAAAACTGTGGACACAAGAAGTTTTAGACGTTCCGACAGATAGTTTTGGTGGTTTGCCCCCTTGTCCTTACGCAAAAAAAGCTTGGAAAGATAAAAAAGTATCTATTTTTGAGTCAGATGATTTAAACCTTGTATTAGAAAAACAAAGATTATTTGACCCTCAATCTGACAAATTAGAGATTATTGTTTGGTATAATATCGAAAATATGTGTGTCGTTGAATTTAATAAATGGATTGATATTCATAATAAAGATTATGAACAGATTTGGTTGATGGGGTTTCACCCTGAAGCCAGTGATGATGCGTTAACACCAGAATTTGAAGGCATCATAGATGAGACCTATGGGTTGATATTTGTGCAATCTTTGAGATACTTGGTTAACGCTTCTGAGCGTCTATTTACAACAGACTACTATAAACTGTATCCTACAAAGGATATTAATTATGTCAAAGAAAGGAATAAAAAATGCGTGGTATGAAAAAACCTATGAAAAAAAATAAAAGAGGCAAGAAGAAAAAGTAAGCTATGGCTAAAGATAAATCGAGTAAAAGTCCTAAACCAAATAACCCTAGCCTTTGGTCAAAAGCAAAAGCAGAAGCAAAACGCAAGTTTGATGTATATCCAAGTGCTTACGCTAATGCCTATGCAGCCAAGCGTTATAAAGCTATGGGGGGCACTTGGTCTGGTAAAGATAACAGAGTGAAACGGAAATCTCGTGGCTAAGAAAGAAGGATTAGGAAAGTGGTTCGATGAGGATTGGCGAGACGTTAAAACTGGCAAAAAGTGCGGTCGGCAAAAAGGAGAGAAAAGAGGATATCCAGCTTGCCGACCAGCGAAAGTAGCCTCTCGTATTTCCAAAAAAGAAGCAAAAAAGAAAACAGGTAGAAAAAGAGTAAACTGGTCAGTTACCGCCTCTGGTAGAAAAAGGAAGTCTGCGTGATGGAAGGTTTGCTACAGATGAGTTCTATTCCTTACTTTGATGAGCTATCTCCAGAAGGTCAGGCTCAAAGAAGAAAAGAGGGAATGGAAGCTCTCTTAAAAGCCCCTAAATACGGAGCTTTGATGTTACCAGCATCGGGGGTTACTGAAATGATGGGGTTAATGGCTGATCCAGAAGGTGAGGGTTATTTACCTTCCACAATGAGTTTACTGAAAGAAGGCAGATTTGGTGATGTTGGGTATCAGCTATTAGGCGGTTTAGGTGATGTATTATATGCCGCAAGTCCTGTTATACCGCCATTAGCTATACCAGCAACAGCGGCTAAGGCGGCTAGGGCTGGAAGATTAGCAACTCAAGGTGAATCTTTAGGTTTGTTAACTGAAGATGAAAGAGTCAAACAAGTGAAGGAATTACCTTTTTTTGGTACAGAAGAATTTCCAGCCGAAACTTTATTAGGTGAGGAAATAGTTTTTATTCCAGCCGATAGGATGGCAACTGGATTTGTTTATGAAGGATTGGCAGAAGCTCCGATAGACCAACCAAGAGGCTTGAGAGGTGGTCAATTGTTTGGGACAACTAGGGAATCTGTAGAGCAAGGTTTGGGATTTGCTTCTTTGGATGAGGCGATAGCAAAGAGAATATCTCAGTCAGGTGCTAAGTACGGCATAATAGGAGCAATGGATACCGCTTCACAATTATCTAACAGAGATATGGCAAATATAGTTGCTCAACAAGTTCAATCCTACATAAGAGAAGGATTAATTTCATCTGAAAACGTTTCAAAATTAACACAAAGATTAAAAGATAGAGGGAAAGTAGCTCAAGATGCAATATCAAAGAAAAAAGCTGATGGCAAAAAACCAAATTCTGGTGACCTTGATATTGCAAAATTAATTAATATACCAGATATTGATAGCCCACAAATATTTGATTGGTTAGATTCACAAACTTTTGAAACTAGAAAACAATTCTCATTAATTTTAAATCAAGCTGGTAGTAGAAATCTAGGAGCACCCTCAATTGATAGAATTTTGTCTGATACAATAGATGCAAGTCAAGCTGGAGTTTTGCCATTACAGGGCAACACCCTTATACGATTAACAGGGGAAGCTCCTATAGATGTAGCTAAAGAGGGTGGTTTTTCACATCCATCTTATCCTATAGGAATTTTAGGTGAGCCAGTGGCTCAGATTAAATATGGAGTAAGAGGGGAAGATTTATTTTCTGAAAAAGTAGCAGAATGGTTAGAAGGGGGTGGTCAACCTTCTAGGTTACAGAGAATGATGAATATGAGCTTACCAAAGACAACTGTTACACCCGAAAAACTACAGTTATTTCCAGAAGGAGCACCTGAAGCTATAACCTCAGCAAGACAAGCAAGACTGTTGGTTGATTTTATGAACGGTAATTGGAGAACAACGCAACAATCTGTGAAATCTGGCGGTTTAGGAAATGCAGAAATCATAAGAGCATATAAAGATAATATGTTGTCAGAAACTCTTACCCCATATTCAGAAGCAGAGTTAAAAAAAGGTGCTCAAGACGGTTCACTCGTTTTCTACGGTTTAGGAATAGGAAATCCTCAAGCCGTAAAAAATATAAATGGCAATGAAGGAAAAATCTATTTTGGTTTGAAGAAAAATACAGACTATAAAGAATTATATGGTATAGATAACCCAGAATTAACGCCTAACGAAGTTTCTATAGTAGGTGTGATGAACAATGAACTAGGACAAGCTGGGGCTAGTTTGGGAGTTCCTACATCGATGTTAAAAGCAATAGAAGAAGGTGCTACTGTTTTAGATGCTTATGCCGTTCCTAGCCAAAAAAACCCTAAAGGGTTTTTGCCAAAATATTATAGTCAATTTGGTTTTAGAGAGGTAGAAAGAATACCTTTCGATGAAAAATATGTTAGAAATCCAAAATTTGGTGGTAGCGAAAGAAAATATAAAGCATTAATTAGTCAATGGAGAAAGTCGGGTTGGGATGAATCAATGGGCAATCCTGATCTGGTAATTATGAAATGGAGAGGAAATGATAATGATAGATCAAATGCAGTTAGAGATTATGTCGGACAAAGTGTTGAAAGTTTTGGGGCAAAGGATACAGGGATTGTCACAAGGACAGAAGAAAAGCTTGGAACACGCTTTGACCGAAGTTCTGGAAGACAACAACTTTCAAGCGGCACAAGTATCGGAAGCGGAGATAGAGGGGGCTTACTCAGTGATGGAAGCGTTCTATCCTCAAGATTCAATAGAGCTATCAGAGAGATTCCAAGCCTTACAACAACTGAACAACGTGCGTTAGGATTATTAGAATGAACGAAAAAGAAAGACATAATAAATTAAATAAAATTGGTGTTACACCAACTGAAACACCAATAACAAAACCAGTTCCTGTAAAAACAACATCTGGTGTTGGGTCAACTGGAACAACAGTAGAAAAGAAAGAAAAAGTCAAAAAAGATGCTGTCAAAAAAACAAAGAGCAAAAGTAAAAAAAGTAGCTAAAGGATTGAGTAAGGCATCAAAAAAACATGCCTCTCAGTCTAAAATGTTATCAAGTGTTCTCAAAAAGGTTAAGAGATGATAACAGTTATGACTCGTCCAAAAGTTCTCAATATTGAACAAACGGAAAAAATATTTTGTAGCTGTGATAATTGTGTCACTAAAAAAAAGTGTGTAAACGAATCTAAATGCCTGTTTGGTTCAAAATCGAAAAGGAAAAAAAATGGCTGAAATTGAAGAAATGGATGAAACCACATTAAAGAGTATTGTTTCTTCTGAGATCACAGATGCTCTTAATCATTTTGACAGCCATTTCTCTGAAGACAGGTTACAAGCTCAGGATTATTACATGGGCGAGGAACTTGGTAACGAGGTTGAAGGTCGCTCATCCGTCATTTCTACAGAGTTCGCAGATACAGTCGAATCTATCATGCCATCACTTATGCGAGTATTTACAGCCAATGATAAGTACGTGCGCTTCAACGCAAGAACAGAAGAAGACGTTGAGAAGGCTGACCAGATTTCAGACTATGTAAACTACATCATTAATCACGACAATGAAGGCTATCGTATTTTACACGATTGGTTCAAAGATGCGTTAATGTTTCGTCTAGGTGTAGTAAAATTTTACTATGAAGAGGAAGAAAAAGTAGACGAAGAAGAATACAATAATCTATCTGAGTCAGAGTTAGTCATGCTTCTGCAAAATCCAGATATAGCGATTGTGTCTCAAGAGGAAACAATTGTTGAAAGTTATACCGATGATGATGGTCAGGAAGTTCCAATTACAACGACTTACAACTTAGTTGTTAGGGTTACTGAGAAAAAAGGCAAAATCAAAATTACAAACGTACCACCAGAAGAGTTCTTGGTTAATCGTAGAGCAACGAGTCTCGAAGATGCTTACTTTGTCTGTCATCGCACAAGCATGACAGTTTCAGAACTTGTATCTATGGGTTATGACAGAGAAGAAGTAGAGGCATTTGCTGGTGAATCTGATTTGTCTGTTGATGAAGAGAGAACAAACAGATTTGGCGATATTGAGGCAACAACAGGAACAGATGCTTCTGACCCTACTTTGAAAGAAGTAATGTATTATGAATCAATTATTAATATTGATTTTGATGGCGATGGTATAGCAGAGAGAAGGCGAGTTTGCAGTATTGGCGCAGATGGCTCTCATATTCTCTTTAATGAACCATTTGACCACATTCCATTTGCGGTAGTCAGTCCGATTTTAATGCAACATCGATTGGTTGGTCGTTCTGTATTCGATATGACAAAAGATTTGCAAGTCATTAAATCTACTCTTCTGCGTCAATATTTAGATAGCGTTTACACAAGCACACTCCCTCGAATGGAA
>TARA_R100000426_G_scaffold311_1_pt1 | contig 9898 bp, 16 predicted proteins | sample TARA_R100000426 | Tara Oceans TARA_R100000426 (sample SAMEA2620421) | marine metagenome | biome: marine biome (ENVO:00000447); feature: surface water layer (ENVO:00002042); material: "saline water (ENVO:00002010), including plankton (ENVO:xxxxxxxx)" | depth 5 m
GTTTGAGAAAGCGTGAACGTAGTGTCTGAACCATCGCCTGCAAAAATGTTAGTGAAGAAAGAGTTTGACGATCCAAAAGATCCCCAAGCAGAACCTAAGTAACCTTCAAACCTACCTGTTGTTGTGTTGTAACGAAAGTCCCCCGCAGCAGGTGAGCTTGCTCTTTGTGCAGTTGTTCCTGTAGGCACGTTAAGAGCTGTATCTACTTCTCTTATCGTTTTGCCTGCAGGCAAAGTACAAAATACATCTTTTGTGCCTGCACTAAAATCAACAGCACTGTCGCTATTAGAGCTAGAAAGAATAGTCGTTCTAGATAAAGTATCGGGGGAAGCATCAGTGACTGTACCAATACCTACTTCAAACTCTGTTGTGCCTCTACCAGCAATACAGTAATAAGTAACATTACTGTTACCTACCCCAGCAACAAAAGTTTCAAAACCTGTAGCGGCACCAGCAAGATTAATCGTGCCTGTGCCTGTGGTTGTTGTTGTTTCCTTTACTCTGTCGTTAAGGACGAAAGCCACACTGACCTCCTCCTTATGCTATCCTAATAATAGCTGTAGATGCGGCAGCAGCAGGAAATACTATAGTGAAATCACCATTAGTAGAGGTTTTATCTCCTCCGAAATCTATACAAGCTACAGAAGGATCCCCTGACTGTGTGTCATTGTAAATTAAACAACCTCTAGCTGTAATTGTTGCACTACTAAAAGTTAAATCATTAAAATCAGTAATACCTGTAGTTCCATCTAACGAGGGACTTACATTAGTTAATGCAGAACCTGTTGCCGTATAGCCTGTACCACTTACTTCATTTGAGGAAGAATAAGCAGTTGTACTAGCTCCTAAAGTTGCAGAACTCGTATATAAAGCTAATTTAAAAGAGTTACCGCCACTTTGGAAGTTATGCGTGCCATCAAGTAGTTCTTTTTTGAAACTTGAAGTTAAAGTTGATGTTATTGCCATGTTAAAGCTCCTTAATAATTTTTGCTAAGTTTTCGTGACCTTGATTATTTAACATATTAGACATTGTGCATCGATCACTCTTAATAGCTTCTTGTATATAATACAGCACGGTATTATAAATCGCTACTTTAAATGCTTCCGCTTGTTGCCTAACATGTCCTTCTGCGTTTTCTGATATACCGCATATTCTATCTGTAAGTCTTTCCGCCCAAAACTCTGGCGTTTGACCTCTATCTGTTTGTGTTTCTACCCCTATATTACCTAAAGAGCTAACTACGTCTATCTCTATCATTATCCTGTTGGTCTCCTAAGATTGTCGTACCTAGCTTCATCTTTTACGTTTTTAGACTCTCCTAAAACTTTTAACGAAGCTAAAGCATCTTGAAATCTTTGTTCGTACATCATTATTTGTTCTGCACTTTCTTTCATAAAAGTTGCACCCTCAACTAAAGAACCATATAACAATGCATTAGAAGCGTTAGTAGATAACCAAGTAGTTCCTGAATCACCGCCTGCTGTTAAAGAAGTAGGTCGATAATAGTAATGTAACTCGAAAGTGTAATTACTATTAGGCGTAGGAGCTAATATAAACGTATCTTCGTCAAACTGTGCATAAAACAAAGGTGTACCCGTTGTTGCAGCAGCAGGTGTGTAGTCCCTGATCCAAGATACGTGCTTAAATAATAAATAGCTGTAATTACTACTGCTATCTAGAACCGCTAAGCTAAACGGTGCTAAAAAGTCAGACGGAGTGCTTAAATAAGTTGTTCCTGATGTTGCTGTACCTGTAGAGTTTTTTCTAAAAACAGGTAACTGTACTGCTTTTAAAATACGTTCTTCGGCACTTTTAATAAATGTATCTATAGTATTAACGAAAGTAGTTTCGTCATTTTCTAAGTAATTCTGTACTGCTGTTTTTAATTCTGATTTAGTAAAACTCATGGTGTGTTCGCCGTGCCTCCCATTCCAGAGTGAATAGTACAATAATAATATAGCGTTGGTGCTCCAGAAGCTACCGTAATCTGTGTATATGCCCCTGAGCTTCCTGGTGTTCCATTCGTAGTTACTCCTGTAGTATATTCTGAACCACCGCCGTGTGTACCGTTTGCCGTAGTAGAAAATCTAAGTGGATGTCCGCTATTAGAACTATCTGATTGATCAAATCTGTAAGTGCTGCCTTCTGATAAATTTACTGTCGGACTAACCGATCCATCTAAATAGTATTTATTACCGCTTCCATAAGAGTTAGTTCCAGAGGCAACAGTAACGGTGTAAGACGTTATTGATGATGTTGTAATCGTTGGTGTTCCTAACGAAGCTGTAGCAGATTGTCCTGTAAGTGTAGGAGAATCTGAGGCACCTGTTATAGTTATAGTCCCTAATGCGGCTGTTGCAGATTGTCCTGATAATGAAAAAGTATCTGTAGTAACAGATACCGTGCCTACAGCAGATTTAATTTGTTTTAAAAAGAAAGAAGAACCTATAGGATCGTTATTTAAAGTGCCGTTTAGAGCTATACCTGTCTTACCGTCTACGCCCACAGGATTAGAAGTAAATACTCTACCTGTCTCTGTAGTTGGTGCTGGTTGGTTAGGTCTTGGTTTAAATAAAGCTTCTGCATCGGCAGTAGCAACGACAGGGTCTAGTTGCGGATGTTTAGAGTCGAAACACTCATCACATACACGACTGTGACTCCAAGTAAATCTTGTATCTGTATAATCGTAAGCAAAGCCACAAATATCGCATATAGCCTTTGCGTATTTACCAGTGGCATAAGGCATTAAATATACTCCTTCTTAGGTACAAATTTAGCTGTTGATCTATCTTCGTCGTAACGTAAAGCGTTATTTAAATCTCTGTTGTATAAAGGCTCAATTACAGGTATTTTTTGTGCATTCTTTTTTACACATAAATAATAAGCCAACCCTGATACTAAACAAGGTATAAATCTACTAGGTATGTCTATATCTTGTATAGAAGCGTCAGCGTCTTGTATTCTTCGCCAAGAATAGTAAACGAGTTTGTCAGTCGAGTTCTCTGGTGTGGGATAAAGATGAATAACAGGTGTTATTTTTCTTTCTAACCAAAGTTCTGTTGGTCTGCCCTTACTGCTTTTATTAGGGATAGTAACGTATTCATTACGATCAATCCTATCTAATTCATAGTCTGTAGTAACACTATTTACTGTTCTTTGTATGTATGCGTCTAGAATATCTATGTCATAATCATAAATAGTGTATTCATTTGTGCCTTCAGTAAGAGTTTGTTCAACTTTTACTACCTCCCACATCTGAATACCTCTGTTAGACCAATCAGCAAACATTATGTTTAAAGAACGTCTAGCAGTTACAGCATCATAGGAAGTACGAGCCTCCAAACCTGCAAGCTCGTATGCTTCCTCTATAGCGGTAGCTACATCTAAACTAAATGTACGAGTACCCGATGTTGCCATGTTAGTTGTAGTAAGCTACAAAAAAATCGCAATTATTTAGAACTACATAAGCTCCAGAATCAAATTTAACTCCGTCGTTAGGCAGGTAATGGTCAAAAGACTCATTAGCTGCTGAACCGAATTTAAATTCTATCTGTAATTTAGTCCCACTTGCACTCGTTCCATCATATATTTTTATAGAAGCGTCTGCTGCACTAGACTGTGCTTGAACAGATTGTATTCTTATAGGTCCAAGATTTGTGGCTGTGCCTGCTCCTGAACCTATAAAACCTTGCAACTGTCCTGTTGCACTTAATGCTTTCGACGCTTTAACGTCTGATGAACTCATATGTTCTCCTATTATGCGTCAGCAAATGGTGTAACTATTGTACCTGAACCTAAAATGATTCCTTCTACTGCATATTTTGCAGAAGCGATAGCAGTTACTTTTACAATACTTCCTGCTAATCCACCTTTTGTTGATCCATTCATAGTAATAACGTCATTACTAGCACCTGAGATAAAAGTTTTACCAGTGGCATCGTCTTTACCAGTGTAAAGCCCACCGACAAATTTATCTGTACCATCAGTTAAGATATCCATGTCAGTAGCTGCTGTTTCTACTACGAAAAAGAAACTAGCTCCTAAATTATTTAGTTGGTTAGGATCGTCATCTCTTCCAGGAGCAGTAGCAACAATACTTGGTAAAGTAAATTTACCATCCGCATCGTTAGTTGTTAAAATTTTCCCTGCATGTGCATCCACAGTTAAAGTTGTGTCTGCTGTTAAACTGACCACTGTCGCATTACCAGCAGTTATAACTCCTGCTAGTGATCTTATTGGTCCACTAAAAGTTGATTTTGCCATACTAAGTCTCCTTAATAAATTCTATCGTCTTGGCTTGTCTGCTAGGTCAGTCGATAGATCGTTTGTTCCTAGATTAAAGTTCATTCTATATTATGTGCTCCAAAAAAGAAAGGGAAGCCGAAACTTCCCTTTCATGAGGCTTTTTATGAAAAAAGTCTTAAAAAACTAAGCTCCAGGAGAACCGAAGATTCCTCTCCAGTCGCTGAACCCAAAACTGTATCTCTCTCTTGCTTTATATCTAACATTTCCTGTTTCGAAGTCACCTTCCATGCTAGTTTGTACAGGAGTTCTAACGAAATGTTTTAATCCGTTAGGAACATCAGTTTTGATGAAAAATGCGTCAGTATCTGTTAAGTAATGATTAACTGTGTATCCTTCAGATACCATACCCATGTTACGGATAGCGTTAATATCGTTATCAGATGTGCCGACTCTTCCTGGTGTGCCCATAAGTCTGTCTGCAACAAATTGTAATGCAGGCGGAATGATTAGCTTTCTAGCTTGAGCATTTACTTTGATACCTCTTTCGTCTTTGAAATCAGCAATATCAATTAATGCTTGTTCTAGTGAAGTTTCATTCAAATCTGCAGCTGTTGCTAACTCATTTCTTAGTTCAATATTTTCTACTGTAGGGTGATCAGTAGCACACAGTTCTTTACCGTCTCCTCCAACAAAGCTGGAATTGAAAGCGTTATTTAGAACGTTTGCTGCTTTTACCTGTTTAGTAGTTGACATTGATCTCGCTAAAGCTCTTGTGTATCTAGAAGAAAGAGTATCGTAAAGATTATCCTCTATCGCTTCTTCTGTCAATGCAAAAGCCATCGCTACGGTTTCATGAGTGTAACGAGATGTGAAAGACTCTTGTGCAGTGTCGTAAACAACTGCGGCACCTTCTCCTTTAACAGGAGCTTCACCGAAGCCACTTAGCATTACTTCTTCTTCAAAAGCTCTTTCAGAGTTTTCTGTGTCGAAGATTTCTGCATGTTCGTTTTCATATCTGTCATACTCTAAACCGAAGAGAGCATGTAATCCAGGAGTTAGTTCTTTTACTAATTGTGCTCTATTTATAGCCATTTAAGTTACCTCCTTAGACTGCGAACGTGTTAGTTGGGAATGTGAAGAAAGCTCTAGCGTTAGCACCAATCTCATTGCTTGGTTCTAAACTAAATCCTACACATAAAGCTACTCCAGAACTTGTAGTAGCTGTAACTCCTTCTTTTGATCTACCTGTAGTTGTACTACCTGCAGTTGTAGAAAGAGTGTACTTGCTGCCGATAAAACTTACCGCAGGAGTTCCTGCTGTAAATTGAGCTTCGTATACGATTCCAGGATCGTTATATACTAAAGCTTCAGCATCAGCACTACCTAAAGTTGCTGTTGAGCCTGTCCATACTTTAGAAAAAGTAGGCGTCCCATCTGTTGCTGTAAAAAATACACCGTAAAATACCCCTACAGGAGTATCAGTCGCACCCGCTTGTTGAACGTAACCACTTGAAAGAGTAACTACATCACCACTAAAAATAGAAGTGCCGTAGCCACTAGCGATTCTCATTCTTGCAGGACGAATGACACCACCGTATAGGTGGTACGCAGGCGTAAAACCATTTGGTTTATCTGTATTAGCCATGTTTTACCTCTTACTGTCTAATATATTATTAACCTTCTTCGGAATTGTTCCTACTGCCAAATTGAACCTTAGAACTCCTTTGGATGTCTCCATCTTTTATAGGCATTCTAGGGTCACTTTCTCGCATATAGTTCTGATCAACACCGTTTAATTGAGAGTTAGCTTGATTTTCAAAATACTTAGTTCTCTCGGTTGCGGTCTCTTCTGGAACTTTAGCGAGGATTAAACCTCCCACCCCTATGACTCCTTTGTTTTCTCCGTTTTCAATAGTGGGTGCTTGAAACTCAGGATAATCTTCTGCTCTCACAGGTTCATATCCCTCTCTAATACGCTTAGACATATTAGATTTGTCATCTTGACCTCTTGTTGCTTCACGAATCCACCTGAATTTAAATCCAGGAGGTGCTTTGGGTGCGTCTAACATAGACGGGGGTTGCCAAGGCTTTCTGCGAGTTTGAGAGTCTCGTGTCTCTGCAGAACGAGAGTTACGTTCTGTTGTGACTTCAGTTTTAATATCTTCTGTCATTTTATACTCCTTCTTCGATATGCTTAGCATATTCTTCTAGTGGAACATTTAGTCTTTTAGCTATTGCTACTTGACTAGGTGTCAACTTTATTTTGCGTGTGGATTTTTTACCTGTAGCACCACGGCTAGAGGCGGCAACCATTGACACGGGTTTAGATTGCTCGTTAGAAAACTTGTGGGGAAAATATTCCCTCATGTTCTTGTCCAATTCTTCATAATATCTATCAGAACTTGGGTCTACTCCAGATTCTACTAAATCTTTATGCACTCCAAAAGCTGCAAAAGTCATCGTTTGATCTTTGCCGAACCATTCGTTTTTATCAGCCCATGCTTCTGCTTTAGGGTCTGGTGCAGCAGTTGGTTGTTGCATAATCTGTTCTTCAACAGGTTGTTCTACAACTTTTGCTTCAGCTTCCTGTTTTAACTCTTGCTGTGCCGATATCCTTTTTAAATTTTCGGATTCTGCGGCAGCCCTAGATAAATTTTCAGTTGCTGTTGTTATAGCTTCTACGTCTCCAGACTCTTGTGCAATTTTTAAAGAATCTTTCGCCCTTTGTAAGTCAGATTGTATACGATTGTCGTATTCTTTGAAAAGGGTTGTATCGGAAGTTTTTAATTTTTCTTTTAAAGAATCTTTATCTTGCGATAAAGTTTTTGCATAATTTACTGCTTCGTCTCTTTGTCTTTCTGCCTCTCTCATTTTGTAAGTTAGTTTATCTATACGTTTTTGTACAGATTCACTAATAGTGTCTAACTCATCTTTCGGTTGCTCAGGGGCAGCTTCTTGTTCCTCTACTACTTCTTCTACAACCTCTTCCTCTTTTTCTTCCTCAGGAAGTTCTAGTTCTATTTCTTGCATTGCTTCTTCTTGCATGGTCTTTTACCTCTCCATGATAGTTTATTGTTACGATATAATATCTTCAGGATTATCTATTACAGCTAAAATCTCATCATCGTTTAGAAGTCTCATGTCGCCACCTTCTATCTGAAAACGAGCTCCAGCGTACCTGCCGAATATTACCCAATCACCTTCTTTACACCAAGCACCTTCAGGAAATTTATTAAAATCCTTATAGGCATCAGGTCCAAGAGCGACAACTAAGCCGACTACGGTAGCTAATCTTTCTTTATCTACAGTAGCTTTGGCTAATTGTATACCACCTTTGGTTACACTCGGTAGTGAAAAAGGTAAAATCAAAACACGATAACCTGTTGGTTTAGGTAATCGTTCTTTGTGCGAGTCTAAATTTTCTGGTGTAATACCCTTTTCATCTTTTACAACTTCAGGGGCTTCTGTGCTACCAAAATTATCTACTCGGTTTGGAACAGTTTTTGTCATCAATCATCCTCCATATTGGATTGTAGGTTTTGAATCTCCTGTTCTGCTAGACTCAAACCTGCTATTTCACCTACTATTCTGTGGTATTGTTCAATGTTCTCAATACTACCAGAGGCAAGTGTTTGCGAGAGAGCTTCTTTTCTATCTCGATACTTGCGGAGCAAATGCTCCACTATTTTGATATAATCCACTATTTGATGTAGTTATACCAAAGAAGTCCTTTTGTTTGTCCGTAAGATGCTTTTTGTTTAGAAGGCTTACCAACTACGTTTCCTTGTGCATCTCTGTTTACTTCACCAGCTTTTACTTCTTGTGTTCTAGTAGTGTCTTCTACTGAAGGCTCACTGAACGTAGATTTTTTAGCTTGTGCGGAAGGTGCAGGATATTCTTTATTTCTATGCATTTTTACTCCTCGTATAAATTGTTAAAAGTTATTAACGGATCAAGATAGCTATCATGTTCTTCAGCGGAATGTTTATACTGTGAAGGTACAAAATCAGGTGCACCTTTACCTGTAACCCATAACGCTGGACTTGTTGCTCTTACCCTGTTATTAGGCAATGCTACAATGTTCCCTTTCCATTTACAATCCTCTGTAATATATAATACATGAGATTGTTTATGTTGTGCAGGACAATCAGCTATATCTGATTCGGTATAATCAACGGTGAATAAGTATTTACCTGTGTAAAAATCGCCATCTATTTTACAAAGCCAAGGGCTAGAACTTACTCTATCCATAACAACTACAGAGTGATGTCTTGATTCACAGTCCCACGGTTGACATATATGGTCTTCCATAGGCTCTGCCCATTGTTCAACAGGTATATCAGCGACTAAAGCTTGTATAGGCATACGTGCCCACATAGCTCCTCCGTGTATGTTTTTATCTGGATCTTCTTCTTCACAGCCCGTAAATACTACTTGAAAACTTAATGACCTATCTGGGATAGTGTTTACTGCTATTGCAAGAGCATGGATAAATTCTCCACGATATTCTTGATGATTAGCAGTAAACTCTTTCCTTACCCAGCATTTAAAATGCGGAATATTACTAATAAGATAGGACACTATCTCCTTTTCATTCTCCCGCCAGACTTTTTGTATTTAGTGGTTTTCTTTTTCTTTTTTATCGCTCCACCTCTTTTCATACCACCAGCGGATCGATATTTTGTGTTTTTCATTCCAGGCATAATTTACTCCTTTGTTGTTTCCTGTACAGTTTTCACTAAATCAACAAAATTCTTTTCAGCATCCGTTTGAGTACGTGCCTCAAGCTCCTGTAAGTCTATTGCTGCTCTAGTGTTCTGTGCGTCTCGTTGTGCGTCAAGTTTCATCATTTCTATTTGTTTATCTCGCAAGTCTTCTTGCTCTTTTTGCATCAACTGTTCTCTTTCAAACTGTAATTGTTTTTCAAACATATCTCTTTGTGGATCAGGAGTCCTCATAGCGTTAGCCATAGCTTGTGCTTGACCTGTAACTTGTTGCGTAGCTTGGGTAGCTGCTAAAGCTATTTGGTTCATAAGCTCTGGCGGCATTTCTTCGCCGACCTCTGGTAAAGGTTGCCCTAATGTTTGCTCTACTTGTATCTTGTAAAGCATAGCTTGGTGTTCTTGTATATTAGCTGTTATTAACTGTACTGCTGTAGGGTTTTGTTGTACCATCGGGTTTTGTAAAAAAGCGGTATGAGCTTGGATATACGCTTCGTGGTTTTGGAACTCGTAAGCTTTTATAGCATTACCCACTAATGCTGCTTGATGTTCTGTTATTGGGTCACGTGCAGGTATCTCGTCTTCGGGTAATAATATCGAATCTATATCTTTTACGTTTAACGCTTGATACATTTTTCGGTGTGCTTCTCTAACATCGTGTATTTTAGGATTAGCTTGTGCTAGTTGCAGTTGTGTTTGTGCTAAAACTATTCTTTGCGTCATACTAAATATATTAGGGTCACTAACAGGTATAACGTCTATAGAATTATCGAAATCTTGTTTAAATACACTTGAAGCAGCTCCTTGAACTTGGTACGGGTACTCGTCAGGTAAAAACTCTCCGAATATTCTTTTTAAAATTTTAAATTCTGTTTTTTGAGCGTAATGTAATCTTTTATGTATCGCCGACATAACTCGTTGCCCTTTTTCT
>TARA_R100000426_G_scaffold20379_1_pt1 | contig 9793 bp, 2 predicted proteins | sample TARA_R100000426 | Tara Oceans TARA_R100000426 (sample SAMEA2620421) | marine metagenome | biome: marine biome (ENVO:00000447); feature: surface water layer (ENVO:00002042); material: "saline water (ENVO:00002010), including plankton (ENVO:xxxxxxxx)" | depth 5 m
GCAAACTGTTCCAGAATGGAACGTTAGAAAAGTACTACAAATTTAGTAATTAATTATTTAATTATATAGTGTTTGCAAAATATTTACTACTCAGCATCTTCTCTTAATTTATTTCTTATTTGATTACTGTAAAGAGATCTGTATCTTTGAATAGATTTTACAATTACACTGTTAGGTATTCCAGCTTTAGACATAGCTTGTTCTATCTCGTATCTGTTCATGTGATTTAACCTGCAAGATCTAGCAACTCTAGCTAACTCATCTATATATCCATCAAACTTCTCATCATAAACATCGCTTGAAGGATTTAACACTTCATTTAATTTATTTAAGTTTCTGTAATCAAATCCTTCTCTTCCAACACCAAGTCCTTTTACAAGACTTCCTTTAGCTCTATTCTTTAAACTATAGCTTATATTTCTAAACTTATAATTAGCCTGCTTAGGAACTATAACTCTTGTAGCTCTGAATCCAAAAGCAGCTAACAACTCGTATCCAAAATCTGTTTCTTCTTCATCATCCATATAAGCATCATATACTCTCATAGCAGATTTAATAGCACCAGGAGGTATTTCTTCAGCTAAACCAACTGCTACAGAATATATTTGCTCTAAAGTATCATCTTCTGGATTGTAATATTTACCAGATTTATTATTGTATATATCTATAAGCATAGATAGTGTCATCTCCTCTCCTATAAATGGTTCGTAAAGTCTTTTTATTATGGCAAAAACTTTATCGTCATTTTCTGGATCTTCCATATCACTAAAAGCTAGATTCAATAAATCACCCAAATACGCTGTACCAGACTGTCGACTTACATTATAGTAATCAAAATATGGCTCACCTTTAGAAGTGAATCCTTTATCTACGTTAGCAAGGTTACCTATTCCATCCCAAGGTCTCACTAATTCTCTTTGAGATCTTTCATCCACGTCACCTGTAAAATCATCTTCATCTTCACCAGACACGTAGTTAAAGAAAGAGTTTGCTAAATAAACTTGAAATCCTGAAAACAATGTGAAAGCAGAAAATAAGAAAGCAAGTCTTTTTCTACCAATCTTTTTTATCTCAGGATTAGAATCTCCTATTTCTTGCAATCCTATTTTTAAACTGTTCTTAGTGTTTCTTAAGACTTCAGCCTGAAAAGAAACGAAGGTTCCAAGAAGTGGAGATCTTCCTATAAATCTAACAGCTCTAGGAACTTCATCGTAATTAGGATAAGTTGCTCTGGTTAAGTTAGCAGCCTTTAATCTAGCTTGATCTTCAGTTAATCCAGCTCTTTTATATCTAGCTTTTTCGTTTAGATAACCAAAAACTTTCCACACATCGTCAGATAGCTGATATGTTTTTTGAGCTGTATCTCTAGCTCCTGAACCAATGGAGGCTATTTTCCCTATACCTTTCTCAACTTTATTTCTAGTCTGATCTAAGTATTTATCTAAATCATAATCTGAATTATATAGATCATTTGAAAGTTCTTTCATTAATTCTAGTGATGCTGATGATTGAACAACACCCATTTCAAGAAGCTCACTATATAGTTCTCTAGATTGCTGATCATTAAAGCCTCTTATAGCACCTATAGATGCTCTACCAGCTTTGTACATATCGTTAGGAGTAGACATACCAACGTGACCATTTTGAACAGCAAAATTTATATTACCTATAAAGTTTATTACTTGAGTTGATAAACTCAAAACAGTATTAAACTCTTTATTAAGTAATACAATCTTCATATATGTATCGTAAGCTTTTTGTATCTGACTGCTAGAAAATTCAAAATCACCAGAAGTTAATACCTCAAACATTTCATCATCTACAAACTTACCATCAAGTAATCCATATCTTCTGCCTACTAATCTATTTTTTATCTCAGGTATAGACGACACAACCTTTGTTTTACCATCCTCTCCAGTGCTCTCTATTGGATCCGCTATAAACTTATTCATACCAATATCAATTAACTTTTTGTAAAGTCTTTGCGTTGAAACATTGTGTGACAACAAAGATATTGTTTGAAGATAGTTGTAATATGGTTCGTCAATTTCCTCCCACAAGTCTTTTATTTCTTGAGGAATATTTTCATTTCTTTGTCTATATATATTAGTCACCAAAGTTCTATCAGGGTCGGCACTATTACTAGATGAAGCATACTGCTGAAGAAGCTTAGGATCCATTAAAGTTTGTAAGTCTCTTTGAGAGGTTCTAAGTATAAATTCATTGTCAACAAAAGTTCCTGTTTCACCTATAGGTGTACCAATAGGAAATAACTTTTTATTCTCTCTTATAAGTAAGTCTAAAGCTCTTTTCTTTATTTCTTCATCCGTTTGAGTAAAGTTATTATCTTCAAATTGCTTATAAGATCTCTTAAGGTATATGCCATAATTAGAGTCTATAGTAAATGCTGTCGCTGGGGTAACTAAATCCTCTTCAACTAAAGTTCTAGAAAGATTATCTATAGTGTGTCTAGCATCTTCAAGTGCGTGCTTAAGATCAGACTCTTCCATAGACTGTATAGCTTCCATGTCAGACAACAGTGCTTGTATTTCTTCATCTGTATAAGGAGATTGATCTGCTAACTCTTTTATTCTGTTTAAATCTTGATTAGCATTCATTATCTCTTTTCTGACATTACCCTTTGATTGTATAAACGCTTCTTTAATCTCTTGATCTGAATGAGTTCCCTTTGGTCTTGTAAAGAAGTCTACTAAAAATTTACTATAAGTCTTTGTTTTATTAAAAGCGTTAGCAAGAGAATTATTATTGTCATACATTCTTTTTAAGAATGGCTCAGTAGCATCAAGAGTTATGTTTACCAAGTCAGAGCTATATACATTTTCTGTTTCAGTTATAGGAAGCTTAGGTTTTACTCTTTGAAATCTAGAACTTTTTATAGAAGACTCATCGGTATTTATTTGATTATTTATCCCTTCTGGATTAACAATATTGTCAGATAGTATACCCATCTTTTGATCAGCAAAAGGTCTTTTAGACAAAGGCACGTAATCTTTTTCACCTTTTTTAGGTATGGTTCCATCATCTCTTCTTAGAGCTTTATTGTAGTTTACCCAAGAGTTTTGACCTCTAGTCTCAGTAGTCATTGCTTTTCTAGCTTCAGGACTATACATTCTAGAGTGATTAAGCCAAGCGTTTTCTTCACCTATAGGACCGAATCCATTACCAAGCTCTGTGTGACCAAAAAAGTCGTGAACAAATCTAAATATATCATTCACAACAAGAGGATCTCCATTAACATCTTTATAATCTGTTCTAGAGAGCATAACATTTTCTTTTCTTTGCTCAGGTGTGATAGCACCCTCTCCAAAACCAGCCTCTGTTCCAAATATATATAGATGTTTATTATCTCTAACATCCTGAATCATTTCAGCACTGTTAGCGTAAGGCTCACCCTTACCTTTCCATATTTCCAACTGATAACCTCTATCTATTATAGCTTGATATTGATCTAAAGTTTCATCAGCTAAGGCTTTATATGCTTTTATAACTTCTGGGTCTTTAGGATTATCAACTAAATTATCATAAGCATCTGCAATTCTTTTAGAGTTCTCTTCATCTAAAATATTGACTGCTTTAACTTCAGGTGTTACATTTAATTTAAGCTCTTTTGACTTAGAAGAAATATATGAATTAGAAATATCACCTGTATCTGGATTAGGTTCACTAAAAAGATTTGGATGTTTTCGTCTAATAACACTTACTTTATCTACAGATCCAACTTCAAAATCAACTCCTCCTACACTTATTGTTCTACCATCAACTAAAGCGTCAGATATAGCGTCTCTAATTTTATTTTTAGATAAATCATCTAAAGAAACAGATTCAGAGTTTGATTGTATTGGGTTTGAATACAAGCTAGATAGAACGGTATTTGTTAGCTCTCTAATTCTAACTATAGCACCTCTATCTTTATTTCTATATTTACCATAAGAAGCGTCACCAATCATCTCAGAGAAGGCCACTTCAACTTGTTGATCTATATCAAAACCATCTGCAGTAGAATAATTACTTTTAGCCCAGTCTAAATATGAAGCACTTTTTCTTTGACCATCTTCTCTCCATCTTTTTATATATGATGGATCTATTACTATAGACTCTATTCTTTTATAAACTTCAGGATTATTATTTTTTATAAATCCTATCATTGGGTTTGCAATCTCGTGAAATAGAGTATTACCTTCAAGATTTTCAAGGTTAACATGTATTTTTCCGTCAGATGAATTATAAAAACTCTTTGAATTAGAAAGAGCTTGAGCCTCAGACTCTGTCTTTCCTAAAGCTATTAACTGAGATTTAAAAGCTTGATTGTTTCTAATAACATTAATGTTAACACCTTTTATGCTTGATATTAAATTTAAAGCAGAACCAAGTATTTTCTTTTTTTCTTCAGTAATTCCATCTAATAATTCTGAGTCGTAATTTGGATCACTCTCGTCAAGTCTATGTATGTTTTCGGAGTTAAAGTTTTTACCATAAGTTTGTTTAGATTCATCAAGACCTGCGTGTATAGATGTTTTCTCTCCGTCTAAATTTATTATAGTAAAACCATCTTTTTTTCTAGAATCTACACCCTCTATAAAAGATCCACTTAATGGAGTTATACTTCCATCACTATACATTAAACCATCTTTTGCTGAGAATATAGACTCTTGCTCAAAGTTTCTTCCCAGGTTTAAAGCTTGATCTGTGTTTATACCGCTAACTAAAATACTACTCTCTGGCAAGCCTCTATAAGCACCTTTTACTCTGTAGTAATCAGCACCTATTTTATCCAACCTATTCATAAGATTAGACATTCTTTTTTCTCTTTGCTGATCTGTTATGTTTTCAAGATCTGATGTAAGTATAAAATAGTCGTCACCTTCTATAATATCTCTTGGTATCGGATCTAAAGTTGATTTATCTGTCTTTAAAAACAACTTATTGTTTTGAGAGAATAAATCACTCTCTATCATTTGATCATTATCAAAAGCTCTTTTTCTTGACTCAAACTCTCTCATAGCATTTTTTGCTGTGTTAACAGATGAAAACTCACCTATAGTAACCTTAGAGGTTTGAATTGTCTCTCCATTTATTTTTATACCTGGATTATCCTGAGACAAAACAACAAAAGGTTTTGACTTTAAAGTTCTAACTTTACCTATATTTCTACCTTCCTTATCTTTAACTTTTTTAAATCTAACTTTTTTAATTTGATTGTTTAAAGAGTTGTATTGATCTTCTGTTAGCTTTATTTTTTTAATATTAACAGTATTTTCAACTTCAGACATTGATATATCTTGAGAATCAACAGCGTCTAATATATCTATATTGTTGTCTTTTAAAACTTGATTAGCTTCGTTTCTAGCGTACTTAGTTCTATCACTCTCGTTATATTTAGATTTTTTAGCCTCAAGATTCAAGTCGCTTAATCTTTTAGCTAGACTAGAAACATCTTCATTGACTAGCCCTACATCTGGATCTTTAACTGAATCTTTTATTTTTCTAGATATAGATACAACATCAGCCTCTTTTTTAAACATAGCCTTTCTTTTCTGTAAAGCATCAGGTGCACCAAAACCATTTACTATATTGTCAAGAGATTCTTTTGCTTTAGAGTCTAATGAGACATCAAATGTTATATCTTTATCAATTACTTTTTTTGCAACTTTAGGATCTCTTAGCATAGCTAAAAATTTAGCTCTAGACATTTCTTCTACTGATCCATCCTCTTGTGTAAGCTTTACAGTTGTACCTTTGTCAAAGTCTTTAAAGTTGTTACTTAACTCAGATATAGATCTAGCACCAAGGTGCATACCTGAACCAAAAACAGTTGATATAGCTGCAATGTCAAAAGCTTTTACAGCAATCTCAGAAATGCTCTCTGGATCTTGAACATCCAAAGAAACATCTGTCAGATATGTAAAACCAAAGGTAGCCTCTTCTGCGGCTGTTTCTTTAAATGCTGATTTTGTAATACCATCAACATAGCTTTTAACAAGATTTTTTGAACTTCTTATCCCAGGTCCACCTCCAACTTTTATAGCATTTGAAAGTATCCTTTGAGTAATTAACTCAAATCCTCCTTCATATATACCAGATAGGTTTGAGCTTGTTATTATTTGCCAGTTATCTAAATCTGCACCAGCTTTTCTTCTCTCTTTTAGCTCTAAAGATTTTCTACCAGCACTTGATAGCGTAGCTAAACCAAATCCTCCTACTGGACCAGAAGCAAACATAGCAGCAGTTATAGGAATAGTTGATGCTATTCCAAGACCTAACTGAAAGAAAGTATCACTAACGTCTCCATTTTTTATAGCCTCAGCTATAGAATCATACTCAGGTATACGAGTTTTTTCCCTTATTGTGTTTGCATAATCTTGAAGATTTTTAGAGTAGTAGCCACCTTCATTCATATACAAATCCCATGATGACATATCTGAGTAGTCATCATCATCTTTTAAAGGCGTAGGTTTTAATCCTAAAGCTGCAGGAGCTGCTTCTAACTGTTCAGCTACGCCAGTTCCTATACCTACAGTTTCAGCAAGTATAGTCTCAAAAAAATCACCAACAGCACCACCAGACTCAACTTGTCTTGTAAAGTATTTATTCATAGAGTCAGCCATAGGATCATCTACATCAGATTCACCTATACGAACTTCAATAAATGGAAACTGTTTTCTAGCTTCCTCAGGATCAACACCTTCAGATATAGCTTTAGTGTAACCCTCTAATAACTCGTCATTATTATTATAGTTATCTATGTTTTCCTTTTTTCTCCATATTCTTTGAAACTCATTTGGAGACACATCTTTTAACTGACCAGGTTCTTGATCTATGTTTATAGATAAGTTACCCATTCTTATATCGTTAAAGTCAATACCAGCATCTTCCATCATCTGATTAAACTCAGCGGTAGACTTAGCTTTTCTCCCTATATCTTGAAAAACAAAGTTAGAATAATCAACTTCAGCTTCTGTTATCTTATCACTGTCAACATCTATTTTATTTTTTATAGAGTCTAACTGAGATCTAAGCTCTGTCTGCTCTTTTGATACTAAACTTTTTTGAAATAAAGATTCTGTCTTAGCAAAAGGATTTACTACTACATCCTTAGAGAAGTCTGTGGTTTTTAACTTTTCTTCTATTGAAGACTCTTGAGATTTTAGATTTAGAAAGTTATCAAAGTCAATCCCTTTGTCTTCGTAAAAAGATCTTTTAAGTTCTAATGGATTTTTTTTAGGTTCAGGTATAGATCCAGATCTATCCTCTACGCTTTTTTGAACTCTTTCCTCCAATGAAGATTGAGTAGTTTCCGAAACAAATTGAGAATCCTCTGTATCCTTCTGAGCAAAGGCACCTTGCAATAGAGAAGAATCTTTTTTTTTTAAGTCACCCCAAGCACTTTTAAATGTCTCAAGATCTGTTGTATTAAATAAACCTTTGTTTTTTCCTAAATCATAAAGCTTATCTTGAATATCAAGATCTGATTTCTTAAATTGATCTAAAGTTGTTTTTGATGATAATATACCTTTATTAACATAAAGGTTATACAGCTGTTCTAATTTGTCCATTATTTAATATTAATCTTGATATAATTTATCTCCTTCAAAATCTACAGGATTTTCTAAACCTATATCATACTTTAACAACTCTCTTGCGAAGCTACCGTCCTTATAATTTTTTATAATAGCTTGTTCTGCTACTTGTATAGGAACAACAAATCTAAAAGAATCATCTTCTGGTCCAGCCTGTAATATTACAATACCTCTGTTGGTTTCATTTTCTTGACCTACACCAACAATTCTTCCATCAATTGTAGCAACAGGATTTTCTTTTAAATCTGTAGTTAAATTTTTAACCTTACCTTGAGCTTCAACTCCCATCACTTGATTAAAAGATACAGGTATAAATTGACCTTTTTCAACCCCAGTTGACGCTGGTCCAGTTACTCTAAAATTGGATCCAACTTTTACGTTTACACCACCTATATCCTCAGCTTCAGAAGGAGTGTTAAATATGTCAAGGAATCTCTGTGAAACATTTTTTGATTGATCAGAACCTCTAGAAGATCTAAAAATACGAACTGGTGGATTTTTAGATTTCTCAAGTTTAATCATTTCATCAACAAGAAACTCTTGAAATTCTTTGTAAAGATTAGGATCAAAAACTCCCTCTCCAGACTTAGGGTTTATTTTTTTGTAAAAAGGTTCCCCAAGATCTGAGTAACCTTTACTAAGACCAAACACAAGTCTTGGATCTGCAGGGCCTGAATTAAGAAAGTCAATATTTTGACCCTTCACCATCATCATCTCAAAATTAGGGTCATCAAATGAACCATCAGGATTAGGAGTAGAATTTTGTATTATAAAGTTTCTTGTTTTTTCTTGAATACCTTTAGAGAAAGGATACTGAACACCATCTATTTCTTCGACAGCTTTTTGATTTTTAATAAAGTCGCTTGTCTTTGCACCTATAGGATTTTCAAATTTAGTTACATCAGATATATCATCATAATTTAAGGGAAATTTATTTAAAAGTTGAACTAAATCTTCCCCATTATTATATCCTTTAACTATTTCATTCATGTTGTACTCATACAAGTACCCACCTTGACTATCTCTATAAAACTTTTCATCCTTTCCTTCTTTAGATAACTCAACAAGATTTTGATAATCAGATGTTATGTTTTTTAAAATTTGTTGATCATTACCAAGAGATGCTTCATTTTTAGACCTTGAAACTTCGTCATCTGGATTTTCAGCCACTGAATTTTTATAAGATCCAACGTTTTCAGAAAATTTAGGTATAAACCTACTATCTATAGATTCAAGACTGTAGCTATCTGGCTTTTGTCTTTCCCTTCTAGCTTTTGCTCTTTCATCAGCTATAGCTTGCTTTTGAAGGTCAAGCTCTTCCCTTCTAAGCCTTAGTTGCTCTCTAACAGCTTCCTCCTGAATTAAATCACGATTATTCTTTAAAACAACTCCTGTGAAAAATAAACCTTCTCCAGCCATGTTTTACATTTTTGATTTTATGTAAGAGCCCATTCTAGCTTTTACTTTAGCTAAATATCCACCACCCATCATCTCTTTCTTAGGTGCGTCAGCTCTTCCTTTTTCTTGAATAAGAAAGTCTCTATAGTTTTTAATGAACTCAATCTCAGCTTTATTAGTTGAATCTATATCAAAAGAAAGCTTATCACTAACATACTTAACAAGTCCTGCAGGATTTGTTGGATCTTCGTCAAAAGGAAGCTCTCCAACGTTTCTAACCTGATCAGCATTACTTTTCATCACCCTTGTTATTTCGTTGGCTCTATCGCTATCTAAAGGTGGTACAGTAGGGTCTTGCATTTTAGCACCTTCCTGTGCTTCACTATCATCATCATCACCTATAACGTTACTATCGTATTTAGCAACTAGTCTTTCCATAAGTTCAAAAGCAGATTCTTTATCTCCTTTATCTAAAGCCATCCTAATTTCTTGCACGTCATCAGGAGGTAGTATAAGCTCTCCACCTGTAGCCTCACCAATCTTCTCTCCATCTTGAACCATATCTATCTTATTAGTACTATGATCAAATTCTCCAGGAGTTACTCCGCCATCTTTACTTATTTTACCACCTTTTTCATTTAATTTATATTTATTTGGGTTTAACCCTTGATACCCACGAGAACCAAACAAAGTACCATCAAGTTTTGGTGCTCCATCAGTTCCACCACCAGTTCCACCACCAGTTCCACCAATAGGAGACATTTGACCAATACCAGAAGCTATATCTTCAATACCAC
>TARA_R100000426_G_scaffold895_4_pt1 | contig 9616 bp, 7 predicted proteins | sample TARA_R100000426 | Tara Oceans TARA_R100000426 (sample SAMEA2620421) | marine metagenome | biome: marine biome (ENVO:00000447); feature: surface water layer (ENVO:00002042); material: "saline water (ENVO:00002010), including plankton (ENVO:xxxxxxxx)" | depth 5 m
TGAGGTTTAAGTATGCCATTAAGAAAGTATGTATTTAGACCAGGAATAAATAAAGAAGGAACTAATTATAGTAATGAAGGTGGTTGGTTTGATGCAGACAAAGTTAGATTTCGTAAAGGTAGACCTGAAAGAATAGGTGGTTGGCAAAAACAAAGCACAAATAGTTTTATAGGCACATCAAGAAAAATATATTCTTATAGAGCTGCTAGTGGTACAAATTATATAACTTTAGGCACACATCAAAAATTCTATGTATTAGAAGGTCAAGAGTATGCTGATATAACTCCAATAAGAGCTACAACTACAAATGGAATAACTTTTGCAGCTACTAATGGGTCTACAACAATAACTGCAACTGATAGTAATCATGGAGCTGTGACTGGTGATTTTGTAACTATAAGTGAAGCTGTCAGTTTGGGTGGCAATATTACTGCCACAGTTTTAAATCAAGAACATCAAATTACAAGTGTTCCAAATGACAATACTTTTACATTTACTGCAACAGCTACTGCAAATTCTAGTGATACTGGTAATGGTGGTTCTGCAGCAGACGCTGTATATCAAATTAATTCTGGTTTAGATTCATATGTTACATCTACAGGATGGGGAGCAGGGACATGGGGTGCTGGAACTTGGGGTTCTACAACAACTTTATCTTTTGCTAATCAACTTAGATTGTGGTCAATAGATAATTTTGGTGATGACACAGTTTTAAACCCAAGAGCTGGTGGTCTTTTTTATTGGGATGAATCATCAGGAACTAGCACTAGAGCAGTAAATGTAACAACAAAAGCTGGAGCTAGTGATGTGCCTACAATAGCATTACAAACAATGGTTTCTGATGTAGATCGTCATGTTATTACTTTTGGTTGTAATCCTATAGGGTCATCAACTCTAGACCCCTTATTAGTAAGATTTTCAGATACAGAAAGTATTACCGATTGGACACCAACTGCAACAAATCAAGCTGGTGGTGTGCAATTATCTATGGGTTCTACAATTATAGGAGCTTTACAAACAAGGCAAGAAATACTTATTTGGACAGATGTAGGTATTATTTCTATGAGATTTGTAGGAGCACCATTTGTTTTTTCTTTTAATGAAGTTGCACATGGTCCTTCTTTAATATCTCCAAATGCAGCAGTTAGTGCAAATAATAGTGTTTACTTTATGGATAATGGTGGATTTTATATCTACTCAGGTTCTGCACAAAGATTACCATGTACAGTATTAGATTATGTTTTAAGTGACCTTAATGAAGGACAAGCATTTAAAATATTTGGTGCTGTGAATGATAGTGCTAATGAAATTATGTGGTTTTATCCCTCAAAAGATAGTTCAGAAATAGATAGATATGTTTTATATAATTATTTAGAACAAGTTTGGTCTATAGGAACTACTGCAGATAATTTTGTAAGAACAGCTTGGGATCAAGCATTAATATTAACTAATCCTATAGCTGCAAGTAAAAATAGTAGCACAGATAATAATAACTATATTTTTAGACATGAGATAGGTCATGGTGATGATGGTGCTGACTTTACTGCATTTATAGAATCAAGTGATTTTGATTTAGACCCAGATGGAGAAAAGTTTATATCTGTAAATAAAATAATACCTGATATAGAATTTAGAGATCAACAATCTACATCTGATAGTGTGGATATAATAATTAAAGGTAGAGATTATCCATTAGAAAGTTTATCAACATTATCTACTGTTTCAGTTACTCCAGCTTCTACATTTACTAATACAAGAGCTAGAAGTAGACAATGTGCTATAAGAGTATCTAATTCATCAAATGATTATGGTTGGCGATTAGGTGATGTAAGGTTAGATATAAGACCAGATGGTAAAAGATAATGGCAAATCCTAAAAATATTGTATTACCAATACCTAGACAAGAATATGATGCTATGGAAGAAACAGTATCAAGAAGAATTACAGAACAGGCTATACAAGATTTAGCTATTCAAATTAGTAAATTAAGTAGATTACAAGATGTTGTATCAAGTAAAGCTGTAAAGAGACAACAATTTTTATTAATGGGAATGAAACATGGCTGATAATTTAAAAGTTTTAGGTCAAGTAGACCCAGCAGCAACTACAACTACTACGCTTTACACCTGTCCTGATATGACACAAACGACAGTAAGTTCAATAGTTGCAGCAAATAGAACAGGATCAGCAATAACATTTAGATTAAGTGTTCATGTTGCTGGTGCAACTGCTGATGATAAGCAGTTTCTTTTTTATGATAAATCAGTAGCAGCAAATGATTCTTTTGCTATTGTTTTAGGCATAACTTTAAATCAAACAGATGTAGTAAAAGTTTATACAAGTGCAGTTGACATGAGTTTTAATATGTTTGGCTGTGAAACCAAAGAGGAAGATAGATAGATGGATATAAAACAACAAACTAAAAATGTAGCAGCACAAGGTCGTTTTGGCGATTCTATGTTACTTCATGTTAATCCTGCAGAAGTTAAAGGATTAGCATCTGCTATGCCATTGACAGTAAATCCAGAAACAGGACAGCCTGAAGCTTTCTTAGCTTTCTTAGCACCTATGTTAGGAAGTTTATTAGGTCCTTCAGTTTTAGGTGGATTAGGTGGTTTAGGTTTATCTTCAGCAGCATTATCAGGAATAGGAGCAGGTTTAGCTACTTATGCACAAACAGGTGGCTCTGGTAGTAAAGCATTACTATCTGGTCTTACAGCAGGAATGGGTGCTAAAGCTTTAAATACAGCAGCAGCAGATGTTCCAATTCCAGCAGCAGACCCTGCTATTGCTGTACCACCAGCACCAATTACACCAGATTCAAGTTTAATAGAATCAGGTCAAAGATTATTTAGTGGTGGATTTGATGAAGGAATGAAAAATTTAGCAGGAGCTGCAATGACCCCAAGTGGAATGGTAGCAGCAACATCAGCAGGTACAGCAGGTGTTATACAGTCACAAGAAGAGTTTGAAAGAATGTTAGCTCAAATGGATATTGATGAAGAAGAAAGAAAAAGATTAATGTATGAAAGATACCCTGAACAAATACCTATGGCTAGTGGTGGTAAAACAGGTTATTTAGTTGGTCGTAGAACTAGATTTGATGACTTTTATGATTTTCGTGATCCTAATATTGGTCGTGATGATAATGTTGGTGTAGGTAATAATCCTTTAACAGGTGAATATAATTTACCTGCTCGTAGAACAGCAAGACCTATACCTAGAGGTTTTATGCCAGGTTTTCAACCTGAGCTTTCTTATTTTGAATCAATAAATCCAACTGCAACTGATTTAGGTTTTGGTCAAACTCAAGGCTTTAATTCTTTTGCACCACCTAGAAGAGGTGGATTTGGTGGTTTGTTTGGAGCAAGAAGGAGACCAATGAGGAGACCAACGGGAAATATTATGTATCCAGGTGGTAGTCCTAATTTTGATTTTAGAGGACCTAGATTTGGTAGACCACCTATGTTTGCAGGATATGGTAATCCATTTATGCAATCACCTAGTTATCAAGGATTTTATGGTGTACCACAAATGCAACAAATGTTAAATCCATATGCTAGATTTGTGCAACAGCCTATGCCATTTCCAAGATTTTACGACAGACCAACACCACCACCATCAATAGGTGGACCAGGACCAGGACCTGATCCAGTTCCAGACCCAGTTCCAGACCCAACTCCTGATCCAGTTCCAGACCCAATAACACCACCACCAAATGTTGGTGGACCAGTGCCATCTCCAAAAGGTGGAGCTGTTAATCCTACTCCAGTTGATCCTGGTGATAATTTTGTAAATCCTATTATTGATGACGGAATTGTACCTAGACCTACTCCTCCATTTGAAAGACCTAGACCTATTGATAGACCTAGACCTATGCCTATTGAAAGACCTAGACCTATTGATAGACCTGAACCTATTGATAGACCACAACCTGCTCCTTTTATTCCTGGCATACCAAATATACCTAGACCTCGACCTATCAATAGACCACAACCTGATCCTATATCTATAGGTCGCCCTGTAGGTCCAGGAATACCATTTACACCACCACCACCACCAAGTATGACAATACCTATTGAAGGTGGATCAGATGTAACTATACCTATTAATAGACCACAACCACCTATATCAATAGGAGGTCCAGGTGGAAGTTTTGATGATGGAGGAGGAGGAGTTGGGACAGGTTTACCCATAGATGCTCCAATACCAGGACCTACACAAGGTTTCCCAGCACCACAACCAATTACATCTATACAACAGTTACCAGCTCCTACTGGATTTGGACCCGTTGCTAGAAAAATACCACCAGGACCAGCTATGGGAGGTATTTTTGGAGCACCTATGTTTGCAGAGGGTGGAGATGTAGAAGTAGATAAATTACCTGAAGGATTAAAAGCTATGTATGATTCTGGACCAAAAGGTAGAGAGGGTGTAGAAAAGATTGCAGCTAAAACTGATAAGTTTCAAGAAGGTGGTCCAACGGATATGATGCGAGACCCTATCGTACAAGAAACTATACAGTTTATTTTAGGAGAAACTGATAATAGCGATATCGTAAATGAGTTTATTGTTAAATATGGACAAGAACAATTTATGATATTGCGAGATCAAATACTAAGACAAGCTGCAGGCAATTTAGATGTACAAACTGAAGGATTAATTAGAGGCAATGGCAATAGTGGTATGGCTGATGACTTACCTATGTCAATAGGAGCAGATAGAACTGCTGCTGCTGTATCACAAGATGAATACATTATTCCTGCAGATGTTGTATCTATGTTAGGAGATGGCAGCTCTGATGCTGGTTCTAAACAATTAGATGCTATGTTAGACAGAGTTAGAACAGAAAAAACGGGCACAACTAAACAAGCAGGTAAGATAAATCCAAATAAGGTATTACCAAGATGAATGAAGTAGCAGAAAAAATAAAAAAAGAATTTGATATATCATTAATGCCAAGTGATAGGATTACTTTGGTATGGGAGGATTGTGAAAAGTTTTTACAAAAATCTTGTAATCGTTCTAATGGTAGAGCAACTACTAAAGATATATTTTATGATTGCATAAGAAATATTTGTTCTTTATGGATTATATTTGATACAGAAACTTTACAAATTACAGGTTGTGCTATCACTAAAATAAGTCAATATCCCACTGGTAAAAGAATGTTAAATATTGATCATGTAGCTGGTAAGAAAATGAATGAATGGGCAGACAGAGGTTTAGAAGTTATATATAAATGGGCAAAAGCTAATGACTGTGATGGCGTAGAAGGCGTTGGCAGAGAAGGTTTTTGGAACTGGATTAAGTCAAAAGATAACTGGAAAAAAACATCAATATTTTTTGAATATGAATTTGAGGACAGTAAATAATGGGTGGTAGAAGTAGAAGTGCACCAGCACCAACAGAAACAAGGGTAACTCAGACTGATTTACCAGAATATGTACAACCTTATTTTGAGAGACTACTTAAAAGAGGAGAAGCTGAATCTAATCAACCATATACACCTTATGGTGGCGAAAGAATAGCTTATTTTTCACCTGATGAATTATCTTCACAGGCTATGACTAGAGGTTATGCTCAATCAGGCACACCTTTAGAATTTCAACTAGCATCTCAAAGAGCTGCTATGTTAGGTGGACCATATGGTTCTGGATATGATGCAGGATTTTTAGGTAATACTTATGATGCACAAGGATATGATTCTGGTTATCAAGCAGGATTAGTAGATTCTGGTTATCAAGCTAGAGACCTTGGATTAGGTTTTGGAGCAAGAGGATTACAATCTGGTTATCAAGCAAGAGATACTTTTTCTACTTATGATCCTTTAGCTAGAGATTCACAATATAGAGCTGGTCAATTAGATCAAGATTATGTGCCTTTAAGTTATGAAGAAAACTTAGAAAGGTTTATGTCTCCATTTCAACAAAATGTTGTAGATATACAAAAAAGAGAAGCTATAAGACAATCAGAAATGTTAGGTGATAAAACTGCAGATGCAGCTACTAGATCAGGTGGTTTAGGTGGTTATCGTGAAGCTATAATGCAGGCAGAGAGAGAAAGGAATCTTGGACAACAATTAGATGATATACAAGCAAGAGGAAGTCAAGCTGCTTTCCAATCAGCACAACAACAACTTGAAAGAGAAAGAGCTGCTGGATTAGGTGCAGCACAGTTTGGATTACAAAAATTTGGTATTGAAGAGCGAGGTAGACAAACACAAGAACAACTTGATCAAAGAGCTTTTGATGCAGGTGAGAGAGCAAGACAACAAGCAGCAAGACTTGGATTAACTGCAGCTCAACAAAACGAAGCTGCTCAACAAGCACAAGAAAAATTTGCACAGTCTGCATTTGCACAAACAGAACAATCAAGACAAGCACAAGAGAAATTTAGACAGTCTGCATATCAAGCTGGAGAAGCAGCAAGACAGCAAGCAGCTAAACTTGGTCTTACAGCAGCACAGCAAAATGAAGCAGCCAGACAAGCACAAGAGAAATATATGCAAAGTGCATATGCTGCAACAGAAAAATCTTTTCAAGAACAAGGTAGACAAGATATTGAAGCATTTAAAGCTCAGGAAGCAGCTAGACAAGCTCAGGAGCGTTTTGATCAACAAGCTTATGATATGTCACAAAGATTTGGTCTTTCATCTATAGATGCTCTTAGAGGTGTTGGTGGTGATATACAAGATGATGTAAGACAAAGAATCGCAGCATTACAAGGTATTGGAGCACAACAAAGAGCTATGCAACAAGCATCTATGGATATGGGTTATCAAGACTTTTTAAGGCAACAAGGATTTACCAGAGATCAATTAGGTTTCTTAGGTGGATTATTAAGAGGTGTGCCTGTTCAACCACAGCAACAAATAAGTACTTATCAACAACAACCAGGATTATTTCAGTCAGCTTTAGGTATGGGACTGCAGGGACTGGGACTTTATAAGGGATTATCATAATGGCAAATTTAGTACAACTAGCAAATGATTTAGAGTTTGTTCCAAAAGAACAACTAATACAGATGTCGCAAAATCCTAACTCTGAATACCCTTCTTTTTTAGTATTGTCTGAAATACAAAGACGAACACAAATGGAAAAAATGTATGCTGCACAACAACCTAAACCACAAACATCTGTGGCTGAGGAGTTAGTAACAGAATTTGCAGGAAGTCCATCTGGTTTAGGAGCTATGGCTCAATCATCTGATTTACAACAAGCTTTCCCATCTGGTGATATGAGTAACATGGCTCCGCCTTCTCCTATGCAGATGATGGCTAGTGGTGGTAGAACTGGTTATCAAACAGGTCGTGGTATACAGTCAACACTTAATAGTCCTATGCAAGATGAAATTGATAAAGAAGAAATTGATAAAAATATTGGACAACTTTTTCAACAATATGGTGCACCTGCTTTAAAAACTATGGGAGTTTTAAATCAAGATGGAAGTATTAATTATGTAGGTTCTGCTATAGCGTTAGCATCTCTTAATCCTGCATTTAGAATAGGTGCAAATTTAGCTAAAGGTGCTTTTGGATTAGGTAGTAGACTTGTAAATAAATTTTCACCAGGATTATTACAAGGAGCAAAAAATCTTGTTACAAAACCTAATCCAGTTTTACAAGGTGGTTTAAAAAGAGGACAAAGAAGAACATTTGACCCAAAAACAAAAACACGGGAAACGATTGATACTGCTACAGGTAAAGTTATACCTGAAAGGGTAATAAATACAAAAGGTTTGTTTGATGCAGGACAATATGGTGCTTTAGGGACTTTAGGTATTGGCAGTTTAATACGATCTGGCAGAGAAAGAGCTGCTGAACAAGCTAGAATAGATGAACTAGATAGAATAGCATTAGAAGAAAAAGAAAAAGCAGATGAAGAAAAAAGATTAGCAGATGAAGCAGCAAGATTAGCAGAAATGGAAGCTGAGAAAAATAGATTATTAGCAGAAGAAAAGAAAAGGCGTGGATCAGATTTATTGATAGGTCTTGGTGGTGCTATAGCTTCAGCTAGAAATGTAGGTGAATTAGGTAAAGGTATATCTGATACTTATTTTAAACTTAGAGCAGCAGAAGAAGGATCAGAAACAAAAGCTTTACAGGCAGAATTATTAAAAGCACAAGTTGCTAACATAGAAGCTAATGTAGAAAATATGGAACTTAAACAGTTACAAAGTTCTGCTGCGATAATACAAGAGGGTATGGAAACTGGAACTTTAGATAGAAAAGAATATGAATCAACATTACAAGCTATTGTTGCTAGAATAACATTATTGCAGAATTTAGAAGCTACTGGATTAAATCAAAATAATGATATTTATAGAAAAACTGGTGTAAGTATTACAGGCAGATCATAGTATGGCTCAATATGATATTGGTGGTGGCAGAACATTAAATGTTCCAGATAATTTAGACCCAAAAGATAGATTGGAATTAGCTGAAGCTATAAAAAAAGATTATGGAATAGATATAAATCAAACTACAGCTTTAGGACAAGCAGGTGAGTTTGTAAAAGCGATACCTAGAGGTATTGCTAGTTTAGCTTTAGATGTGCCTACAGGTATTGTTGGTTTATTTGATATTGGCAACGATAGTAACTTATATAAAGGTCTTGAAGGTTTACAAGATAGATTAAGACAAGATTCTATATTAGCAGCAGACCCACGATATGCTGATAAATTTTCTACAAAACTAGGAGAAGGCGTAGGATCGTTTGTTCCTTTCTTAGGTGCAGGTATGGTAGGTAGAGCTCTAGCAAAGGCACCAGGAGCAGCTAAAGGCTTCCTATCACCAACATTCACAGCACCGACAGCTTTAGCAATACCAACAGGTATAGCAGCACAAGGCGATAGACTGCAGATGGCTAGAGAGATGGGTGAAGATGTAAGTGGTCTTACTGAAACCACTGCTGAATTATTTGGTGGTCTTATAGGTATAACTGAAGTATTACCGATTGCTAGTATATTAGGTAAGGTATCTAGTAAAACAGATTTAAACACAAAAGAAAGATTAGTATCTGCTTTACAATCTGGTGCATTTGAGGGTGGACAAGAGGTAGCTGCAAGTATATTACAAGATTTAACAGCTAGAGGTCTTTATAGTGAAGATTTGCCTATAGCTGATAGTATGTTTGAAGAATTTACTATTGGTGGCATTATTGGTGGTGCTGCTGATTTAGTTGTTACTAGCATGGCTGGTAAACAATCTTCAAGGAGAAAACGATTAGAAGAAAATAATTTAAGGTCCGAAGAAACTAAAGAACAATTAATACTTGCTAAAAAACAAGAACAAGCTGTTAATCAAGGTGTGCTTGAAGAAATGCAAGACATACCATCTGTTAAAGTTCCACAATTAATACCAGAAGAAGAACTAGGACCAGAACCATCTGTAGAAGTTATAGTTACACCACAAGAAAAATTTGCTGTTGTTGATATTAGTAATCCTGAAGCTCCTGTACAAATTGATATAAAAGATAAAGAAATAGATGCTATTAAAGAAAGAGATAAAATAATAAAAGATTATAATTTTAAAAAGTTAAAATCAAAATTAGATGATGATACTTATAACTTAGGATTAATTAATAGTAAAGCTGCTTATGATTTAGGACACAGT
>TARA_R100000426_G_scaffold1390_1_pt1 | contig 9564 bp, 3 predicted proteins | sample TARA_R100000426 | Tara Oceans TARA_R100000426 (sample SAMEA2620421) | marine metagenome | biome: marine biome (ENVO:00000447); feature: surface water layer (ENVO:00002042); material: "saline water (ENVO:00002010), including plankton (ENVO:xxxxxxxx)" | depth 5 m
CGGGCCTCCATTTCTGTTACATCAGACTCAGCGGGCAAAGCTTCCAACGGCTCTGGTTCTGCACGAGCAATATCTATGACTCGTTCCATAGCAGCGTTTTCTGCCGCTGTTGGTTGGGAGTCTGTAACACCTGCGGCTTCTAGTGCTCTAGAAAACCTTTTTTGTAGCGTATTAAGCTGTCGTGTGGGCTGATTCTCAACAACATCTTGTAAAATTCTACGTCTAGCAATTTCAGATTCTTTAGTAACAGGCCGTGCATCAGCCGCAATCCCAATACGTGTTTCTCGTTCTGACCTTTTTCTTAACCTTTCTGCTTCTGCGGCTGCGGCTTCATCTTCAGCAACCATAGCTTCTACTTCAGCAGTTTCTTCTGCGTCTATTTCTGCTTCTATTTCAGCGGTTTCTAGCTCATCGAACATATCCCGCTGTGTTGTTTCTCTTTTAATTTCAGCAGCGGTTTCAGCAGCTTCATCCTCTGCTATCATGGCTTCGATTTCAGCAGTCTCTGCTCTATCTATATCTGCTTCTATCTGAGCATCTTCATCTACCTCAAATAACTCACCTTGCCTACCTGACGGCGCATCTTCGGGTAATTTTGGGATTGCCTCTAATCTAGCTCTTTCTGCGGCATCTTCTCTAGCAGCAACATCACCCCCAACGACAGAAGCAGTACCACGCACTGCTCCACCCAACAACCCTCCAGCTATAGCTGCTTCTCTGTACTCTGCAATGGCTTCTTCGTCATCTAAGGGCAAACCTGCTTGCAGACGTTCTATTACTTGCTGACCTAATTCTGTGGGTGCCTCTACGATTGAGCCAACAGCAGCGCCTTTAACACCACGAGTAAATATGCCGCCACCGCTAATTGCACGGTTAGTAAGCCCAAGACCCCCTACAAATACACGCCCTATAATTGCATCAAGGGCTGATTGTGGTAAAGCTCCAAGAATAGCAGCGCCTTCGTCTACTTCAGTTTTTAGTCCTTGCTCGATAGCATCTTTTTGACGCTCACGATTCATACCGTAAAAGAAAGGTAAAGAAGCCGCGATGCCACCTATGGCTGTACCTATGGCTGTGCCTATACCGGGAGCGAAGGCTGTGCCTATTGCTGCACCAGTAAGAGTAGCCCCCATTTGCGGTGCACTTTCTGCGGCAATGCCTGTTAAATAAGAACCAAAATCACCAATGCCTTCAATGTCGTCGAATCGAGTTTGAAACCTAGCTTTACGTTGTGCATCAGCTTCGTTTTCTAAGGCTACCTCTGCACCGTATTCTTCAAGCCCCTCAAGACCTAAAAGACTACCAATACCCTCAAGCGCAGACCCTGTAGCTTGTGCTATTCGATCTGTGCCTATATCTATGCCCCTACCAAAAGCACCTCTTTTACTTTCTCTTGCCGCAAGTTCAGCTTCTTCAGCAGCTTCTATTGCTCTTTCATATCTTTCTCTAGCCGTGCGCCTTTCACGTTCTTCTAGCATACGGCGACGATCACCGACACTTAGAGCAAGTTCACGGTTTGCTGCTTCTGCTAACTCTTCTTTTGTTGCACCAAGAGGGGCGTCAACCTCTAAAGTCCTACCATCTTGCAGCGTAAGAATTTGCAACGCCATGTGGTTGTCCTACGAGGGCCGTGCGCTTTTAATTTGACTAGCTGTTATGCTTGGCGTTGTTGCAGGAGATGAAGTCATACCCTGTAACGAGGGCTGTAAACCTTCTTCTAACGCATCTAACGAACTTTCTAACGCAGAAACACCTAGTGCGGAGGCATCTGACTCTGCTTTTGCTTTTATTTTTGCGTATGCTGCTTCTGCTGCTTTCATATCTTCTGGATCTTCGGATGCTAGTGCTTCAGAAAATTGGGCTTGCACGGCTGCATATTGTGGATCATTCGCAATTAGATCATTTATTGCTTCTTGTTTTCTTGTCTTTATGTTGTTACGTATATCTGCTATTTCGCCTATTAGTTTAGCTGCATCAAACATACCGCTTTGTTTTCTAGCTTCTAACGCATCAATCCTACGGCGTTCATTTGTCGCTAGAGTAGTTAACATAGTTATATATTTATTTTCAGCAGCACTTTTTGCTTGTTGGTTTCCACGAGCTATATCTACTATCCTATTAGATTCGGCATCGAGACTACGTTGCTCTTGCTCACTTAATGATCCGTATGTGGTTAGAACAGAACGTCGATCTGCTCTATCTTGCTCACGAACTTTAGCAGCTTCATCTAGTATTTCTGCTCCAGTTAAACGAGTGAAATCTATCTCCTTACGACCAAGCTCTTGTCTTTCTTTAAACTGTTTACGTAGTGCTTTTTCTTGTTCTCTTTCTGCATTGAACATACCTGCACCGGCACGGGCTAAAGGCCCAGATCCTGCGCTTAGTAACCCTGCCATAAGTGCTTGTGACTGTAGCCTATCTGGGTCTGAGTATCGCTTATCAAAAGCTTCTAAATCTCTTTCTTGTTGTCGAAGTTTTGCTATACCCGTAGAACGTCCTAATAACTCATCAGCCTCTTCTTTAGCTGCTTTCCTACGTTCTTTCATTTTTTCGGGAGTGAGTTCTCCCTCCATACCCTCTAGTATTCCTTCTACTTTACCTCTGTATTTTGTTTCTGTTTGTCTCTTAGCAAGACCTTCATCTAGAAGGTTATCTGGTGGCCCTTCTAACAGTGTTTCAGCTAAGGCTGTACCGAATGGGGTTTGATCTACGGGTGGCTTTGGATCTTCTTTTTCTTCTTCTTCTTTAGGAGGTTCTGGAAAGCCTTGTGCTCTTGCCTTTTGCACATCTTGCAGTCGGCTTTTTGCATAATCAGTTAGTTCTACTTGAGGTTTAATACGTGAATCGCTTTTTGCTGCTGCTACTCTTCCAGCAATTACTTGTCTAGGTAAACTTGCTTCGAGCGGATTGTTTTTTAAATACTCATCTATTTCTTCATCGGTTACACCGCCCCCACTTCGATACCCAATAATACCGCCTTCTTTAGCCATACGTGGGGCAGCAGAGGCTATGCCTTGTTGAGCTGTGCGTTGCATATTTTGTTGTGCACGCTGATTTATCTGTCCTAACGTACCAGCAGTGCGTCTTGCAACGTCACCCAACTTCTGTCCTTGTTCTTGTTTTATCATTTCGAGCACTTGCTGCTCGCGTTGCTGTGCTATGGTGGCAGGGTTTTGTTCTGCCTGTAACTGCATATTACGGATAGCGGTTTCTTTTTCTTTTTTAAGCTGCTCTAACGCAAGAAGATCCATAAACTGTCGATCTTGTTGGTAGCGTTGTTGAAGCATTTGTGGGTTACCCCTATATGCGTCTTTCTTACGCTCTATTTCTCCAGCTATGCCTTGAGGTCTAGGTATCGTCATTAGTCGTCTCCCTCCGACCCTACTTCATTTGGTAGTCTGTCATCTCCACCTATACCAAGTAATTTCAATATCCCAGCACCCTCACCTAAAATAGTGCTAAGTGCGGATGGTTGTGTATAAGAGTAGCTTTGTGCTGCTATAGGTAGTCCTTGCAACAAAGAAGATTGGAAAGCTAACTGTTTATATGGGAAGTCACGTTCTTCACGAAACTGAGCATAGTCTTGAGCAATGCCTTCTGCTTCGATAGCACGTTGCTCTGCACCACCCGCCCTTTGCGCTGCTATTGCGTCTAGTCCGTAACGCCTATCTGCTGCTAGTTGATCTCTAGCTCGATCATAAGCTTGTGCATAACCTGTTGCACGTATGTTTGCTAGTTGTTCGTTTAAATTACGTGTCCCTTCTGCCTCTACTAAGCCGAGTCGAGATCCCCCAAAAGCACCCACCTGACCCATTTTGGCTGCATTTGCTAGTCGTTGTGCATCTGCTTGTCGTTGTGCTGCTTGTAGCTGTGGATTTAAGGCTCCCTCTATAAAAGGGTTCATATATGTTTCTGCCGCCGCTGCATCAAAAGTGGCTGGAGTAGTAGGCACTGCTAAATTAGCTAATCCAGAAAAAGCTTGCTCCTGCACTTCAGAAGCACCAGCAGATAACGGCCCCATATACGCTTGATATGGTTGATCAGCAATCGCTTGCCCTTTGCCAAGCATTTCAGTGACATAAGGACCAGCATAAGTAGCTAAAGAGTCAGATCTACCCGCATATTGACCCGCTTCGGGATCTTGTGTTGGTGTTGCTGTAGGACCATTCGACATACTTGTCTCCTCTATGCTGGTAACATATTTCTAGGGTTAATTTCTTTACCCTGTTTTGAGTTACCTGTGCGTTCTTTACGAGTTCTAGACATCATTTCATATAACTGTTTAGCACCGGCTTCTGAATTACCATTGCCTAAGTGACTAACTACATCCGCAGGTATAACAAACTCTCCATCGCTCAATCGTGCTTCTTGTCCGTTATCAATTCTAGCAGGTACTTTGTCTGCCATACCATCAGTAGACCCACCTAAATAGTATCCAGTATTCATACCAAGAATACCTCCCGAAGCCATCATTGGTTGTCCATCTGGGTCCATTGGAGGGGGTCTATTTTGTAATGCTGCTATGCCTTGTGCTTGCTCTTGTGCTTTTGCACGGGCTTGGGCTACAGACATGGGTTGTCGTTCAGGACGATCTGCATACATTATGTCACTAAAATACCGTCTACCTCCCGATCCCGGTCTTCGATTAGGGTCTGGTTGCATAGGTACACGTTCTCGCACAGCCGTATACTCTGGAATACTGCCTTGGTAACCAACTACAGGGACTCTAGCTTCTGATAAACCAGATCTATCTATCGCATATCCTGCTATGCCAGTACCAAGCAATGTGCCTAGATTTGCACCGCTAAGACCTTGTTTAAATACACCTGTAAAATCTTTCCACCAATCTGACATTTATTTTTCTCCGAGCAATTGTAGTAACTCGTTATTAGCCTCTATTATACCACCCCGCTTACGTTGTGGTGGCGGTCCAAAAAATCCACGAGGAGGCGCAGCCGTGGTGGGACCATAAGGAGATAATCTTTCATAAAAACCGGCCCTGTTTCCGCCCCCAAATATACTGCCACTACCGATGTCATATGTATAATCAATTTTTGCAAGTGGCGCTTGTTGCACGTCTACTCTTTGCCCCGCTATATCTTCCGAACCTAATATTAAACCAAGAAGGTCTCTTTGCCTTGCTTGCTCTGCCTGTTGCTGTATTTGTTGCTGTATTTGTTGTTGCTGTTGTTGCTGTTGTTGTTGCTGTTGTTCTAACTGTTGTTGTAACTCTTGTTGTCGTTCTAATTGTGAAGCAAACACACCCGTAGCAGCAAAACGATTATCTGCTAGAGGATCTAATGTTTGCTCTCCAGCTAGCACATCTTGTAAAAGAGCAAGATCCGTGGCATCAACTATGCCATCACCTGTTACATCGTAGCCAAGTTGATCTTGAGTAAATGCAAAGGTAGATGGGTCAGCTAATGCCTCTTGTTGCGCGATAAGGTCAGTAACAAAATCAATATCTGCATCGGTTACATCTTGTGCGGGCTTGCCTAATACATTAGCTACAGCTTCTATGTCACCGCTAAGTGTTTTTTCTGTTTCACCGATTGCGGTTAAAAGATCTGTTTCTGTTTCACCCAGTGCAGTTAAAAGATCTTCTTTTGTTACACCTAACTCTGTAGCAAGATCATCTATGGCAGTAGTAGTTGTTTCTTCTAAAGCTGTTATTTCATCTGAAAGTGCAGTATCCCCTGCTTCTATAATCTTGGTCAGGTTGTCTTCTGTAATACCTAAATTACTAGATACAGTCCCTATTGCTTCAGCAAGCGCCTTGTCACGATCTATGCCTGCTTCTTCTAACTTCTCTACTTCTTCAAGTATATTGGTTTCTATATTGCTAAGATCTGTAGCTACATCTGTAGCCAGATCAGATATTTCCTTAGCTAACGCCGATTCAGAATCGGCTATAGCTTGTTTTAAGTTATCTTCTGTAGTGCCTAAATCGTCAGCTACTGTTGCAATAGCTTGTTGAAGAGCTTCATCACGCTCTATACCTGCTTCTTCTAATTTTCCTAACTCTTCAAGTATATTAGCTTCAACATTGGTAAGATCTGCGGAAAAATCTACATCGGTTGTCTCTAAATCTGTTGTGCTAGTATCAACTACGGGGTCAGTATCTATACCTGCGGTAGTTGTGTCTGCACCTGCGGTGGTTGTATCTGTGCCTGTAGCAGTTGTATCTTCGGTAGTTGTATCCGCGCCTGTTACTAGATCTGTTCCAGTAGTATCAACCGTGCCTTCAGCATCGGTTATAGCACTTAAATCTGGATCTGTTACCACATCTCCCGTAGCACCAGTATCGGTAGTAGTATCAGTATCAGCAGTACTAATGTCGTCAGTAGTTCCGGCATCTACAGAAGTGTCGTCTGTAGTATCAATCCTAGTGTCGGTAGTAGCAGTATCCCCAATATCAGTAGTGTCACTGGATTCATCAACTTTTATAGTCCCATCGTCGTTTAGATTAAAATCAGAAGCAGCGGTAGAATCTGGGTCGTTAGCTACTATTTTATCTAGCAGAGATTTACGTTGCTCTGGCGTAGAGTTAGGATTATCTATTGATTGTCGTAGCAGTGTCGTAAAATAACCATTTAAGAAATTTTTTGTAGCTTCAATACCTTGTTCTTCGTTTGCGCTTTCACCTAAAACTCGTTCTATAGTCTCACCAGTTATTTCACCTGCGGGATAACCTGCATCTATAAGCAGTTGTGTTGCTTCTGCTTCAGATAACACCTGACTGTCAAAGTTATCGCTTATCTTATCGAGTACTAAATCGTCATCTACGGACGTTTGTTTTACGTATTGTTGTGCTTCTTCTTCAGTAAGGGTTACACCTTCTGCTGCCGCTGCATCAATAACCTCTTGTACGTCTACAAAACGACTATCTACGTATTCATCTACTTGTGTTGCTAACTCAGCATCAGACTTGTTACCTACATAACTATCAATATCGGCATCGGAAGCATTGAACTCAGGATTAGCTTCTTTAAATGCGGATATAGTTTCACCTCTTGTGGTATACGCATCATCAAACGCATCGTTCATCAAGTTGATTTGTATATCACCTTCGGTTATACCTAAAGTTGCTAACTCTCCTTGTAAATCGCTTTCAGATATAATCCCTGCTTTAGCATCCATTATTTTCTTTTGTATTATGGGTGCAGTATTTTTTGCTATGTTGGAAGTCATTTCACTTGTATTTGCAAGTGTAGACAAAGTGGCTCCTGTGCCTGTGCCAATTACAGACCCCATTATTGCTGCTAGAGCAGTATCAAACTCTACAGGTGTATCAGGGTCTACTTCAGCCACTGCGCTGGCTATTACAAACTGCACTACCCCTTCTTCTATAGCTTCATTACGTGCTTGTGTGGATGCGTCTATGCCAAATTGAGCCACCTTGTTTTTAAGGGCTTCTACAACCTCCATAGCAGTATCATCTGCTGTACCAAATAGACGTTCTGCTATTTCGTTATCACTTAACGCTTTATCGGTTATAAAAGATAATGCCGCTGCGGTTACACCCGCTTTTTGAGCTACATTTGTAGCAAAATCTAACGCTTCTTGCTGTTGTGCTTCTGACAGTGGTAGTGGATCTATACCTAAAGCTTCCGCTATACGTGCATTTTCTTTTTCTAACTGTTTTACTTTTGCGTCGTAGCTAGAACTAAATGCTTCACCCGCGCTGCCACCCATTGCTTCGGCAGCGTCTGACACAGCCGTGGCAGTAGTAGCTACTTTAGTAGGATCTATATTTTCGGATATGGTTTTGGTTATAAAGCTAGTAAGTTGTCCTCCTGACGGGTCCGCAGATTTTAACTCAAGGAGTTTTTTACCAGCTTTTGCAAGCCCAAAAGTTGCACCGCCTATAAGGAACGGGACTCCTTCTTGAAGAACTTCTTTGCCTATATAATCAACTAAAAATTCTGTTGGGTGTTCTGAAAAAGCTCCCCACATGGCTTTAGCTGCAAGGGCAGTATTATCTTTCCAATCTCCGCCCTCTTTTTTAGCTTGTTCTCTAGCATCGTTCAGTCTTTTTTCTATCTCTTGTAGGTTCTTTTTGTAGTCTTCTGGTTTACTACTACCTGCCATAGCAGATATATTTTCTAAAGTTTGTGCTAACGCTGTGCCTTCTACATCTGCACCTACCATCGTGCCTATATCTAAGAAAGCTCTAGCTATTTCACTACCCGCTTCTAAAGCAACCGCAGTGCCAATCACCCACGCATCGTTATCTGTTTCTGCGGCTAACTCAGTGGCTTGTTTAGCCAAGTCATAAAGACCGAATAAATTTGTAGGGTCTTCACCTTCTTCTACTGCTTTACGTATTTGTTGATTTTCGTGCTCTCTACCTGTATCAGAATCGACTTTGCCTAAAGCATCTATATATTCTTTTGGTTCTTCTTGCCGTAACTCTTCTAATCTTTGTAAATCATTTACTTGAGCAGCTTTTTTAAATTCTTCTGAAGGTTGATAACCTAGTTCATCCATTATCCTTGTATGGTTATATCCTTCTTCTATCATTTCGTTATACAACTCGATAGCTTCTCGAATATATTCTTCAGAAAGAGGCTGATCAGGAGAAACACCATCTTCAGTTTGCAGTGCTTGTGCAGCAAAGAAACAAACGTCTGCGATTACAGCAGGGTCTACTGCATCTTTTAAAATATTAACTAGGTTAGGATCAGTGGCTACCGTTACCACAGTATTAAGAAGTTGTTCAGCACTAAGCGATCCATCTGCTACTGCACCTAGTGCGTCACCACTAAATGATATTGAAGAGCCAGTTTCACTTGTTATTAGGTCATTTAAAGTTTGTCCACCCGTGCCGGGTATAGGTAATGCGTTTGCCACAACATCAAGCGCACCCGCAGATATAGCTGCCGTTAATACGCCTTTTAAATCTTTACCCTGTATAGCAGCGATGCTTCCAGAAGTGATTGCTTTAGCAGCGGCAGTACCTGCTGCAGCGTTCCCACCTAATATAGAAGTCATAGGACCAGCAAGCGCACCTGCTGTAAAATAACCTACCGTAGCTAAAAACAACGCCTTAAATGCGGGTTCGAGTATCTTGTCTTCGACTTCTAGTGTTCGTATCTCACCAGCAGAAAACGGATCAAACAGATAAGTAGAACCATCATCAGTCTGTCGGTATGGATCTACGTCATACTTGAAGTGTAGCGACTGCAACATGGGATCTTGCAGATATGCTAGTTCTATGGCCTTAGCATAATCTACGTTTTGCGTAGCCATGATGTAGGGTATCTGATCTTCTAGTATCGGCCTTGTTAGAGCTAAAAACTGCTGTATATCACTAGCAGAAGAACCAGTGTGTTTTTTGTAAGTATTAGCTGCAAACTTGTTAGCGTTTAGCTGCACATTTTCTGTGGGTGTTATGTCATACCCATAGTATTCACTTAGAATAGCGGCTAGTTCGTTAGTGTCAGTTACATCGTATATGCTGCCGTAAGCATTAAGCATTTGCTCTTCGGTAGGAGACACACCCTTACGAAGATTAATTAAGTATTCTGGTGCGCCTACAGCTTCTATATAAGTTTGTGGGTT
>TARA_R100000426_G_scaffold21203_1_pt1 | contig 9535 bp, 10 predicted proteins | sample TARA_R100000426 | Tara Oceans TARA_R100000426 (sample SAMEA2620421) | marine metagenome | biome: marine biome (ENVO:00000447); feature: surface water layer (ENVO:00002042); material: "saline water (ENVO:00002010), including plankton (ENVO:xxxxxxxx)" | depth 5 m
TTATACAATAGAGTGACAGTATCTAATGTAATTTTTGATTCTCCTATAGGGCCTGAGATATTTGCATCAAGTCCAGAAGGAAAATTTCAAACACAAATTAGAATTACTTTCAATATTTATGAGGATCTTTAAATGGAAATCACTGAAGAAATGCTTGATGTAATTGAAGCTGTAAAAGGTAGAAGAGATCCAAACTATTGGGACCCTAAATGCAGAAGATATATGGAAAAACAAAAAAATTTAAAAAATATGACAAAAGATGAGTTAGAAATAAAAGGAAGAGAACTAGGAATTGAACTTGATAAACGTAAGTCAAAAGACAAACTTATTCAAGAGATAGATAATTCACTAAAAAAAGGTTAATATATTTATAAATCTTTCTTTTTATTGTTATGGCTGCTGTAAAAGGTGATGTTGGGCAAGTCAAGTTTGACGATGGTGGCTCATCAGTTAACCCAGTACTAGGCACAAGATCATGGTCTATGTCTATTACTAAGGATACCCAAGAAACAACTGTTCAAGGTGACACATTTAAAAAATTTATTGGTGGTCTTATTGAGGGTGAGGGTTCTGCTGAGTTGGTTTATGACAACGCTGCATCCGGCGAGACAGCAACTTTTGTTGATGGAGTTCTAACTACTGGTGATTTAGGAACTGCCGCTTTTGAACTTTTCCCTGATAGTGCCAGTGGTTCTGCAAAAATAAGCTTTAGCGGACTTATAACAAGTTTTGAGCAAAATTCATCTTTAGGTGATGTAAACACTATTAGCATCACATTCAAACCAAGCGGTACGATTACTTCAGCTATCTAAATAATTTATGGCAACTGAAAGAACCGCTGACGTTCTTCTTGGAGCATTCAAAGATGAAATGGTTACAAGAAGAAAATTTGAAGTCAAAGATTCAAAAGATAAAGTTATTATGACTTTATACTTCAAACCGATTACAAGATATGCAAGAGTAAAAGCACAACAATTAGCTGGTTCTGATGATGCTTTGATCATTTCTACTCAACTTCTCTGTCAAATGGCTGAGAAAGAAGATGGAACGCCAGCTTTTGATATGTCAGATGCTCCAATTTTACAAAGAAGCCTTCCAGAAAAAGTTTTAAATGAACTTGAACTTTTTTTAAATGACATAAAACTTGATATTGACATAGCAAAAAAAGAATAAAAGGGGATAACTGGCTTAGATTTGAGTTTTTCCTAGCAACAGAACTTGGCAAAACAGTGCAAGAACTCAGGATGAATATGACTGAGGCAGAGCTTATATATTGGGCTGGATATTATGAAATTAAAACTGACGAAGAAAAAAAAGCGTACCAACGACAAAAACGCAATTCAAGGTAATATAAGATAAAGGCTTTTTTTATTTGTGGCACAGGCAAATGTAAAACTTACTGTTGATGGAACCAGTGCTATCAGATCGCTTCAAGGTGTTCAAACTAAAACTACGCAACTTCAAAAATCATTCGGTGTATTAAAAACCGCTGTTGCTGGGATCGGGTTTACTGCTTTGGCAAAACAATCTGTGCAAATATCTGCTAATTTTCAAAAATTAACTGTAAGGTTAGGATTACTTACAAAGGAGTCTGGTAATTTTCAGAGGTCACTTGAATTAGTATCAGAAGCTCAGAGAACTTTTGGTTTGAGTTCAACAGAGGCACTGGATGGAATTACAAACATTACTGCAAGACTACAACCGCTTGGAGTTTCACTTGAAGACATAAAAACAACCTTTTTTGGTTTTAATACTGCTGCAAAATTGTCTGGAGCAACAGCTATTGAAAGTTCAAACGCTTTTAGACAATTAGCACAAGCACTTGGTTCTGGAAGGCTACAGGGAGATGAATTTAGGAGTATTTCAGAACAGATCCCAACAATATTAAAACCAGTGGCTGATGAGCTTGGAACAACTGTAGGAGAGCTTAAAAAATTTAGTAGTGAAGGCAAAATAACAAGCGGTGTCGTTATAAGAGCTTTGAAAAAAATAGAGACTGAAGGTGGTAAATCTCTTGCAGCTTTATTAAAAAATGATCCAACACAAGTTTTTAAAAATTTATCAAATGAAACTGAAAATTTGGCAAGAGCTTTTGGTGACAGATTGACTCCTGTTCTTTTACCTGTGATAAGAGGACTTACAGAAGTTACAAAAGCAATTGCAGACTTTCTTAATTCTGGTGCTGGTCAGGTTTCTTTAATATTTACAGGAATCGCTCTTGCAATTAAAGGGGTTACGGTGGTTACTCCTTTAATAATTGGTCAACTGTCATCTATGGCTATATCAATGCAAGTAAGTGCCGCAAATTCTGTTTTAGCTGCAACTGGACTTAAGGGACTTGGGGCGGCTTCATTTGTGGCAGCTGGTGGAATTACAAAAATGACAATTGCTCTCTCTGTTTTAAAAGTGGCACTAATCAAAACTGGTATTGGCGCTGTTGTTGTTGGATTAGGACTTTTAGCCGCAAAATTTATAGACAATAAAAATGCAACATTAGAAAATGCTAAAGCTCAAGAAGAATTTAATAGACAACTTGGAATATTAAAAGATGATGGTGGTGAAATACAAAAAATTATTGATCAAATAGCAGAAAAACAAAAAAAATTAAATGAGCAAAGAATAAGACCAGCATCTAAAAAAAGAATTAGAGAAGATATTAAAGAACTTGAAACTACAAAAAAAATATTAGAAGGTGAAAAAGAGAGGTCAGAACTTGAGCGTATAAATGCAAAATTTAATGATCAAACAATAGATTCTTTGAAAAAAATCCGCATTTTAGAGGAACAAATTAATGGAAAAACTGTAGAGCAGATTACACTTGAAGATAAAATTGCACAAATAAAAAATGAATTTAGCCAAGAGGATGCTGAACAATTAATAAATCTTTTAAAACAAGAAGAATCATTAAAGAGAAAACTTGATTTAATCAAAAAAAATAAAGACGAAGCGGAAAAACTTAAAGAAAAATTCAAACAAATAGGTGTGGCATTAGAAGAAAATATTAAAGATAACCTTAAAGAGGCAATAAAAGGTGCGCAATCTTTTGGAGATGCTATGAATAATGTTTTAAACAAAATAAAAGATCAACTTTTAGACCTTGCTCTTGATGAATTATTCAAAAATTTCCAAAGAGGGTTTAATAAAGAAGAAGGTGATAAAGGAGGCGTTGGAGGGATAATTGGATCAATCATTGGAGGTATTTTTAACAGAGAAAATGGTGGACCAGTAAAAGCTGGTCAGCCTTATATTGTTGGAGAACGTCAACCAGAATTATTTATTCCTAACAGATCAGGTACTATAATTCCATCTGTAGCATCTGGAGGCGATAGTATAACAAATATAGTTAATGTTTCAGTAGATGCGACTGGCAGCACTGTACAAGGTAATCAGGCTGGTTCACAGGAACTAGGGCAGACAATTGCTTTAGTCGTTCAAGAAACACTTGTAAGAGAAAAACGAAGCGGAGGTTTACTAGCATAATGGCAACTTTTCCATCAATCCAACCTTTATACGGTCAAACTCAAACAATTGAGCAAGATAATATTGTTGTTAAACTTGGTGATGGTTATGAACAACGCCTAGTTAGGGGATTGGCAGCTAATAAAAGATATCATATTGTAACTTTGACATTTAATATTTCACAAACTGATGCTGACACAATTAACACTTTTTTAAATGCACGTTTTGACGATCAAGCTGCTTTTCAATTCACAATAGGAGGAGAATCTTCTGCAAGAAATTTTGTTTGCACAAGTAGGTCATCTTCAATTCCTTTTAATTCTAGAGTATCTATGAATCTCACCTTTAAAGAAGTTTTTGAACCCTGATGGCAATACCTCATTCTGAATTACAAAAACTAAATCCTAATTCAATTATTGAACTTTTTGAACTTGAGCTTGTAGAGGGTTTGCATTATGCAACTGGCAACCCCACAAGTGTTACCACAGTTTTTCGTTTTCATGCTGGAACTAATATTGATAGTTATGCGAATATTGTTTGGCAATCAAATACTTATCAAAGGTTTCCTGTAGAGGCAAAAGGTTATGAGTATGCTGGAGAAGGTAAAATACCAAGACCTACATTAGTTTTAAGTAATTTAGGTGGTATCACAAGAGTAGCTGGTGGTTCAAGCAGTGTGATAAGGGTAACTGATCTTCTTGCTGCAGTTAATTTGGTGACTGCCCATAATGATTTATTAGATTCAAAAGTAACAAGAAGAACACTTACTGCAGATTCGTTGGATGCCAGTAATTTTTCAGGTGGAAGCAACCCATTTGGTACACCAAGTTCAAATGAATTTCCTCAAGAAATTTATTTTATTGATAGAAAAATACAAGAAAGCAGAGATGTTGTATCGTTTGAGCTAGTCAACAGGCTTGATATGGAAAATAAAAGAGTACCAGCAAGACAAGTCACAAGAAAAGATTTTGAAGGAGTCGGTACTTTTATAAATTAATTATGAACGAAGAATGTAAAAAAGCAGCCATAAATCATGCTAAGGAATGTGTCCCTAATGAATGTTGTGGTTTGTTTTTAAAAACTGAAAAAGGATATGAATATTATAAATGTAAAAATGTTTCATATGAATTTGAAATGACTTCATTTGTTATTGACCCTTTTGATTTTGCAGATGGTGAGGATAAAGGAGAAGTTGTAGGTGTTGTGCATTCGCACCCTCAAAATGTATTAGAGTTTTCAGCAGAAGATGTAGCAAGTTGTAATGCAATTCAAATACCTTTTTATCTTGTTTGTCCAGATTTAGATAAAATGATTGTAATTGAACCGAAGGAAGATGCTTAAAAAAATAAAAGTTTACGGTTTTATAAAAAAATATACGGGTCAAAGTGAATTTATGGCAGATGTCAATTCACCTTATCAAGCGTTTAGTTTTTTGTTTTGCAATTTTAAAGGTTTAGAAGAAAAAATGTCTAAACAACTTTTTTGTGTAAAAGTAGGAGACAAACCAATAACAAAGGATTTATTGAATATACAAACTGAACAAGAAATTAAAATAATACCTTTAGTACATGGAAACTTTTTTACACTAATTTTAGGAGTTGGTCTAAAATATTTGACAAAAAAATATATTACAAGCAAAATTGTAAGCTATGTTCTTTCTTATGTCGCAGTAAATTTAATACAAAAAGGAATAAATGAATTGATTGCACCACAAGAACCCACACAAAACCAACAGTCAATGCAAGATCCACTTGACCCATCTGCCTTGGCAAGTAATTACTCATTCACAGGGCTGACAAATATTAGTCAAGCTGGTATTCCAGTGAATTTGGCATATGGAGAAATTGTAGTTGGTTCCATTGTTGTTTCAAATGGAATTGATACAGTTCAGGTAGAGGGAACAAATTAATGTCTATAAAAGAATTTGATCAAAGTACAACTTTTTCTAATCCTGATTTACCTAGTGGTGCATTATCTTCAAAACAATTTAATACAATTGTGGAGCTACTTTCTGAGGGAGAGATTGAGGGCAGTGCAACAGCATCAAAAAATGGTGTAACAGACAAGACATCAACAGCTTATATAAATAGTTTTAAAAAGGATATTTTTCTTAATCAAACACCAATACTTCAAGCAGCTGCCAGTGTGACTGCTCCTAATGACAGTGACTTTAATTTTAAAGATGTTGGTTTTGAATTTAGGGAGGGAACATCAAGTCAAACTTTTATCTCTGGAATTAAAAATATTGAGACAGAGGTAGGTATAGGAACAGAGGTTACAACTTCAAATCCTGTAACTCATACAGTTAGTCAGACAACAATTAATGCAGTAAGGGTAACTTTACAATTTCCTTCGATGCAAGTTTTTAACGATAAGGGTGGAATTGATGGAACAGAAGTTCAGTTAAGAATAAAAATAATTGAAAATGATGGCACTACAACAACTGCTGTAGATGACACTGTAAAAGGGAGATCAACAAATGCATATTTTAGAGATTATTTAATAAACCTTGCAAGTGGAACATCTTTCCCAGTTCAGATAAGGGTTGAAAGAGTAACAGCGGACAGTACAGATTCAAAAATTGTTAATGCATTTAGATTCTCAAGTGCAACCAACATAATAATGACTCAAAATGCTTATCCAAATACTGCTCATGTTGGCTTGCGTTTTAGTGCTGAAAAGTTCCCAAGAATACCAAATAGACGTTACAGAATAAGAGGAATAAAAATAAAAATACCTTCTAATGCAACTGTAAATTCTACTTTTGGAAGTCTTACTTATTCTGGGACATGGGATGGCACTTTTAAAGCAAGTAAAGAGTGGAGTTCAGATCCAGCTTGGATTTTATATGATTTATTAACAAATGATAGATATGGATGTAATATTGCTGAATCTTCTCTTGATAAATTTAGTTTTAAGACCGTCAGTGAATATTGTGGAGGGATGGTTGATGATGGATCTGGTAATGGAACAACCGAGCCACGCTTCTCAGTTAACGTCTCGATTACACAGCAATCATCTGCATTTGATTTAATCAATGCACTGTGTGGCTCTATGAGAGCAATTGCATTTTATTCTGCTGGTTCAATAGCTATTTCTCAAGATGCAGAGAGTCAAGCAACAAAATACATTTTTAATAATTCAAATGTTTTAGAAGATGGTTTTGTTTATAACGGATCAAGTTTAAAAACAAGACATACAATAATTCACGTTCAATATTTTGATATGACCACACAGGAACTAGATATTGAAACTGTGGAGGCTGATTCTTCTACTCAAACAAAGTATGGAGTAAGAACTAAAACTATAAAAGCTTTTGCTTGTACTTCAAGAGGTCAAGCTGCAAGATTAGGAAGATGGTTTTTATTTAATGAGCAAAATTCTGGAGAAACCTGTGCTTTTACAACAACTGCTGCAGCTGGAGTATTGGTAAGGTGCGGAGATATTATTGAAATTGCAGATTCTTTAAAAGCTGGAGTAAGGAGAGGTGGTTTGCTTTCATCTGTCACCAGTACAACTGTTGTTGTTTTAGATGATGAAGATTCTACTGATATTCCCAGTTTGTCACTAAGTCCAACAATTTCAATTGTGATGCCAGATGGCACATTAGAAACCAAAAATATAAGTGGTATTAGTGGAAAAACAATCACTGTTTCTTCAGCTTTTTCTACATCACCAAATACAAATGCTCCATATGTTTTAGAAAATTCAACATTGGAAACATCAACATGGAGAGTTGTTTCTGTAAGTGAAAATGATGATTCTACATATTCAATCACAGCTTTAGAACATAATGAGGGAAAATATGCTTTTGTTGAGGATGGGTCAGCTTTACCTACAAGAAATATAAATATTTTAACTCAAGTTTTAGATCCTCCTGTTGGATTACAGGCAACAGAACAAATTGTTTTAATTAACAATAAAGCAGTTTCAAAAATATTATTAGATTGGCAAACTCAATCGGGTGCTGCCAGATATGAACTACATTACAGAGTAAACAATGGAAGTTTCACAAAAATAGAAACAGTTTCAAGCTATGCAGAAATCGTTAACAGTGAAGCTGGAACATATGAATTTAGACTATTTTCTTTTAATGGTATAAATGAGCCTAGTAGAACACCAGCAACATTGACCTTTAATGCTGTTGGTAAAACTGCTCCACCTTCAGACATAACAAATCTTACTTACGAGCCGATATCAGATAAAGAAATCAGATTAAGATGGGATGCTGTTACAGATGCTGACGTTCGTGCAGGGGGGCGTATTCACATAAGGCACACCCCAAAAACTGACGGCAGCGGTACTTTTCAAGATGCAACCGACCTTGTTTTAGCATTAAGTGGTGCATCAACAGAAAAAGTTGTTCCTTTACTTGAAGGAGAGTACATTCTTAAGGCACAAGATGATGGTGACAGATTTAGTACTGGAGAAACATCACTTGTAATTGATTTACCTGAAACACAGCCTAAATTGTTAGTGCAATCAAGAAGAGAGGATCAAGATTCTCCACCTTTTCAAGGTGCAAAAACTAATGTTGGATTTGATTCTGGAACATCATCAATAAGTTTGGCTGGAACTGGAAACTTTGATGATAGTACAGATATAGATTCAGAAACCTCGATTGATGATATTGGCGGTGTCTCAGCAACTGGCACATATTTATTTAACGAAACTTTAGATTTAGGTGCTGTATTTAGTCTTGATCTTAGAAAACTAATTCAAACTGATTCTGTTTATTCTTCAGATTTAATTGATTCAGTAACAGATATTGATGCAAGACAGGATTTTGATGGAACTGCGTCAGTTGATACAAATGCAGAAGTATTTGTTCAGACTTCACAAGATGCAACAAGCTACTCAGGTTTTCAGAAGTTTGCTAATGGAACATTTAAAGGCAGAGCATTTAAATTTAAATGTGTGTTAACAACTCAAGATACAAACCAAGATATAAGAGTCAGTCAACTTGGATATTTTGCAGAATTTCAAAGAAGAACAGAACAAAGCACAACAACAATCGCATCAGGATCAGGAGCCAAGTCAATAACCTTCGATTCACCGTTCTTCACGGGTACTAGCGCATTATTAGGTGCAAATTCAAATCCACCAGCTATCGGTATTACTGCTTTTAATATGGCATCAGGTGATTTTTTCGAGCTTTCTAGTATAACTGGAACTGGATTTACTGTTCACTTTAAAAATAGTTCTGGCAACTCTGTTGATCGAAACTTTAACTTTACTGCAATAGGTTTTGGTAAAGGTTAATTTTTAGGATATACTTAGGAAAAAAGTTGGTTTGCTATGGCAAGAGTCGATAATACTGGTGGTTCTGGCTTTACAGTTGATAACGGAACTGGTCTTGTTGTAAGAACAAAACTTAACCAAATAATATCTGCATTAAGTACTTTAAATCAAGGCTCTGGTGATCCTTCAATCGGTGTAGCGGCTTATGTTCCACACATTGATGGTAATACTCTAAAAATTAGAAATGCGGCCAATAATGACTTTGTAAGTTTGGGTGATGTATCGGCCACAAACTTTGGTCATGCTTCGTTATCTGCAAGTAATACTTTTGCAGCAGCTTGTACTTTTTCAGCGGCAAATATTTATAACGGAACATCAACTTTTAATGAAGATGTAACTTTTGATGGTGCTACTGCTGGAAGAGACATAGTTTTTGACAGGTCTGATAATGCTCTTGAATTTGCTGATGATTCAAAAGCTGTATTTGGTACTGGTACTGATAATAATTTAGAAATATTCCATGAAAGCACTTCAAATACAAATGAAATAATTGCTGCTGATGGTGATATACATATTCAAGCTGATAACTTTCAGCTTATTAGTGATGACAGTGGTGGTAGAGCTATTTTCTTAGATAATAGTAGTGGTCATTTAGAACTAGGATTTGACGGAAATCATGACGCACGATTTTCTGGAGGTCAAATTACTTTTTTAACAAATGTAGATGCAAATGCTGGTATTGACCTGACAGGCGGAGCCGCAGCTAATATCACAGCCCTTTCTGATGGTTCAACAATAACAATAGATATGGCTACAGCCTGTCATCATTCAGTGA
>TARA_R100000426_G_scaffold895_3_pt1 | contig 9466 bp, 19 predicted proteins | sample TARA_R100000426 | Tara Oceans TARA_R100000426 (sample SAMEA2620421) | marine metagenome | biome: marine biome (ENVO:00000447); feature: surface water layer (ENVO:00002042); material: "saline water (ENVO:00002010), including plankton (ENVO:xxxxxxxx)" | depth 5 m
GCAGACGAAGGATTGATAGCACAAGAGGTTGAAAAACTAGTGCCAAATGCAGTAAATCAAGATGAAGATGGTTATTACTCAATGGATTATAGTAAACTTGTTACGCATCTTGTAAAAGGTATGCAAGAGCAACAAGAACAAATAGAATCACTGAAAAGTGAAATTGCAAATTTAAAGGAGAAATAATATGGCAATAGGTTATACATGGGATGTAAGCACATGCGATACATACCCAACAAAAAGTGGTAAATCTAATGTGGTGCACACTGTTCATTGGAGACTTACTGGCACAGATGATAGCAATAATGATGCAGATGGCAATCCACAAGCTTCAACTGTTTATGGATCACAAGCTTTAGATACAAGTGATTTATCAAGTTTTATTAATTGGTCAAGTCTCAAAGCTAGCGATGTACAAGGCTGGGTGGAAGCTGCTTTAGGCAGTGATAAGGTTACTGCTCTAAAAGCAAGCATTGATGCGAGTATAGCTGAAAAAGTAACGCCAACATCAGTTACAAAAATATTGAGTTGATTTCAATTTGATTGCATTTTGCACTATAATTAGTTATTAACTTTTAAATGGGAAAATTATGACAGATAAAGAATTAACTAAAGAACAGCAATATTGTAAATCACAAATAGAAGATTTAGAAAACAAAGAATCACAACTTAGTTTTCAATTAGATCAAGTAAGAGCTAGTAAAACAGTTTTTATAAATTTACTTGCAGAACATACCAAGAGTGCTTCAGAAGAAGTTGAAAAGGAATCTAAAAATAATAAGGAAAAAAAATGACAACTATTAAAGATGCTTTAAATGCTATAGAATCACATGAAAAAGAATGTGCAGCAATATATAAAAGCATAGATAAAAGATTAGAAGATGGCTCAAAAAGATTTGATAAACTAGATAATATGATTTGGGCAGTCTATCCATTTATTGTTGGAGTTGTATTTTTAGCGAGATTTGTATAATGAGTAGAGCAAAAAAAGTAGTAACAAGAGTAGTAAATAAATTAAAGAAAGCTAGTAAAGCACATGCTAATCAAGCTAAAACTTTAGAATCTATAGAATTTAAAAAAGGTCGTAAGACTAAAAGTAGAGTTAATGAAGCTGGTAATTATACTAAACCTGGTTTACGAAAAAGAATATTTAATAGAATAAAGGCTGGTAGTAAAGGTGGTAGACCTGGACAATGGTCAGCAAGAAAAGCACAAATGATGGCAAAAGCTTATAAAAAAGCAGGTGGTGGATATAAATAACTAAAATTAAGGGAAAGAATTATGGCTTATTTACAAAGCAATATACCTCATTTTAAATGTTGGGTTAGAAAAGAATATACACATAATCACGAAAAATATCATGGAGAATTTTTACACGCTATGGCAATAGCTGTAACTACAATGCCATGTCGTTGTTTAAGTTTTCAAGTAATATTTACAGGTGCAGAAACTTATGATGATCCTGATCAAGATAATGTGCATGGTGGAGCCATGTGGGCAAGGATGCCTATAACAGCTTTAGTTGCAGACATACCAGTAGATGAATGGGCAGAACCAATGCCTGTTTGGGCAGCACAGCCTTGGGATTGTTCTTCTTATAATCATTCAGTATATGTTTTAGATAGAGCAACACCTTCTCCTTGGTTGGCTAAGATAGATGGTGAGATGTATCCTGCTAGATATTTATTTACAGTAGATTATGCAGAAAATGAAATAGCAGATGATCCAGCACAACATAAACAAAGTCATGTATTAGAGTTGTTAGATGCTGGTAAATGGACTGGTAATATTGTAGCTTTGCCAAATAATAGAGTTAGAGTAACGCATCCAGCTTGGTTTGAAGCTGGTCATGGAGCACCAGATTTTAAACCATCTCAACATATACACTATAGTAGAAATGATTTAGATTATGCTTTAGATGTAAACCAAGTATTTGATAATTTATATAATGAGGAAAATTAATGCCTTTAAAAAAAACGCAAAGAAGTCTAAAGAATTGGACAGATCAAGATTGGACCACTCCTAGTGGTAAAAAATCTAGCGAAACAGGAGAGGTGTATGCTCCTAGAAAACAAATACAAAGATTAAAATCATCAAAAAAAGGTAGAAGTAAGCTAGCAGCAGCTAATAGAAAGAAGAGAGCAGCTACTAGAGCAGGTAAACAACATGCAAGACATGGTTTACATAAAGGTAAAAAAAGATAATGGCTAAAGCACCAGATGCATTTGTATATAATGCTACATTAGAAAGAATTGTAGATGGTGATACTTTTGATTGTTGTCTTGATCTTGGATTTGATGTAAAGCTACATAAACAAAGAGTAAGGTTAGCTGGGATAGATACTCCTGAATCAAGAACAAGAGATAAAGCAGAAAAAGTTTTAGGTTTAGCTGCAAAAGAAAGATTAAAAGAACTTTGTTTTGGCAATATAAAAGTTAAATCATTAGGTAAAGGGAAGTATGGTCGTATACTTGGAATACCTTATACAGAAGATGGCAAAGATATTTGTCAAATATTAATTAAAGAAGGTCACGCAGTAGAATACAGTGGTGGCAAAAAAACTAAAATATGGGGAGATTATTGATGAATATGAATCAAGGACAATTTAGTGGAGATATGGATCGTAATGAAGTAGAAATGGACTTAAATAAGTTTATGGATATGATGCGAGAAATATCAGATTTAAAAGATAAGATAAGAGAGTTAGAGGATGTAGCAAATGTTAATCCACATCAAAAGTGGATTCATTTAGCACAAGCTGTAGATTCATGGCGTATTTTTCCGAGATTATTTTTAACTGTATATATCATATTACTTTATTCAACTGTAATGTGGTTTATGGATTTAGAAGCTCCAAACTTTGAACAATCAGGATTAATATCAGTAGTTGTAGGAGCAGGAGCAGCATGGTTTGGTTTATATGCAGGAACATCAGGATCATCTAAAAGTTTTAAAGGAGAAGGTAAAGATTAATGAATCAAGCCATTAACCTAATTGGTGAGGTAGGATTACCAATAGCCAGTGGTTTAATAATGGCATACTTTATTTTTCTTATAATAAGACAACTTATGAATAATCTTGTTGCTGATATAAAATCAGTTCAAGGTATAACTAAAATGCTTATTACTAGAGCTTCAATAATGAATAACGATATAATTAGAATTGATACTGTTGTATCGAGTGCCTTAAATATACCACCTGATTTAGATAGAATAGCAAGAGCAGAAAATTTTGTGGAAGATGGCAAGATAGATGCAAGGCGTGACTAATGGATATAGTTATGTTGGTGCAAAAATTTGGCTTTCCTACTGTTATGGTTATAGGTCTTGGATATTTTGTATTTTTTGTTTGGCAAACAATTACAAAAACTATTGATCCATCTGTTAGTGAAATGAAAACAACAATTATTAGATTAACTGATCAACTTCGTTTATTAGATCAAGATATGATAAGGTTAAAAGAAAAGGTTGATACAGTTATAAAACTTAAAGAAAATGATAAAAATAAAAAATAAAAAAAATTTACATGAAGAGCATGAAAAAATATTCATATTTAAAACTTTAGTTATTATAGGAATAACAATTTTTTTAGGTATTATTGGTGTTAATTTAAGTGCTGATCAAATAACTTTTAAATTTAAGTCTCCATCTTTTTCTGGAGTTGGAACTAGCTCACACTATCTTACTATTGAGAATCAAGAACATATGCGTAAGATGACTATAAAAGAAGAAATAAAAGCATTACAAGAACAAATAAAAAGAGATGCTGAAAATACAACACTTGCAAGATTTATAAGAAATTTAGAAAGTCGTATTTATGCACAAATATCCAGACAGATTGTTGAAAATATGTTTGGCGAAACACAATCAACGGAAGGCACATTTGAACTAGAAGGTAATATCATTTCTTATAAAATAGAAGATGGTATGATAATACTCACAATTTTTAATACTAATGATGGTACGACAACTGAAATATCTTTGCCTCTCGGTGATTTTTCTTTCTAGCTGTGCAGTCTTTGATGTTGTCAGGGATACACGACCTGAAAGATATGAGAGAAAAGGTTTAAATAATTATAGTATTTTTGATTTACAATCTGCTGAACTTAAATATATACAAGCACCAAAAATAAAACCAGTTGTAGCTGTTTATCCTACTGCATTTACAGATCAAACAGGACAAAGAAAAAGCAATAGTGAGTTTGCTTTGTTTTCATCTGCAATTACACAAGCACCATATACTATACTTATAAGGTCATTAAAACATGCTTCAGATGGTAATTTTTTTCGTGTAGTTGAAAGAATAGGTCTTGATAATTTAACAAAAGAAAGACAGCTTATAAGATCAACAAGAGAACAATTAGATGATGAAAATGTTTTATCACCTTTATTGTTTGCAGGAGTATTGCTAGAAGGTGCTGTTGTTTCATATGACAGTAATTTAGCAACTGGTGGAATAGGAGCTAGGTATCTTGGTATTGGTTCTAGTATGCAATATAGAGAAGATTCTGTTAGTGTAAGTTTACGAATGGTATCTGTAGCTACAGGAGAGATACTTATAGAAGTGATGTCACAAAAAACTATATACAGTTATGGACAATCACAAGATATTTTCAGATTTATAGAAATGGGAACTGAGCTTGTAGAGGTAGAGATAGGTTCTGCCTCGAATGAAAGCACTACTTTAGCTTTAATGAAAGCTATTGAGGGTGCAGTTTTAGAACTTATTAATATAGGGTACGAGAGAGGGTACTGGAAATATGAAAAAATTAATTAACTTTGCTTTGTTTTTATCATTGTCTGTTTTTGCAGATAATGAAATATATGTAGATCAATCAGGTAACTCAGCTACTATTGATTTAGAACAACTTGGATCATCAAACTTAATTGGTGGCACACAAGCTACTTCTGGAACAATGACTGCTTTAGACCTTGATGGTGTGTCAATGACACTTGACATTAATCAGATTGGATCATCAAATATATTTAGATCAGATGCTATAGATGGTGATAACTTTACTGGATTCTTTGAATTTGATGGTGATAGCAATATTATGGATATTCTTATGAATAGCACAGGTCTTATTACTGCTGATTATGTAGATTTGAATATTGATGTAACAGGTAGTAGTAATGAGTTTGATATAGCTATAGCAGAAAATGCAGATTCATCTTATCTTGATCTTGATTGGATTATAACAGGAGATAGTAATAATCTTGATTTTGATATTGATTATGCTAATGCTATTAATTATCTTGATGTAAATGGTAGCACTAATACAATTAACTTTTCAGGAAGTGGTTATGGTGGGCAAACATCATCAGATTCTGCATATTTTTACTTAGACTTAGATGGGAACACAAATACTATTGATATTACGCAATCATCTACACTTGCAAGGGATTACCTTAAGATTATTAGCAATACTTCTAATAGCAATATTTGCGTTATCCAAAACGACCAAGGCACAAGCACAAGCTGTTAATATTGGTGATATCTCTGAATTAAGAGGTAATGCACAAATAGTAAGGAATAAACCTTTAGATGCTTTTGTAGATTTTAATATACAAAGTAATGATGAAGCCATAACTTCTAATGGGCGTATGGCTATAACATTTCTTGATGATTCTACAGTTAGACTTACAGAACATAGTCAACTGTTAATAGACGAGTATATATACGATCCAGACCCAAGCAAGTCTAAAATGGCACTTACATTTGCTATCGGGACAACTAGATTTATTTCTGGCAATATAGATAAACTTAATAAAAAAAATATATCTCTAAAAACACCTACAGCTAATATTGCTATAAGAGGCACAGATTTTACAGCTACAGTAAATGAGTTAGGTGAATCATTGATAATACTTTTGCCAGATAAATATGGTTTATCTAGTGGAGAAATAGAAGTAATAACTGCAACAGGAAGTGTCATACTTAATAAACCTTTTGAAGCTACTACTGTTTCTGTATTTGAAAATGCACCAAGCAAGCCAGTAATATTAGATTTATCTTTAGATTTAATTGATAACATATTAATAGTATCGCCACCTGAAGAAAAAGAAATAGAACAAGAAGAAGTTGTTGCACAATCAAATAGTATTTTAGATTTTAATGATTTAGATATTGATTATTTAGAAGAGGATTTTTTAGATAGTGAATCTGATTTAGAATTTACTGAGCTTGATATAAATTATTTAGATGTAAATTTTCTTGAAGATTTATTAGATGTAATAGATGAATTAAATATAGAAGATGAGCAAGAAGAATTACAAGCTGATGTAACATCTTTATCTATTGCAGGTACTAAATTTGGTCAAGATACTGAAACACAAATAACTACTTTTGTTACAGGTGAAAAATTAACTGTTTTAAGAAGTGTTAATAATACAGCTAGAATAGATATAGATTCTGGTGGTAGTTATACAGTTATTTTAATACAAGATGGTGTATCAAGAACTATAAAAATAAATGGTGGTAGTAGCAGTATTATAAGAATTAAACAGGAAAGCTAATGAAAAAACTTATATTACCTATAGTTGTAATATTATTATTACCATTAATATATCAATTAACACCAACAGAGATATTAAAACTTAGAGTATATGATGCTTTTATAAAAACACCAGAAGCATCAGGTAATTTTGTAATATTAAATATAACTGAAGAAGATGTAGAGATTGAGGGTGGCTATCCTTTACCAAGACAAAGACTTGCAGAGATAAATTTAGAATTATTATCTAAAGGTGCTATTGGAGTTGGTTGGGCAATATCTTTTCCACAAGCTGATAGATTTGGTGGTGATGAAGATTTTGCTAGATCGTTAGGTTATGCACCTTCAGTAATAGCTATGTTTGAAGATGGTAAAGGAAATTATCCTAAACCTACAGGAACAGTTGTGAAAGGTAAAGATAATGGTGGTATAGTAAGTTTGGGAGTTAAGGAAAACCTGAACACTCTTACAGATAATACATTGCAGGGTTTAGCCATTGCTCCCACTGAAGTAGATCAACTTGTAAGAAGAATACCTCTTTTAGTTAAAACTCCAGAAAATCAATGGATTCCTAGTTTTGGTACACAGATATATAAATCAATATTTGATGTTAAAACATACATTATAAAAACTAATGATAATGGTATAGAAGAAATATCAATACGAGGAATACCACCAGTTAAAACAGATACTTTAGGTCGTAAATGGATTAGTTGGGTAGATACACCACAAACAAATTTACAGGAAATGGATGTTAATGGTAAGTTTGTTATTGTTGGAGTTACTGCAAGTGGAGTAATGCCTCAGATAGCAACACCTGTTGGCTTGTTAGAGCCACATAAAATACAAGCTGCATTAGCAGAATCTATTTTAATACAAGATAGTCCTTATATTCCTGACTGGCATTTAGCTGTTGAATTATTAATTTTAGTGATAACAGTAACATTTGTCTGGTTTTTAATAAATATTTTTGGAATAACGCTAGGAATAACATTTACCAGTCTATTATTTTTATTAACAATATTTTCTGGATACTATTTAATACAGCGTGGAATATTGATAGATGTTAGCTGGACTTTGATATCTCAATTTATAACTGCTTCTATAGGTTTTTATTTACGATTTAGAGAACAATACAAACTTAGACAACAAATTAAGAAACAGTTTGAACACTATCTTGATCCAAGACAAGTTAAGAAATTACAGGATGATCCAAGTTCTTTAGTGTTAGGTGGAGAGCGTAGATACTGCACATTTTTATTTACAGATGTAAGAGGTTTTACTGCACTATCAGAAAAATTAGAGCCAGAAGAAGTAACACATATAATGAATAGAGCTTTAACCATACAGGCAGATGTAGTTAAAAAATATGGTGGTATGGTAGATAAATATATAGGTGATGCAATGATGGCTATATTTAATGCTCCAATAGACTTAAAAGAACATGGAACTGTTGCTGTTAATTGTGCTAAAGAAATACAAGATAATATAAAACAAGCAAATTTAGGTGTTGAAATTGGTATAGGTGTTAATACTGGATATGCTGTAGTAGGTAATATGGGAAGCAAAACTAGGTTTGATTATACAGCTATAGGTGATGCTGTTAATCTTGCAGCTAGATTAGAGAGTTCTACTAAAGAAGTAGGAGAGGATATAGTTATAGGTCATTCTACAAAAAAAGAATGTAAACATAAGTTAAAGTTGTTAAAACCAATATATGTTAAGGGTAAACAAAAAAAGGTAGCAATATATACATGCAATTAAAATTAAAATTATTACTAGATTGGATTTTAAGTTTATTTAAAACTAGATATAAAGTTACTGTTTCTTTTAATAAAGAATATGGCGATTCTGATGATAGAAACTATGTTGCTAAAAAAATAATTATACAAAAAGAAAAACATCTTAAATTTAGAGATGAAGAAGATAAAATAATAGAATATAGAAGTGCAGCAGGTTTAAATTATATTATAGAGGATATGTAGTGCAACAAATATTAATAGGAATAATATTAGTTTTAGGTTTAAGTAGTTATTGGCTATATCAAGAAAACAATACTTTGAAAGCAAATAATATTGCTTTAGAAGGAGCAATAGCTGTGCAGGAAGAAGCCATAGAAACTTTACAAAATGATTTTGCTTTACAAACTACTCAACTACAAAATATGACTATTAAAAGCCAAGAAGCACAGCGAGAGCTTAATAGATATACACAATTTATACAAAATTATCAATTAACAGCTAAAATATTAACTGATCCAGTAGAAATGCAAAGGAAGATAAATAATGGCACAAAACACATTATGGAAGATATCGAGCAAATCAGCGTCACTGTTGATGATCTTGATGATGGCTTGCAGTTGCAGCCTGATTCCAACTAAACAAATAGAGGTTACTGCAAAACCTATGGACAGGACTATTATTCAGCCTGTTATGCCAAGAGAAATTGATTTAAAAGAAGTAAGATGGTTGACAATTACTCCTGAAAACTTTGAAGAGCAGTTTCAAGTAATAGAAGATCAAGAAGGTGAACTTGTATTTTTAGCTATGACTGTGCCTGATTATGAAGTTATGGCATATAATATGCAGGAAATTAAGCGATACATAACAGAATTAAAAGATGTTGTGGTGTATTACAGAGAAGTTACTACAAAACCAAAGGAGAACTAATATGAATATTTCACAAGAGGGTATAAGTTTAATAAAAAAGTTTGAAGGTTGTGAACTTGAAGCTTACAAATGTGCAGCAGGAAAATGGACAATAGCATTTGGCAGAGTTAAAGATGTTAAAAAAGGTGATACTTGCACACAAGAACAAGCAGAAGAATGGTTAAAAGAAGAATTACCAGTTTATGCTGCTTATGTAAATAGTGCTGTAACTGTACCATTAGAACAAAATGAATTTGATGCTTTAGTAGCTTGGACATATAACTTAGGTCCTACAAACTTAAATAACTCTACTATGTTAAAAGTT
>TARA_R100000426_G_scaffold29019_1_pt1 | contig 9441 bp, 2 predicted proteins | sample TARA_R100000426 | Tara Oceans TARA_R100000426 (sample SAMEA2620421) | marine metagenome | biome: marine biome (ENVO:00000447); feature: surface water layer (ENVO:00002042); material: "saline water (ENVO:00002010), including plankton (ENVO:xxxxxxxx)" | depth 5 m
AAACCAATGTTCCCTCCCCTACCCGACTTGAACAACTCTCCCTTTTGCTGGTCAAAGAAACTAGAACCACTGAAACCCCCAAGGCTCAAGTCGCTGTTACTCTCCAACCCCTTTTCAGAAACTAGGTAGTATCCTGTTAAATTAGGAACGAAAGAGAGCCAAGTGTGCTGTGAGTCTGAGTCACTTATATCGATTGTTAGTGTGTCTCTTGCAGAGTTAGTTTGACTAAGCGTTACGTTATTGGTATCAGATATGTCAATTACAGGCTTTATCATCATCTGCGCTCTGTATAATCCACCATTATCACTAGAGGTAAAATCAGTATCATCATGTAAGTCATGAGTTGTAGTCGTTAATGTATCTCCCTCCTTCGACCCTAAGAAGTATTTTGGTCCATCATCAGTGAATCCTGATTCACCACTGTTCAGAGTGTTGTCAACACGACCAGACCTAGTGTGTGTTCCTGCTATTGCATATGTGTTTGGATTATTCTGAAATATCATAGTATTCACAGTATGCTGGTCAAGGTCAGTTGAACTGTCATTAGTGCCTCCATCAAAGGCAGTAGCATAAGCACTGTGACTGCTTACCTGCTGTCTGCTTCCTAGTATCGCACTTGTTTGAAACATATCAGTTGGAACAGAGGGTCCATCCTTGCTGATTTTCCTTATGTTTCTAAAAACGGCAATGCAGTTTTCATATGGGTGAGCATTCGGTTCCAATCCATATGATTCGCTTCTGTTGATTGAGTTGCCTCCTGTAACCCCAAGTTCGTGAACTAGTCCAGCAATCACCCTTGAACTGTTCACAAATACATCACTTCCTGAGTTTAGTGCAGTATCACCATGCCATGTGTATTCCGGGTGGTACGGACTCAAATCTGAGACATTGGGATTCGTACTGTGTGTTGATGATTTGAACACGAATGGTATGAAGACACTAGGAGGCAAGAAGGCATCTCCCCCATTGCTAAGTTTAGCATACTTGAATATGCCACTCTCTGAGTGGTAGTTTGGTCTCGCTAAGTAGACACTTGTGAAATCCACTCCGGTTTGTGATGCAGGAACACCATCGGTTATTGGACTTTGAAATCCTTCATCTTCAAACTTGAATATCTCAAATGACAACAATGAGTATTGTCTGATTATATATGCAGGAGTGTTTAGAGCAGTATCGTCTCCTGTAACATTGGCTAATTTGTTAGCAGGTTGATTATCACCACTACTCATGCTACTAATTGCGCTTGCTACGATGAAGACTAATTCACCTGTATCCGCTCTGAAGATAGCATCTCCTTCTGCTAGTGTTAGTGTACCGCCACCTGTGAAAGTCAATGTGTTATTTCCACTGCCATCCTTTACAGCCGCTAAAGTAGAGGGTGAACCCTCTCTAGTTGCATACATTTGATATCTTTCAATATCTAGTAGTGCATCATCAGGAGAGGGTAAAGAGTCAGGGTCTATTGGATTAAAGTGCCAGTCAAATGTTGCTTCGACCAATCTAGCAATACCGAATCTCTTTATTTCATCGGTTGACTTGGTTGCAGATTTTATTGATGCTCTTTCATAATCAATATCTCTCTTCTCAAGCATTTTAGTTTTTCCGCTGTAAGAGGAGTGCGAAACCGAGGTGGTTGAATTAACGCCATCACCCTCTAGTAAACATGCTAAGTCACTAAAGTTCAACTGCTGACTACCAATATTGTTGTATCTGAGTTTTGAATACGGAAACAAATCTCCTGTTGCGAATATCTCATAGTTCTGTGCTTTAGGAGCATGATTCAGTATTTTATCGATATCTGATTTCCTTGTGTTGATTACTCCTGTGGAGATTATCGTATGGGTTGGCGGTACTACATTAGTCACACCACCATTGTCAACGAATGAACTACCAGTTGCATTTCTCAAAGTGTAGTTTGAATCATTCATGTTGCTTCCCAAAACAGGAGCAGTAGAGGGAGACAAAGTGGGTGAAGCAGGTGCAATGCCATTTGCCTTTATTGGATAGGCTATTGAATATCCTGATATCGCTTGTGGCTTACTTGCATTTTCATATATTCCAGCATCAGACTTGGTTATTGTTCCTGCTGTCAGTCGATGTGTGTCCCAATACCTGTATGTCTCTCTAGGTGCATAGAATGTTCCAGTAAAGTTTCCAGTCTCCCCTATCTGAGAGTCTATTCTATGAAGAAAACCACCAGTATTCACATTATTATTGACCATGTAGAATGAATATCCACTTCTAGTATCGGCACTGTTGCTCTCTAGTCTAGCCATAACCAACGGACATATTGGTGCTATTGATATTCTAAAACCACCATCATCCTTAGAAATTGTTTCCACTACTTCAAACAACTCAGAAGAGAATGTCATTTTACTGATTTTAGTTGTTGACACTCCTGTTTCATTGGACAACTGCAATGCAAAGGTAGAGTCTTGAGTCGTTACACCGCTGTCTAGTGCATTAATGCTGATTGGATTAGCAATATCAAATCCTAATGTTCTGTTCTCCAAAAATGAACCTGAGTTTGATGTGCCTTCTAATCTACTAGTTGTTAGACTTCTATCAAATGAAAACGAGTCTTGGAATATTACTCCTTTATCACTTACAGCAGAGAAGTCAGTAGACGTATTAGTTAGACTTGGGTTACTGCCGATTGCCTTGGTTCCCGACAAATACGTTGACTCTACAAATGGGTCATAGTAGTGTATGTTCTGTGTTGATGATAACGATACCAAAGGTTCGTGTGATAGCGTTATTGCAGTAGATGTAGCAGACGCTACTTCACCGATGAATTTCATATTGTTTGACTCTGTGCTGTCGTCTCTAGTGAAGAGGAGAGTATACTGAGTAGCCGTATAACCATCACTCGCATCATGAGTTATGACTCTTCCAGAAACACTAACGCTGGTTAAGGTCTCTTCATTGCTAAAGGGTAGAACCGGATTTAGACTACTATGAACTATATCTTCAGAGAAGGTTAGGTTCCTATCGACTGCTCTATTTAACAGAGAGGCAGAATCATCTCTTCCCTCTATTCTCATTCTTGGAATCTCATTACCGGCAACTAGGTCTATCTGCTCTACATTACCATTGAACACTTCCTCTTCTATTCCATAGCCACCCGTGTAATAGTAGAATCTGTCTTTGGCATTTGTGTTCTGATAGAACTTTCTGCTTGAGTCTTGGAATACTAGATACTCCATCGTTCTATCAGCATAGTCAATGTTATTTTGATGAGTTGATACGGAGTCAAAAGATACCTTTGCACCATACAATCTAGCATCTTCCTTATTGATTGTCGCACCTGAGATGGATAGTCTGTTTCCATCAGCGTAGTGAACTTGAGTGTCAACACCAACTCTCTCTGTGTTCAGAACCCCTGTCCAAGGTGCTATCTCTACCACTTCATTGCTAAAGTCATGAACAGTAGTTGCAACGGTGAAAGTTGTCGCATCTAATGTCTTACGGGCCTTTACAGTGAATGACTGAGCATTACCACTTTTATCATTTACAGTGTTAACAACATAGTAGTATTTATCGATTCTTAGTATTGTATCTGTTGAAATCTTTCCTGATAGTTTGTAGTCATGTCCTGAGTCCATTTCATTGAATGTTATTGTGCTTGCAGAGGAACTACCAGTTGCCTTGAATGGGAGAGTCTTGAACGTCTTTCTATCATTGAAGAGGGTTTTCATTACCTTCAGTCGCTGTCCCTCACGAATCTTCAACGGCAAAGAACCTGAGTTGTTTAGGGAGGATAAGTTACATATCTTACTCATCTTATTTCTAGGACTATTGACCACGATATCCATGCTCATAGGAACAATATCATTCCTCAATGGTCTAGAGTCACTGGATGCGTATCTAGATGGGCCATTGAAGTTACCATCGAACTGTCCTGCTGTGGCAGTTGTAGAGTCAGTCTCATGTCTCTTCGCATTTGGAAATGCCTTATGCCAAAAAATGGGATTGAAGTTAGATGTGTCTGCATCGTCTGTTGCTCTCAAAGAATCTATTAGGACTGCATCTAGTCTGTCACCTATTCTATTCTCAATAAGCCCTTTTTCCTTTGCCTCTGTCCTGAATACGTTGTTGGATATTCCCTTGCCTATTTGCACATTGAAGTTAGTGCTGGTTCCTGTGATTGCGATACGAGCAAAGTCCAGTTGGAAGTCATTGCTACTAATGCTCTTTATGTTACCTAGATACACGTTGCTACTATTGAATATCGACATACCCTGACATAGTTTGTCAGTTTCTGAACTACCTGTTGTGGTGAATAAAACGGAACTACTGCCCTCCTGATACTGAGTATGGGTATCGACTTCTGTAATTGCAACATTGGTTAGAGTATTGTACCATCGAAGTCTAGTTAGCGTATACTTCTCCATGTAATCCAACTGGTCGTCCTGTTCCAATCTCTCATTGTAGAAGTAGAAATTAGGTGTTACCACGATATTCAGAACGTCATAGTTATCTGTGGAGGAACTAGCATCCCCTCTTAGCCCGTAACTGACGGCCATCACATCAGTATCTGTCTTTGCTGGCCCCTTGAATACCTCAAAGTTAGTGTCCTTTGGTATTGGTCCAGTGTATTTCGGTGAGAACTCCAACCCATCACCAAACTCATCGAATGATGTTATAGCAGTTATCTTGGCAAAGTGAGGTCTCTGAGTATTGGTTTGAGTAGATGAATCTACTATATCAGGATTCAATAGGATAAAGTAATCATAATTTTCTATATCTATCCCTAGAGTATCCGTAGCAGGGTCATCAGTTGTAGAATATACAAACTTCCTGTTTGTGTTACCAGCACTGGTGTTTGAATCATATACCTTGATTTTGAAGGAGGGAGTTATTTCCTTATTGGTTCCGTGGTCAGACAATGACGTTGTGGTTGGAAGTATTCTGTTTCCTATCTTATCAGCAGCGTCGTTAGAAATGCTGGTGGCATGTGGTCCCTTTCTGATTTCAGTAAATATAGCAGATGCAACTGTCGTTTCACTCGATGTCACAGTCTCGGATGTAATGTGAGTGGTCTTCAATACTGGATTGACGGAGACATCCTTGAAGGCTCTAGAATTACTAAACTCAGTTCCAATGCTACCATAGGCAGAAACAACGGCTGAGTCGTCAACTCCTGATGATACAGGATATGTGAATACTCCATTTGTCTTTGCCATTCTAATCACCAAACTCGTAATGGAAGAAAGTCTCACTCACATTAGGTGTAAGTGTAGTTATGGATGCAGATGGTGTTGCTCCCCTGTGCATAGATATCTCATACAACTCACCCATGAACTGAGTATTGGTGTTTGACCCGTCCTTGCCTATTAGACAATCAGATGCGTGAAATCCAAACGTGCCTATGTTTACCTTCGCTCTTGTTACAGGAACGTTATTGACCATTAGCGTCACAGTATTTTTCTCAAAGGAGCAACTCACCTTTGTCACCTGCTCGATGTACAATGCCTCTTTACTCTGAGAGGTGTATATCGTGGAAGTAACAGTGGTAGCAGGGTCTGCTGCTAGTGTCATAGTGTCTCCTGTCACAGATGAAACTGTGCCTATCAAAGTTCCAGCATTGTCAAAAATCTCTGCTCCTGTGCTTATCTCATCTGCTTGTCCTGAGCCAACAGTTATTGAACGTACATTGGTGCTAAAACTACCTAATGTAAGACCCGAACTTATTCCAGTAGAAGTGATGTTTTGTTGACCTGCTGAAGCGGCCACCATTGTTACTGTGCTTGAATCTCTAGAGACATTTATTGTTCCATTGTGTCCACTAGAACCGGCAATTACTGCTCTTAGGTTGTCAGCGGTATTGCTAGTGCTACTAGCATCATTGATGAAGAACGTCACTCCTCCATTCTCGGTGCTAGTAGAGCCATTGCTCTCTCCATTATCTCCTTTGCTTGGTTTGTATCTTTTAGTGGTGTTAGAACTATCTGTGATGCTGATGAAGGCGGTAGGGGTGCTTTCCGCTACAAAGTTGTCAAAGGGGTTCGCACTGAAGGAGACAATGTTATCAGATGTGTATTCAGACTCTATTGCTAGTGCTTGGTTTGTTTGATTGTTGGACGCATGAGTATTTGGTGAGGTAATAGTTACAACTCCACTCCCATTGTGTGATGCTGTTCCTGAGCCGAACCCGTTGTTATGGTTGATTGCAGTTGCTAGTGCGTTTGCAGATGCTGTGGCATTCCCCCCAACAACAACCTTCACCACATCTGTTCCGTTAGCAGTCTGTCCATTGGCAGCACTAGTGGTGACATCCCCTGTGGAGTGACTAACAGTAGAGCCACTCAAGATTTGTGAGGAGGGGAAGAACTTGAACTTCTTGGTTACTAGACTACTACCATCTGAGTTACCCAAAGATATAGTGATGAACTCATTGATACTACTACCATTCGTAGCATTCAGACCACCTGAGAATCCTGATACAGTCATTGTATGTGCGCTTCCCTTTACTATGCTTTGATTATACACAGTTCCAACAGTATCAGCCTGTAAATTGACCTTGCTTGTATTACTACCATCTATAGTAGAGTCTATATCGAAATTTCCTGAGTGCTTACTTGAGTTATTGTTGAAATTTATAGCAGCATTCAATGCAGCGGTAAAACCTGCTGATGTATTCGTACTACTTATGACAGCGATATCTACATCTGCTGTGTAGCCACTAGCCACTCCATCTTGGTCAAAAACACTACTTGAGCCTTTGATGGGTCTTCCGTTGTAAGCAACATCTGTATTGGTTCCTGAACCATCATCTGCGCTATGGTCGAAGAAGTGGAAGTTCAGAGAAAGACCACTAGTAGATGGAATGGTTAGTCTCTTTGTTGCATCATATGTTCCTAGTGTGGATTTAGATACGGTATCGGTAATGACACTGCCTGTTGCTTGTGCAGCAGCATTGCCGGATGTATCTAGGGAGCCATTGCTAGTGGTAGGTTGATTATTCACAGTGATAGTCGCAGTGCCTAGTACCTGTGCAGTATTAGTGAAACTAGCCAAGTTACCTGATATGGTCGCTGTTGCGGTTGGTAGAGAAGCAGTCGCACCAGTAGATACTTGTGCTTTGTTGCTAATTATTCCATTGTAGAGGGCAGTAGCATCATAGTATGCCTCAAGACTACTGGTTGATACAAAGACAGGCTGACTGGATATAGTGTGATTAACTACGTTGCTGGTATCTGTTGAATCAGTTATCTCGCACACTAACTTGTACTCTGCTGGTTGGTTGAAGTTAGAGGATGTCGTATTCTGTAAAAAGAACTTGAAGTATTGATTGTGAAAGAGCATCATCTTGTGGGTGTTTCTTCCTGAGCCAAAGTAACTGACGCTCTGATAGGAGGATGTGGTATCTGCATGGTCGTCTAGCGAGAGGTTAGGACTAGGTGGTGTCTTGATGCTATCTAGTCTTCCTTGACCGGACGTTCGATGTCCAAGACCATTCACATCATAGGGAGTTATGACTGCCTCAACTGTAAATGGACCACTGTGCCTCCATAGGTTTCCCTTCTTGGTTGATGTGTTTGTATCATCGAACTCTATCTTTAGATGAGCGTCACACATGACAGGAAAAACCAATGCTCTTTTCTCACCAACATGCGCTGTAGTCATTCCTTCACCTATAGATTGTTTATTGGATTCTCTGCTAGAACTGTTGCTATCTCAAACTCAAGAGTGAAGTTGACCGTATTGGGTTGCTCTCCTGATAGGCCGGTATTGAAAGAACGAATGAAACCAAGCATACCGGGTAGTTCATCAATATTAGATACGTCAGTGAAGAACTCCACAGGTGTCTCCTGTACTAAATTCTCAACTCCTATCTCACTCTCTGCCTTATCGTTGATGATTCTCTTGAATCTCTCATCATATCTTCTGTTTTGAAAGGTAAAGGGTATCAGCGGTAGGACTGACATATCATCGTCCTCGCTACTAGCAGTGTGATAGTTCAGATTAGTATCAACCCTGCTTGGTATGAGTATAATCAGTTTATTGATGAACTGGTCGTCTTGTGCTTGGCTACTATCCACATATGAGTGAATCAACTGTGCCAGTTCAAACGGAGTCATTACCACTTCCTTCGCACTTGAATCGTTCTCTAGTGAGTCTTTCGATATCGTTTGATTGAGAAGCACACCTGTCAAACTCACAGTCTTAGTAGCAATGCCCATGTCAAATGCAAAAGTCTCTGAGAATCCCTTAGCCATAGCGATGAATGGCACTGGAACAGTGGGAACGGTCTTTGCAGTTGATATGTCCACCTCAGTCACGAATAGTGGTATTCTATTGACTGCTCTTGCTCTTCCTGCATTCAATTCGTTTCTCCTCTGTAGTTCTAGAAATACCTTGAAGTCTGCCGTTGCTGCCATTAGAATTTCACCACCGATGTTGTAGTCCTGTTGATTCTAGTGTTTATCTCCCTAGCGACCTTGTTCGCTATGTCTCTTATCTCTGCATCAGAAGCACCGACCCTTCCACTAACTTGCACTGTTATGTTATTAGTGACACCACCACCCATCATGGACATTGTATCTGAATTTTTGAATACCCTTGAGCCTTGAGGTAATCTAACTAGTTCTGGTCCTCGTTCACCTACCATGTGAACACCGGTTCTCGGAACCACGCCTCCTTGTGAGAAACCAAGCATACCTGAGATTGACTTGGCAGCCTTATTCAACCCCTTTGCAGCCTTATCGAATGACTCAGGCTTTAGTACGCCTTTGATTGCACTTGCTATGTCGGATAAGGACGGTATTTTGTCCTTTATCAACGTCATAAAGAAGACGATTGTACGAACTGTACGAGATATGCCTATTAGGAAATCTGCTACTTTATCAGCGTTATCTCTGAGTGGACCAAAGATGAATTTACTCAAACCTAGTATGAATACTCCCGCTAGGAGAACTGGAAGCGCAGTAAGACCAACAGTTACAAGTCCAATTAATCCAGCAATTAAAACGATAGTTCCAGTAATTCTAGTGACGCCACTGAGAACATTTGCTATACCAGCGATTACCTTTCCCAATGCAGTATCTGCTGTAGCGAACCCCTTGCTGAACAAGGAGGAAATGAATGCAACCGCACCAGAGATAATGACGCCTAGCGTTGCTGTGAACAGTCCAACTGCTATCTTCGCTATTCCCAATAGAACGATACCGAAGGACTCTGCTATTCCCATGAAATCCATAGTAGTAAAGGCCGTAATCATTCCCTTTACTCCGGTAAACACATCTCCTAGTCCACTATGAATGAGAGTGAATCCAATCATGAAAACCTCTTTCATAGCATCAAATGCAGTAATGAAATCGTCTTTGAATTCAATAAATATCTTTCTTAGTAGCATTATCGACAATAACAACACAAAGAAGGTAGTCATCAGTTTAAGAAAAAATGACACTATTTTTGCAATTCCCTTAGAAATTCTTT
>TARA_R100000426_G_scaffold86730_1_pt1 | contig 9417 bp, 5 predicted proteins | sample TARA_R100000426 | Tara Oceans TARA_R100000426 (sample SAMEA2620421) | marine metagenome | biome: marine biome (ENVO:00000447); feature: surface water layer (ENVO:00002042); material: "saline water (ENVO:00002010), including plankton (ENVO:xxxxxxxx)" | depth 5 m
TCACGCACATTATCTACATAATACCTAGAAGCTGCCATAGTGGTTTCAGTATCATCATCGTTAAATGTGCTTACTGAGCTTACGCTAACCACAGGACTTGTAGGCAACACTATATGATCTTTGTAATAGTTTAGGTATGGACCAGTCCTAAAGCCTTCAAATAGAGGGTCTGCTAATTCATCGTAAGCATCTACAAAAAAGCTGTGCGTTTGTGTCATTAACGATCTGCCAGTGTGTTCTTCACACAATCTTCTAGCAGTTTCTATAAATGGTCTTAGTATTCTTTCGTCTGTGCTATCTTCTACACGCAAATACTCTTTTACTTCTTGTAAAGATAGTGGTTCTTGAGTAGGTGCAGTTGTTATCTGTAATCCTGACATTACAACACCTGTGCTACTACTTGTGAGCCTATGATCAACACATAGACCCCAATAATCATTGCTTCTACTCTGGCAAAGCGTTTACTGCCAGACTCTAAGCGTTTTTCTATGTTCTCATAACGAATCGCACAAATCTGCTCATGCGAATCTAACGCTAAGGCTACATCACTTGTCGTCTGATTTTTCTTCTGTCTCGGCATCCTCTACTTCCTCAGCTTCCGACTCGTCTGAATCAAGTAAAGGCTTAAGTGCCTCTAAGTAATGCTTCTGCAATATATCGTTTTTTTCTAAGCCAAACTCGGCATTAGTTTTTATGTTTTGTGACTCTTTACTTAATATTTCAATCTTTGTATACAAGAGCTTTGCTTCATCACTCATATCAGAAACTTGATATGTGACATCTTCTCCTGTTTCGGATTTCATAATAAGCGTTCTTTCATCTTTATTAGCTTCTGCCATAAGTTTCTCCTTTTTCTAAAGTTAATTTATATATCATATCATACTAGCTTTTCAATTGTTTTGCTGTAGGCTGAGTATCTGTATGAGTCCATCTACCTATATAAATTCCATCTCCACTATCCCAAAGTTCTATTTTGCCTGTTCCTCCAACTGTAAGAGGTAAAAAATCATTATCTGATACTCCTGAGCAGAGTTCTTTTATCTTAGTTATTATTTGTTCTGATGTCATAATCTCTTTACCTCATTAACATAATTTCTATATGAGATGCAGCACCACCTCTTATCACATGAGTACCACTTCCAGAAAATGTTTGCACTTTCATTGTCTCACTTGCTACTGCCTTAAACATAAAATTTATTGGAACATCATAACCATAATCATTGGTGCTGTTACTACTATTAGCGTGTTGTTCAAATATACCAAGTTCAACATCATTGTGACTAGAAAACACTACTCTTGCCAAAGCATAGTTTGTGGCACTTACTTGCTGTATGCTTATTACACCAGTACATAAATAAACACCTGCTACAGGCATTGTGAAAGTAGAGGTTGCAGTCCTCATATCTGAACCATTATTTTCTAAAGTAGTATCAACACTCCAATCTGTCCAAGTTGCAGCAGAAACAGTTTGATTTGAGCTTCTATAAGCAGCTACATATGGTTGATTGGAGTTTGTTTCTCTACCAAGTTGGTCAATGGTAAGTCTTGCTGCTAAGTTATTTGCTGAAGATGTATAGAATACTAGCTTTCCATCATCTTTATTGGTTGTGTCATCTCCTGTTGCAGAGGCTATCATTGCAACAGTAGTACCATTCCACTTGCTTTGCATTTCGCCTATAGAGCTTCCTGCACCACTTCTGTTTGCATCAAATATTATTGCATTTGAAGTATTACCAGTACTCTTGATAGTCAAACCTTCATCGCCTGAGTCAGTATGTATGTGAAGATTATTTGTAGGACTTGTAGTTCCGATTCCAACATCGCCACTTGTTCCATGAATCATCATTTTTGAATCAGCAAGGACTACACTATTACTATCATTTGCAATATCAACTAGAAAATGTAAATGTCCTCTAGCTGCACCATCGCCAATTTGTTCTTGAGCTATCGCTGTTTTTCTATAAGTGGCATTAGCGTTTTCGGTATATCCTAAAGAAATACCAGTATAATGAGTATCTGTAGTTGCAATAGCTCCAAAGTGAGAATATGTACCAGTAGATGTAGCTACCTGTAAAGTACTTTGAGGACTATTAGTTCCAATCCCAAGCCTATTATTACCTCCATCAATTCTCATAATCTCTGTGTTGAAAGATTTAAATATGTGATGACCTGCTGTAGAGTTTGTTGAAGTAGATTTGTATGTAATATCTTTACTAGATGTAAGTTCTAAGTTTTCAGAACCACTTGTGGTATTAAAAGATACAGTTCCTTCGTCATTGTCTCCACTATGCCCAAAGTTAATAGCTAGAATTGAAGAACTACCACCTAAAATACTTAATGTTGTATTGTCATCATCTTCTACTGTTAAAACTGTGCCTGTTGCAGCAGTTGCTCCACTTGATGCTGTTGAGAATGTTCCTGTAGTTCCTGTTATTGTTCCTGCATTTGTGATGTTTTGGCTTCCCATATTCAAAGCACCAGACATAGTGCCGCCTGAAAGCGGTAAGACTGTGCTAAAGAAAGAAGCGTTGTCGTTCATAGCTGCAGCTAACTCATTGAGAGTATTCAAACTACTAGGTGCAGAATCTACAAGATTAGCTACAGCAGTGGTCACAAAAGCTGTGGTTGCAACTCTTGTTGTGTTATTTCCTGCAGATTGCGTTGTAGTTGTAGGATTACCGCCTAAAGCTACATCATCTATGATCTGTTCACTGCTTACTTTAGTATTAGCCATTTTCTAAAGCCTCCAATCTTTTCATAAGGTCTTTTACAACTTCTACTAAACAAGAAACTGTAGCAGAAGCATCTCGCCCTTCTATTCCTACATCAGCGTATTTAGTGTCATTTACATAATCATGTAATACACTGTGGTCTAACTCGTATTCTTTTTTATATTTTTCTAAATACTCTTCAAGACTCAATGCCTCCCTTTCAGGTTGTGGCATTTCATCTTTTGCTTGTATTTTATTGTATTGTGCTGTAGCTAATCTGGTTATTTCTTCTTCACTTCTGCGTTGATGTGAATTGATTACATCTTTTGCAAGTTGTAGTGATGTTGGATAAGGTGTTCTGTCTGTGACACTTGCTGCAGATATATTATCTTGCACATAAATGTCTCCTCTATCAGGATTAGCTAAAGCGTAAGATGACGAAGCTAAAAGTCCTCCTAGTTTCAAACTTGCTGCTGAGAAATTATCTTCTGCTTCATAAAGTTGAAAAAAGTAATTAGTACCAACAGAACCAGAAGCTAAACAAGCAACAAATGAAGGTCCATGTAATCCATTAGCAGTATTGTTTGTGCCAAAGGTGTACTGAGGTTGGCTATTTGACTGCTTCACTCTTAATATGTTTGTGCCACCAGTAGCAAGACCTAATGTATTTGCAGCAGGAAAGTACATACCTGTATCAGTATCATCTACATCTGAAATACTAGGATTTGAAACACTTGAAACAGCACTTCTCAAGAAAAAGCCATTGCTGCCAGTGCTAGATGCCTTAAATGTATTTGTGCCTGTTTCTACTTTACCGACATTACCAAACTTTACATTACCATCTACTTCAAGTTTTTTGCTTGGCGAAGTTGTTCCCACCCCAAGATTACCACCATTGAAATAAGAATCTCCATTACTATCAAATCTTATATCTTCGTTTTGTGCAGAATCATGAATACTTAATCTGCCATGTCCTGATATTTCTGTTACTGAAAATAGATTATTTTGTGTTGAATCGTCACTACCGCTTTTTAAAACTCTTAATGCTGTAGATGTTGCACCTGTGGAGAGAATATCAACAGGCACTATAGGATTTATACCTGCACCAAATCTTGGTGCTTTTACAAAACTATTAAATGTGGCTTTTCCTGCATCTGACATATCAAGTGTAAGGGCAGTTATGACAGAGCCACCATCATTACCTCTTAATACTATATCTCCATCTTGAATACCTTGATTTATTCTTAAGTCATTTCCTGACTTGACCAGTTCTGCAAATGTAGTGCCTCCATCTTTTAACTGTATTTCCCCACTATCTGCGTCTAAAACAATGTTTCCTGCCACATCAAGAGTAAGGTTGCCTGAGTCAGCTAATGTTTGGTTTGCACCTGAAGCAGCTAATTTAGTAGCTATAGAGTTTGTCACAGTCGTACTGAAGTTAGCGTCATCTCCTAGTGCTGCTGCTAGTTCATTTAATGTATCTAAAGCAGAAGGGGAGCTATCAACAAGGTTTGAGATCGCTGTAGATACAAAGGCAGTGGTTGCTATCCTTGTGGTGTTGTTTCCTGCACTTTGAGTCGTTGTTGTTGGATTGCCACCTAGTGCAACATCATCAGCTATGAGAGCAGAGGTAATTTGGTCATCAGCAATAGCTGCAGTCAGAATTGCATCATCTGCTATAACTCTTGATGTAATTTTAGTGTTTGCCATATTATCCTTCCAATGTCTCTATTCTAGCTTTTAAGTCATTTATTATCACTTGTTGTTCTTGTATTGCTTTTATTAAAATAGGTACAAATACACTATATTTGACTGATTTAGTAACTGTACCTAAATCTTCGCCTTCCTCATTATAATCTTTGTGGTTTTCTACCATACTAGGAAATATAGATTCTAGTTCTTGTGCAATTACCCCTATTTGTTTTTGTTTGTCTCCTTTTAAATTAAAGTTTTTAACTTTTACTCTATTTAAATCTTCTAATTTATTAGTAGCATCAACTATATTTTCTTTTATTTTAGAATCAGAAAGTTGTCCATAAGCATTATTAGTATTTTGCACATTACCTGAACTAGCGTTTACAACGAATCTTCTACTTCCACCGACATTTATGTAATCTATAATATGAGTACCTGAAGCTCCATTTATGTCTAAAACACCATTACCAGCTAGAGCTGTACCAACTCTCACATTACCATGCATATTAATGCTGCCGCCAGAATTGATACGCATTGCCTCTGTGAAGTTTCCTGCTTCTGGCTTGGTTGAGAATGTTAATAATCCACCTGAATCGTCACTTGCATTTGAGTCAGATGTTGCTGATCTTGCAGAAATAGCAGCAACTAACATACCATCACTATCTAATCCATCATCATCTGCATTATCTGTATTGACAAACCTTAGACCTCCTACTTCGTTGTTATCACCATTTGTAGTTCTTGAAAGAATAATAGTTCCAGAACCACCTGCTGTTCCCCCTGCAACCTCTAAAAATCTGTTGCTTGGACCTAAAGTGCCTGAATGTATTGTGTCTGTTCCCACACCGATATTTCCAGAGGGAGTTATTTCTAGTGCTGTATTTGTTACCCCAGAAGCATAGCTGTTACTCGTTCCAAAAAATAAAGAGCTTCCGCTATTTGTTATTTTATTTCCAATGATTGAAGATACTTGAGTTAAAGTATTGGTTGAAAAAGTAATTCCAGATACATCGCCATTGGATAAGTCAGTTCCCCCATTGATATGAATTTGCCCAACCGCAGTTCCTGTCTTTGAACTTCTGCTATTATCTTCAACTAAGGTAACTAATGCTGAAGGATTTGTAATACCCACTCCAATATTGCCATCACTCATTACTGAAAATAAAGCATTATTATCTTTATCTGCTGCCCTCAAAGCATACTCTGATGAACTTGAGCCACCTGCAAAATATGCTCCAAAGCCTGAAGCATTAGTATTCCTAACATCTACTGCTGTAGTGGTTGAGTCCTCACGAATATCTAAAGCTACACCACTTGCTGCTGTGGTTTTGATACCTACCCCTGCGTTGAATAAAGCTCTACCTGCTTCTGACATATCAAGAGTAAGGGCAGTAATAGTTGACCCACCATCATTTCCTTGTAATTTTATATCTTTGTCTTGTACTGCTGAATATATTGCAAAATCACTAGATGAGTTATACACCCTACCAAATTCAGTGCCACCATCTTTAAACATAATGTCAGCACCATCAGCATCAAGAGATATTGTTCCTGCTACATCTACTGTTAAATCGCCACTTGATAAATCAATTTCTGTGCCATCAATAGTGATATTGTCTACAACTACACCTGCGTTTGCTGTGACTGTTCCTGTGAACGCTGCATTTTCATTACTGTCAAAGGTCATTGCCACTGCGTCTGCTGCAGAGGTAATACTTACTGCTGTAGCCATGATGTCATTAACATCAGCTTTCTTCAGTGCAGAATCAGTAGCGTCAAGTATCATCATCTTATCGCCACTTACTGGTGTTACTTCAGTCAAGCCTGATATTACATTGGCATTTAAGTGAGCAGCGTCTATTGAGCCATCTGTGTAGTGTTCACTATCTATAGCATTGTCTGCTATTTTTGCTCCTGTTATTGCGTCTGCTGCGATCTTGGCAGTTGTAACATTTAGATCAACTAGCTTGGCAGTTGTGATTGTGTCGTCTACTGGTACATTGATGTTTGTTTGTGTAAATGTATTTACCTCTACGATTGCTCCTGTGGCAGGAGCTGTATCAAATGTCAAAGTTGAGCCAGATATAGAATAATCAGATTTTTGCTGATAGACACCATCTATAAATACTTGTGTGTTGTTTTCTGAAACAGGTGCTATTGAAAGTGTAAACGCAGCACTGCCACTAGCTGTGAATTGATCGTTGTTTAAGTTACTACCAGATACTGCAGCTCTTACAGAATAAACTATTATTCTTGTGCCGCTAGGAGGTGCTTCATCTAGCGTCAAAGTTGTGCCATTTAGAACATAATCATTAGGATTCTGGAATACACCACCGATAAACACAAAGAGATTATCTTCGCTATTTGGAGTTTGACTAAGTGTAAATGCGGTTGTTGAAGCATTTGCTGTTGTGAAATTGTCTACAGTAAAAGTATTAGTGCCACCGCCACCTATTTCACCCCAAGCATCAGTGTAACCTTCAAATCTGCCTAATGTAGTGTTGTATCTAAAATGTCCTGCTGCTCCTGATGGTCTTTGTGCTGTCGTACCTTTTGGCACAAAGAAAGCATCTGTTGCACTTCCTGCATCAAGACTTACAGAAGGACTGGCAGTTTTAATTCCTACTCTATTATTTGATGTGTCAACTTTAAATACATTGGTGTTGACAGTCACATCATCTGTAACTGCCAACGAAGATGATAATGTCGCTGCACCAGTTACGCCTAATGTACTGCTTAAAGTAGTAGCACCAGTTACGCCAAGCGTACCGCCTATTGATGTGTTACCAGTGGTATCTGCTACAGTGAATTTGTTGGTGTCCATTGTCAAACCACCATTTAGGGTAGTTGCACCTGTCACTGTAAGAGTGCCACCAAATGAACCATTACCAGAAACAGTTAAGGCAGTTTGTGTTTGATTGATCGTTACATTGTCACCCATGAAAGTAGCTAGATCAGACAAAGCTACCTGTTTCATAGTTCCTGCATCATTGACTATAACTCTGTCAGTAGTTGCTAGTGTGGTAGATGTTGCACTTGTACCGCCATCAAGAAGATTCAGTTCTGCGGTTGTAACAGTCGCACCATCAAGAATATTTAGCTCGTCTGTTGTTACAGTAGCTCCATCAAGAATCTCTAGTTCAGCTTCAGTAATACCTGCACTACCAATATTTAAGTTTGTAGTATTAAGTGTGGTAACTGTGACCGCATCAGGCAGACCTATTGTTATTTCATTGTTAGATACTGCTGTTTCTATCTCATTGCTTGTTCCAGAAATTGTTAGAGTTTCGCCTGTCGCAAAAGTATCGTTGCTACCTGAGTCTGCTGCTAATGTGAAAGAAGTTGATATATTATTTGTACTTACAGCAGTTATTTGACCTTTTGCATTAACTGTTATTGCAGGAATAGCTGTAGCAGTTCCATAACTCCCTGCTGACACTCCTGTGTTAGCTATTGATACCGCACCACTACTAACACTGAAATCGCTTGTAAACGAAGCTATACCCTTGTTAGAAGCAGTAGCATCTTCGGCAGAGAAGGTCACTGTGCCAGAGCTTTCAGCTACATCTAAGCCTTCCCCTGCTGCAAAAGTAATTGTTCCACCCAACGCAGTTGCAGTAGAGTTAGAGCCATCCGACACAGTGATTGTAGAGTTAGCTAATTTAGAATTAGCTATTGAACCTGCAAGTTGTGCATTTGTAATTGTTCCAGACAGACTGCTTGTTGGATAATTCGTTGCATCACTTAGATCAAAAGCAGGAGTGGTGTCAGAAGCACCTAGAGCTAGTGAAACTCCACCAAAGTTTATAGAGGAGTTTGCAAGTTTGGCATTAGCTATACTTCCTGCCAGTTGTGCATTGGTTATAGTTCCTGTCAATGATGATGTAGGGTAACCAGTTGCATCCTGCAAATTAAACGCAGGTGTTGTATCACTTGCTCCCAATGCTAATGAAACGCCACCAAAGTTTATACTTGAGTTGGCTAACATTGTATTACTGACTGTGCCTGAATCTCCTGTGCCTACTAAAGTTCCTGCTGCTGCAGGTAAAGTTACAGTTGGATTACCGCTAAATGCAGAGTGTGCAGGAGCTTGAAGTCTTAGATAGTGGGCATTGTTGCTTTCACAGTAAAAGTCTATAAATGATTGTGTGCCACCATTCTTTATCTTAATTGCACCTTGTTCTATAACGACACCATTTGTAGAGCCTCCTCCTACGCCTAATGATGTTGTGATCTCTGTAGCTGCAGGTAAACCAATTGTGACTGCTGCTGTTTCGCTTCCACTGCCACTTACTTCTACTTCGTTAGAAGTACCTGCAATAGTAGCTATGTAGTTTCCTGTAGTATCTGTACCCAGTGCTACAGAATTAGCTTGTATTGTTGTACTGATGGATATACCTGCTGTGCCATCAAAGTTTGCTGTTCCTACTACATCACCAGATAAAGCTATAGCTCTTGCAGTTTCTAAAGCTGTTGCTGTACTTGCATTACCTGCAACATCACCAACAAAAGATGTAGCTGCAAATATCTTGTTAGCAACTAACCTACCATCACTGTTATTCCATAAGATAGTTGGTTTGCTTGATGAGCCACCAAACTCTAAACCTGCACCATTCGTTGCAGAAAGAGTCGTAGCATTCTTGGCAAACCTTATTGTTGTATCTTCTACATCTAAGTTTGTTGTGTTTATGGTAGTAGTTGTGCCATTTACAGTTAAGTCTCCTGTCACTGTCAAAGCACCACCAATAGTTACATTGTCTGGTAAGCCTATAGTAACTGCAGCAGTTTCACTGCCAGAGCCTGATACTTCTATTTCATTAGATGTTCCTGCAATCGTTGCTACATAATTACCTGTTGATTGTGTTCCTAGTGTGACCGCATTGTTAGCTATCTGATCTGTACCAATGGCATCATCAGCTATATCTAATGTAACCGCAGCAGTCTCGCTGCCAGAATTAGCTACTGTAATCCTAGAATTACCTGCGTCTGCTATAGTGGCGACATAATTTCC
>TARA_R100000426_G_scaffold62400_1_pt1 | contig 9331 bp, 12 predicted proteins | sample TARA_R100000426 | Tara Oceans TARA_R100000426 (sample SAMEA2620421) | marine metagenome | biome: marine biome (ENVO:00000447); feature: surface water layer (ENVO:00002042); material: "saline water (ENVO:00002010), including plankton (ENVO:xxxxxxxx)" | depth 5 m
TTGGTTTGAAGTTGCCCGCGCAGGGCGGGCGGGTTGTTGTTATTGATCGTTGTTGTTTTCCATTTTTTCGAGTAACAGATCGATCTTTGTGTAGATGTCGCCGATCTGTTCTTGGTATTTTGAATCGTATACATGTGATTGTTCTATGAGGGTATCAAGCTCTTTCATCATGTTTTGAAGTTTCTTGTATAGCATTTTGTTGTATGTCATTGTTTTGCTCTTTGGTTGTGCCCGCATGTGCGGGCGGGTTGTTGTTCTTGTTACAGGTTATTCCATATTAGCACGAGCCGATCAAGAAGCTCATTGGCAAGATCCTTGCTTTGCATTTCGTACTTTTCCCACTCATATCCGTGCCCATTGTGCATGATAACAGAAGTGCCATCAATACAGAACTGTGTTTCATAATTCATAATGTATGCTTCGCATATATGCGGTGTAAATATAGTGAGTGCTTCTTTTGCTTGTGTGCTTAGTTCTTTTAAGGCAAGTGCTTCTTTTGTGGTTATTTTTGTCATTGTCATTGTCCTTTGTTTTTTGTGATTGCATTATTGCCTCACAAAATCAATATACTATATTGAAAAAAGAATGCAACAAATATTTTTATTTATTTTTGTTTTGACCTCAATACTTGTAATTCTTGTATATATTGCAAAGTACGGTACAATGATGTATATACACATATAGAGGTTTATATGTACATACGTAATTTACAATGTGAGATCTTGCGAGAGGGTACAACAAAGGGCGATCTTGTGTCTTTTGTGGCCAGTACTGCAAACGCCGATCGATATGGTGATGTAATCAATCAAGGCGGTTGGGATCTTTCAAAGTTTAGACAAAACCCCGTGATCCTTCTGAATCACAATTCAAACGCTTTGCCGATAGGAAAAGGGATCGTTGACGTTGTTGACGGTCAATTAATGGTTGACATAGAATTTGATATGGACGATCCGCAGGCAAAAGAAGTTGCACGCAAAACAAAGGCGGGCTTTTTGAATGCTGTAAGTGTAGGCTTTAATCCTATCGATAGTACACCCCGATCAATGCTCGAAAAGTCACATCCTGCACACGGGCAAAGCGGGCAATACTTCGATCGCGCTGAGCTCCTTGAAATCTCAATCGTAACAATACCCGCCAACGGTGATGCAGTTGCCGCCAAAGGATATCAAATGCAAAATAGAAACTTTAAGATCTCAAACCTCAAACACATCCTTGAGGTTGAAATGACTGATGATACTGTAATCGTGACGTATGCACGTCATGAAATGGAGGAATCAAAACTTGATCCCAAGGATGAAGAACTTGAAACCGATATGATGGATCATGATGACGATTCCGAGGATGATAAAGGCTATCATGATGATGAGGAATCATCAGAGGATGACAAAGGTTATCATGATGATGAGGATGACGACAAAGACAAAGAGAAACAATTTTTAACCCCACAAGAGCGCGCTTTTTTATCTGCGCTTCTTTCCTAATTAGGAGTAATAACAATGAGTGATAAGACACTTGTAAATGAGGCAAAAGCGATCCTTGAGGGGATCAAAACTCATCAAAAAAATAGTACTGAAAAACTTTCACAGTTTGAAAAGCAGCTCTCAGATCTTAAACGCGCACAGCGATTGATCCAAGAAGCAAACGCGCAACCTGTGGCAACTGAGGAGCATCTAAACGCGCCTGATTATGCGCTTAAAGGCTTTGTTGGCGAAAACGGGATCCGTTGGAAAACCGAAAACAAAGACGTACAGATCGCGGGCCGTGGAACCGTACGCATTGAGGAAAAGGGATTACTTGACAGTGATACACCTGTTAATCAATGGCATGCTGATCTCATCAAGATCAATAAAGAGCGAGCTCTTGCACGTATGATCATGAATACACCACACACGCCAAAGAGCGATCTCAAGTTGTGGAAACACATGCAAAAGGCACCCCGCTTCATGCAACCGCTTATTCAAAAGGCTTTCAATGATAATGCTGGTGTCGGTGCTGAGTGGATCCCCGATCAGTTTGCCGCTAATCTGTATTACAACATCGAAGAACAAAGCCAATTACCCCGCGTTGTTGCTGACAATCTTCAAAAGCAAGCCGTTGAGAGAAACACAATCCTTATACCTCGCTTGAATCGTGGCGGTCGTCCATATTTGAAAGGATCCGTTAGTAATGACAACCCAGCGCAATACACCGCGTCAACCGTATCGACATCACAGAAGAGCATTTCAATCAAGGGCCTTGCCTCACGATTTATCATTGATGATGCAGCGGCGGAAGATTCGGCTATAGCGGTTATTCCTAGTCTCCAACGACAAATTGTAGCTGATTTAAATGATGCAATGGAAGATGCGCTTATCAACGGTGATGACTCCGCAACACATCAAGATGCGATCGCCGATTGGAACATCCGAAGCCGATGGGGCACAAGTCCCGCATTAGGTGGATCATCCGATCACCGTAGAATGTTCAAGGGTATGCGTAAGCAGGCATTTGCAAGATCGTCAACTGCGGATTTGGGAACATTCAATTTTGCAAATCTTTTGGGCCTCAAGGCGCAAATGGGTGAGCTTGCTATGCAAGATGTTGTTATTTTCGCATCGCCTGAGGCCGTACTTGCAAACATTCTATCATTGAGTGAAGTAAAGACAATTGATGTATTCGGCCCACAAGCGACAGTACGCACCGGACAGATTGCCGCAATTATGGGTATGCCGATCATTATGTCACGCTTCTTGAGTGCTGATCTCAACACTGCGGGTAAGTATGACAACGTAACCAAAACAAAAACCGGCTTGCTTATGGCTCACGCGCCATCATGGACAATCTTCGAGCGTCGCGGTATTCTCGTTGAAACCGATCGTAAGATTGATGTTGGAGCAACTGAAATCGTTGCCACAATGCGCGCAACCTTTGACACGCTTGATCTTGACGCAACCAAAAACGTTGCGTTTGGTTTCAATATGGCAATTTCTTAATAAAAGGGGATCAAAATGCAAAAAATATTATCTAAACATCTAGTTGCATCAGGTGCTTCGACCGATGAAACAAGATACATGCCAATCTATCGCAAACTTAAGCTTGTAGAAATTTTGCTTGTACCTAATGCTACAACGGGAGCGGATGGATCAAATTACGCAATTCTGACGGTATCAAATGGAAGCACGTCTCTTGCTGTTCGTAATACAGCAAGCGCGGCACTTACTGCAGGAACCGCAGAAAGTCTGACCTTAACCGCAACCAAAGAGCTTGATTTTGACGCTCTTGAATCACTCAAGATTGTCAAGAGTCACGCAGGATCGGGGGCAACTGTTGACGTTGAGTTTCTATTTGTCTTTGATGTTGCGCGTGACGTGTAATTATGGCAATGGTTACGGTCACCACACTCAAGCAATACCTACCTGAGATCACGGGCAACAATGCAAATACTGATCTTGAGGCGTTGCTTGATCGTGTGGAGGCCGCGACCTGTCGCTATATGGGTTGGCGCAAGCCCAAAAATCTTGCGTCACCTCGTATGTTGTCCGCTACCTATGACTTTTTTTTAGATGGGCCAACGTACGAAAATCCTCAGGTTTTACAATTACCAATGAGGCCCGTCCAATCGATTACATCAATACACATTGACATTGATCGGCAATATGGATCTGATACGCTTATGGATGCAGGCGATTATGAGCTCGATCAATACGAGGGGCGTGTCATCCTCAAACCTGTTGAGGCTACTGATGTTTTTGAGCGTGGATATAGAGCGATCAAAGTAGTCTGTGAAGCGGGCTTTGCAAATAGCGGATTACCATCAGATCTAGAGCATGGAATTTGTGTATGGGCATCACAGTTACACCGTAACAAAGCCACACAAGGCAAAGACAGCATCACACAAAGAGCCGCAACAATATCAATCAGTGCAAAGAGTATGCCGCCTGAGGTGAAAGAAATCCTTGCACCCTTTCGTGAGTCACGTCAAATTTTGTAATGGTGACTTATGGGCACAAAACTAACAATAGATGAATTTCGATACAGGATGAGAAGAGCCGATCAAAGAATCGTTAAAACGTTGTACGATAAATTGCAAGTGTTATCATTAAAGGCTGAACGTGATGCAAAACTTAATGCGAGTGATTATCCACGCGTACGCACAGGACGATTGCGATCATCAATCACAGGCCTATTTGATACAAAGGATGCAAAGCCGCGTATGATTTTGCGTGCAGGTGGTAACACAACGGGCGCGCCTGTTAATTATGCTCGATATGTTGAGTTTGGTACAAAGCACATGCGCCCGCGTTTATTCATGGGCCGTGCGATACAAAAGATAAAAGATTCTGATGTTCCAAAAGAACTTAGAAATTTACTTGCTATCGCACTACACGAGGATCGATAATGGCATCAAGAACAAGGCAAATCACCGAAAAGATACGCGATTTAATTGCGGTTGATTTTACATCAGGCGAAAGCGGGATCGATATGCAAAACACGGTACAGATCGGTGCAACCATTGAGCCGCCTTATGTGCCTTTTGCGTGCGTTTCATTCTCTCAGGCGGCAAGTGAATACGGTCAATCATTAGGACGCTATAAAATAACAAATACGTTTGAAATATATGCGTTTGTCGGCGGGGCCGATGTCGAAGAGCGTACAATTAACGCTATGGATTTAGTGGAAGATATGATTCAAGCTCTTTGTGCAGATCGTCAAATTGGTTTATCATCCATTGTTGACGATATAAAATGTGCATTTCTCGCCGAAGATGGCGATCGATATGGGATCGAGGGTATCGGGATCGGTTACATTGAAGTGCAAGTTTATAGCCAAAGCGATACGGGGATCTGATTATGACGTGGTATGATAGTAGTTTTAAGCAGCGCAAGCCGATCGCAGTTGACGCAAGTGCAACAGGTGACGGATCTGAGGAAAACAAAGATATAGAAATTGTAATTCCTCATGACTGGGATCTTTTTTGGGATAACATACGATCCGATATGTTTGATGTCGTTGTGACCAACAACGGCGGTGATTTGTTGACATTTAAGCGCAAAACAGGCGCAGACTATTCCACAAGATCATTAACGTTGCAAGTTGACCAAGTGAACACAAAAACGCAAGCGATAAACAGGATTTTTGTATATTTTCAAAACCCAAATCAAACCACAGATTTATCAACCGATGTCACAATCACAACGCCCTTGAGCGGCTTTATTGATTTATCGAGGCCGTCGGCCTTGCTCGTATCGCAACCGCTTCAAAGACCTGCGTCAAGTGAGCCACAAACGGCATTTGTGAAATCATCCACTGATGAGATAGATATATACTTTGCTACATCAGGATTGTTTAATATACGTGCAAACCCATTTAATGATCGGCTAGGATTAGAGGGGGTGAAATTCGTAAATGTATTGTCACTTGATTCAAGCGGTACAAACGACGCGGGGCGATATGATGAAACAAAAACACGGTTTATTAATGGCTTTGTGCGCGCACGGGCCAAAGGTGGATCAAATAATACAGATTATGCACTTGTTTGCAGGATCACAACAACCAATCTACAACAGATCGATATTAGGTGCTTGATACAGGTACGCGATCAATTACCATCATAGGGGGATAATATGCCTTTACAATTTGGCCGATCGGCCTTTATCAAATACGAGAAAGAGAGTACATATGGCACAGCGGTAACAACGACCATATCAAACCGCGTGACATCTGTATCTTTGAGTAGATCACAAGAGCGTGAGCGTACAACACATTTATCACAAAGTGATGCGGCGTTTGCTATTGCAACTTTTGATGCTTTTGAGCAAGCGGGTGGATCTATCGAAATGCCTTTGTTTTACAAAGGTATGGGGCAACTATTTCAGGCGGCGATAGGTGGAACACCTGCGACAACAGGCGCGGGGCCGTATACGCATGTTTTTGAGCCTACAACTGTATTACCCTCCTTGACTATGGAATTCCAAAGAGGCACGGGATCGGTTGAAAAGTTTGAAGGTGTTATGGTCACATCAATGACCATATCTTGCGAAGCGGGTGGCGAAGCTAGCGCATCATTTGAGGTTATTGCTGAAACCGCAGCATCAAGAACAACAGCGATCACGCCGTCTTTTGGCGATGGTGCGCAAGTGTTTCATCATCAAGCGGGTACATTGTCATACAATAGCAATACATACACCGTGCGATCTTTTGAGTTTACTGTTGACAACAAACTCGAACGCGTCAATAACCTAGGTTCTAAACTCACAGGGCAGCCGCAAATTAGTGATGTTCGTGAAGTTACGATAACCGCAACGCTTGATCTTGAGGATAACAATCTTTATAATTCACAACTCGCAGGTGATAAAAGTGATGTATCTTTGACCTTTACCGCAGGCGCAGACTCATTGACATTCTTATTGCGTAATGCTTGCATTATGGATTACAGCGATGATGTAACATCATTTGGACGCATTGAGCGTACAGTTACATTTTACGGATTGGCTGATCTTAGTGTAGCTGAAACGGCTTTCAAGCTCACAATGATCAATGATTCCGCAAACGCAACATCAAACTAATTAACAAACTATAAACCCAAACAAAAAAGGTGTAATGATGGATAAAAATATCCTTGAGGAGATCATTACATCCGCATCTTTTGAGATCGATGCTTTTAACGGCTTGATCAAAATAGAGGGGCGGATCTTGTCTCCGAGTGAAGTGGAGGCCGCAGGCCTTGCAAGTGCGTTGCTTGCAAGTGCAATTTTTAAGGGCCAATCAAAAGAGCAAATACAAAAAACACAAGAGATCGCCGAAAGGGTTGAACGTGGCGAAGTTGACGACATTGAAGATCTTTTATCAATGGTCAATCAAATGTCACCTGATCAACTTGAGCGAATGGCTGAACGTGAAGATCGTTTGCTCATTCGTTGTGTGCGTCGATGTTCAAAAGATGGCGGCGCAACTTGGGAAGATTTGCAACTTGTAAGCGGCATTGATCAGCAAAACGCAAAACAAAATAAATTATGGGTTGGTATGCTGAAAAGCGAAGATCGCAAAGCAATTCTTGATCGTGCTATGAAAGGGCATGAGGAGGCGGCCGCACGGCTTGCGGGGTTTTGTAAGTGATGAGGAAATTGTACACATGTATGACATTATAGGCCGGACATATGGCGTGCTTCCATCCGAAGTATCGCGCCTTTCATGGTCAGATCTTTTGATCAATGTTCAATGTGTACGTGCAAGAGGTGACCGGATCAAGCGTATCCTTAAGCAACGAAAACGAAAAAAGGATACTATATTTCCAAACATATCGATCATTGATCTTGCGGATATACTATGAGTACAACAGTCGAATACATTCTAGACATTGACAGCAAAGGCGCACAAGCGGGCCTCAAAAAAACTGAACAGCAAGTCAAAAACACCACAAAATCCGTCAAGGGTTTACGCTCACAAGCAAGAGGCTTGAGCGGATCATTTCAAGCAGTTGGCGAAGCGGCAAATTTTATGGCTCCAGAGCTAACAGGAATTGCAGAAATTGCGGTTGCGGGTGCGCGTACATTTCGAGGCCTAGGGCGTGCGCTTGCAAGTGGGAATTTGTATATTATTGGCGCAACGATTGCCCTCTCAGCGGGGATCGCTGCATATGCGTTATACAATGCAGCATCAAAAAGAGAGGAGGAGTCACAAAAAGCCTTGGCCAAGGCCCTTGATGAAAGTACAAAAAAAATAAAAAAGAATCAAGAGGCATTTCAAAACGCTGAAAATGCCATTTTGACAAGCGCGGGCACACTTAATGAATTGCGTTTACAATATGCGGTTTTATCGGGTGATGTTTCAAAAGCCGAAGCCGCTGAATTAAAAAGAGCGTTTTCGGCTGAACAAGCCGCATCAAAGTTAGAAACACAATTAGATAAACAAATCGAAGCAAAGAAATCATCATTAAAAGCTGAAAAAGATAGCCTAAAAGCAATAAACAAACGCATTGATACTCTCATTGAAGAGGGGACATATAGAAGTGTATTAACAGGTATCACCGCAAAAGGATTAGAGGCTGAACAAAAACGAACAGATGCAAAGGGAAGAGTTGCAACATTAGAGCGTGAAATTCGTGATTTGCAAAGTGATGGTGTTGAGAGAATTCAATCTCAATCACGTGAATACATTAGACTTCAAAAATTTATATCCGAGGAAACCGAAAGGCAAAGGAAATTAGAAGAGGCGATCGCGCTTGCAAAAGAGCGGCAATCAAAACTACAAAGCATTTTGGTTGGCTTACAATCGCAAGCGGCAAGCCTTGCCGATCAATTATTATCGGCTCAAATGTTACGAATGAAACCCGCCGAACGAATTAACGCAGAGTATCAAAAGGAATTAAGTAATCTTGATGCAACTGAACAAAGCATAATTAAGCAATTCAATGAGGCTGAAAAAGTTGCACGCACAAAAAAAGATGCTGTTTTGCTTACTCAAATACAAGCTCAAAAAGAGGCCGCTCTTGCGAACATTCAAGCGTTAAGAACTGAGGCGCAACTTGCACGCGAAAAAAAGATTTTTTCACAAATCAAAAAGAATTTTAAGTTTACAGAAATAAACGCCAAAAAAATTGCACAAGGAATTTCAAAAACAATCAAGGCAAGAATTGCCGCTGAAAAAGAAGTTAATTCGATCATAGAATCGGCAACCAGTGATCAACTCACAGAACTGCAAAAGATTAACGATCTTGAATCTGAACGCCTTAAAACTTTGCAAGATATAGCAACGCAACAAAAGATCAATACAGATGAGGCGAAAGAGGCGGTCAAAGCACGCGCGCAACGTGAGCGGGCCGCACTAAAGAAACAACAAATTGCCGGAGCTATTGGCGTTGCAACAACTGTGATACAGGCGACAACGGATCCAAATTCTATGATCGATGCAGTCGGCGCGGCTTTTGGCCCAATTGGATCGGCTGTTGCGGGTGTTGTGGGTGCTTTGTCTGATTTAGGGCAAAGAGATCCTGAGGAAATCAAAGAACAGTTTAGGGCAACATTTGAGGGTATTGCAACAGGTGTTAAGGTGCTTGTTCCTTTGCTCATTGAGGCGTTGCCCTCGATACTTTTTGAAGCCGCCAAAATGATTATTGATGCTTTGATACAGTTGCCTTTTGCAATCGTTGCAAGTATTGGAAAGCTCATCATGTCCGTTGTTGACGGTATTAAAAACTTTTTTTCAGGCAAGGGATTTTTTCAGGCGATAGGCGATGCAATTGGATCAATGTTTCAACGTCTGATCGAGCTCATTACAGCACCGTTTGAAGGCCTTTTTGGAGGCTCAAAGATGGGCGGCGGGCGTATGTATTCCGCTCAAAGTGGCATACGAT